>Ga0116226_10006269_pt1 | contig 10683 bp, 10 predicted proteins | sample S1TSphfallax_FD_89692 | JGI IMG/M metagenome (GOLD analysis project Ga0116226, IMG submission 89692) | Host-associated microbial communities from peat moss isolated from Minnesota, USA - S1T2_Fa - Sphagnum fallax MG | ecosystem: Host-associated > Plants > Peat moss > Unclassified | place: USA...
AGCCATTGGGTAGTGATGGCAGCTCTTCACTGCTATTTGTGATGAAGCTGTTGATGGTCTGACACTTTGTGAGCAACTCTCATAAGGTTATGACTGCTCTCATTGTCATGTTACCTTCAAACTGTTCTAGAGATTTCTCTGCAATTTCATAGACATATGCTTTACCACATCTGTATTACATACAGATACAAGATCATAGGAGCCCTTGCGATTTGCTGTTTCAGAGCTGGACTGCACCTGGGATCACATGTCTGTCGATAAATCCACTTCACAAACTAGTGCAACTGAAGGATGTAAGCATTTCACACTTGCTGGCAGTTCCCAATTCTGCTGATGAATCTTGGAAACATGAAATCTAATTGCTTTCTTTCCACCAAGCACAGAATCGTTTGGGAGACTCCCTGAGGTGACAAGGGATTCAAACCTTTCAAGGAGTGGTCATACCTTCTGGTTGCTAGATCCAGAAACACCATTGTTATCCTTCACAAGCACTATTTCTCCAAGGGTATGTTACTCCATGCTGAAGCAAGGGTTCAATTTTTAATTAGTGAAAATGGATAAGCATTGCCTCCTTAATATTCATAACATTGACCAATAGCTTGTTCGTGGGCTTCATGATTTCTAATTTTGCAAATGGCTCTGTGACAAAACCTGCCTTGAAACCCTTGAAATAAGCAATTACCACTTCAGGGTTTGCCAAAAGACTTGTTCAACAAAATAACACGATGGTGGAACCCTCTGATTCATTAGAGACCTGCAAAGACCTGCTTTGATTTTTTTAGTGTGATTGGATGGCACCTTATTGAGCTTAGTGCCTTCTGTGTTTTTCCCATGTTTTCCTGTTTCATTATTTTTTCTGTTTTCTGTTCCATGTTTTTTCATTCCAGGTCTCATGAGGGAAAATACAGGAGAAATTGGAGCAGGTCTTAATTTTATGAATCTGCTATGATATCATCATATGACGAGTGAAATTATTCAAATTGTAGCTTGCAATAATTATGATGGTTTTCAACACCTCAGCTTCATATTTTTACAATAGTTCATTTCACTATTTTGAAGATTATTTGACAATGAAACTAACCCTAGGGTAAAGTGATTTTTTTTTAGGTTATTCATCTATGAAAATATAACTATTTGAATTTGTGCTCCAATTAGCCTAATTACCATGTACCTAGGTAGCTAAAGCAACTACTACATTTGCCTTAAAATGCATTAACTTACATGTTTCTTAATGCTTCATCTCCTCCACTTACCAACTTGTCAACTAACTTCAACTTCACCATTGCCTTCCTTAGAGGAAGCACATTATGGTTTCCATTTGCACTCCTAGAACTTATTGTTTATTGTACTACAACTATTCAAACAAACCAATCTTTCTTCATCCAACTTGATACAATGCAAGCTTGGTATGTAACATTGTGAGCATACACTACATACACATATACAGAACACAAAGACTTCATCAAGTATTAGTTGCAATGCATAAAAACTTGCATAAAAATAGGGTTATACTCCCTTATTGTCCAAAAGCAAACCCTTTAAGAGTCCCCCCATTAAACTATTTATATTGTTGTTACAGCATTTACAGCCTTTCACAAACTCTAAACTACTATAATTATCTTGCCGATGTCACCTTGTCATATGCAACTTGCTAGAAGTTGGTTTGTAGTAACTTAGCCTATTATGAATAGATTTTCAATAATTTGGTTTGCAACTAAACATCATGTCACCTTCCCCTCCTTTTGGTTTGCCTATTATTCTATCTCTATTTACACTTTTATTACATAACAATTTGACTATATTTAAAATTAAAAAAAATTCTAGTCATTTTTAATGTTTTGAAAAGCTTTCGCATCATTTTGTACAAGTCATGGATTACTTGCATGAAGCAAGTTACATTCATTTGAAAGTTTATTTGTATGGGCATATGCCATAAAACCAAAGGAAGTTAAATTCTTTTGACAATTAAAATCATGATGATGGTTGGGCTCAAGAGAGATAGGTTAAAAATATCAATTATTTAAAGAATAAGTAGAAACATGCATGTTGTTATCCACAATTTTTTTTCCAACTCCCTTCCACCTAAGCTATGTAAGAAGAGCCCAAAGCCACTCCCAGCTAATTTCAAGGAACAAATTCTGAATTTATTTGATGGATTTCATTTCCCAAAAGAATTTTTTATCTATATTATTCTATCCATTTTTACTCTTATATTAGGAGTCACAATAGGAGTATTTAGTATTGGTGTGGTTTGAAAGGAAAATATTCACAAGAATATAACAATGTATTAGACCTAAATATGTTAGTCCTTTAGGGATTATCCAAGCTTTAGTGGATGGGACTAAACTCATCCGGGATTATGCCCAAGGTCATTCAATAAAAATCCAAAAATGAAAAGAGAAATGAAAAAGATAACCACTGTGTAAACAAATAGTTTACCAATAAACATGACGTAGTCTTTGGGATCATTACTAAAAGTAGAATAGAATAAACCATAATTCTGATTTTACAATGATTGGGAATCCACTTTAATTGAAAATGGAAAATTAGAAATGGAAAAAAAAGATGGAATTACCAAAAATTGCTATAATTTTGGTGGAAAGAATAATAAATGGCCAAGTTTTTGTTTTTGTTTTACCCACTTCTCATTAATCAAAATGAAATAGTAGAAAGGGATTCGAACCCCCATTATTTTATAAGTTGGGCTAAAAGAATTTATAGAATTGTCATGATCAACCACTTTGCCCTTTATCCAAGAAATTTCATGATAGGGAAAGTGGGTAAAGCACTTCATAAATGATCGATGATTTATTTTATTTTTTTCATTATTATCTTCTTGGACTATTTCACAAAAATGAAAAAATTGCAATGGAGATATTGTATCACACAAATAGAATTTGATTCATAGTATTATGGACACACAAATTTTTTTTTTTTTTGATAAATTAAAGAAATCTAGTTCTTCCATTTATATTCTATCACATCATAAATATTATACATGTATAAGGTGGAAATGAAATATAGATATCACCTCCACCTTAATAAATAAGCAAAAGAGGTGATACAAAAAAAATAAAATTACTTACTAATAAAAAAGAATGAAGTTTATTATTTTGCAATGCGGATCATCATAAAATATGAATGAACAGGAGAAGCTCCCTAACAAAAGATCAAATAATTAACAAAAACTTACATAAGCTTGCCAAACAAAAGTTCGAAGGAAAAAAAAAAAGGTATAATTAGCATTACATCTACGATTGGATCAAAAATAACATAAGCTTTTGATAATATAACCAAAATGATACCACTCAAATGAGACACATTATCCAAATAAATATAAAATGTAGCTAGCATTTATGTTCTCCAACAAAAATAATTATATGGATTCAAGAAAATATAAGAAAAACTTTAATAAAAAAATTGATAAAGTCCCTTTGATATATTTTACTATAGGTTGTTTTAGCTCAAAAGAGTTTTTTTCACTTCCTCCACTATCGCCCCATATTTATTTTATTTCTACATCAAAAGATAATCCTTATTATTTAGTAAAAAATACATTTATATTTAGTGTGACTGGACTAAATCTAAATAGATTGACAACAAGAATCTTATATATAAAAGCAACAATGGTGTCTGTCTGTCTGTCCAGGTCCTGAAACCCAGATCCCAAAAAAAACCCATACCTTTTTAAAGTGTCCCCCCGAACTCGAGGGCCGAAAAACTATTCAAGACCTCAATCACACACTTTTACTTCTTTACTTACCGAGTCCTGAGTCCCAACCAATCCAAGTCCCAAGTCCCAACGCCCAAGCTTCAAATTACTTACTAGGGTGCCTACGATAAAAGAGTTGAACGGTAAAAAAAAACCTGGCGCGGGTTGGGCGGCACCTAGTTGTGTGGAACCGGATTTATTAAAACTAGATACTCATGAGGTGTGGCCAAGCAGTAAGGCACTAGGTTTTGGTTCTATTATTCGAAGGTTCCTTTTGTTCATGTGACAAATAGTTGGGAGAGCTATCATGATGAGGGATGTGAATCACTTTCATCACTTTGAAGCTGGTGTTTGTTCTCGCATGGACTACTGGTGATTCCAGTAATATGTTCTATTAATCATTATATCAAGTTTGTTCTGTTTACAATAGCATGTCTAGTGGTGCTGTAAAAATCAAAGTTCAACAGCATTCTCAGATGTGGTACCACTCGAAAGGTGGCCATGGAGCAACCTCCCTAGAGTTTTGGTTTCATGCATCTGCCATTTGTAGTGGTTAGGTCTGCTGCCTCTTTCATTCTTACGTATATATTACAGAGTTATTTTGGAAACCTAGTCGATGTTGAGACGATTAAAATTAAGTGACAAGTTTGAAGTGTGGACCGACCAACAAAGGTTGGGCATATTTGACTTGCCCCTTAGTCTCCTTGAATCGATCATTGGGATCCATTAAGGAGTTGGAATGATGCTTTTAGGTGATGTTTGTATGTTATCTGATGTCTTTTTTGTCCAAACATTTCTTAAGTTTGCAGATCGATCCTTCTGTTTTCAACATATCCAGTACATCCATCAAACGAAAAGTGGGTGAATATACAATAGGTGTATTGGGTTATTGAACTATTGATTTCAAGAATTGGGCACCAAGCTAGGCTCATTTATCTACCTTATCATTGCTAACAACTGTACTGTGATACCAGCCTCCACAAGGGCTCAAACTTGCTAAACCCCTTGGTTGGGTCCCTAGAACAATGTGCAGAATTTTATTTTTTGGGGGAACTTAGAAAGGTATTAACTGTTAATACATAGTGACATTTTGTTAACCCTTAATTCCAGACTAGAAGAAAGTGGGCAAATCAACCACTGGGAAGGATTGGCTAGCGGCTTTGGTGCTTACCAATCATTGATGACCCCCTTGCTTATCAAGGAACCCATAAGAACGAACACGAGGCTTGTTCAAGTGGCTGGCTACCACTGTCCTCAACTTAACAGCCATAAAGGTGCAGCTCATCCAAATTCCAATTCCCTGCAATTGATTTCCAGCAGTTATTTCAAGCTCAAGAATCATCAATAGCACTGCTTATGGCAGGATTCATAAAAGGTTGCGCCCAATATGACAGTAAGTAGGAGGTAGAGGAAGAAATGTTCACCAACAGCGGGATGTACGAAATACATTCGCCCAACAACTTTATCCTCGCTGTCGGGCCGACCAAACTTTTTCTCGAATTTTTTAAACATGACCAGCATGGAAGTTTGCGTACACCATGTTCCACCCATTTGCATTTTGAGCATTATACGCAAAGTAGGCGATTAAGGTGGTTCTCCAGTGGGCAGCATGCTCCACCACAACGGCCAAATTTTCGTTTTTGTTAAAAATGACATTGCGTTATCTTGGCAAAAGAACAACTAATCGAATGACATGCGACCATTTTGTATGTTTTTTGAACAAAAGTAAAGAATCGACCCCTTCAACAACACTCAAATATAGGGCGTTGTTGTATTGCTAAATCTCGTTTGTTGGATTGGCAATCATCGCTGCAACATGGTTAGGAGCTTTGTAAACGTATTTAAAAAGGTATTTGACACTCCGAATATTGACAGACACCTTGACATTAATATGTGCATTAAACATCTTGGTAAAGTAAAGGTTGTGGGGCACCACCCGTCGGTTGTCGTACGCAAAGCCATCTAGAGTCTTTCGAAATGTTCGACCATTGTTTTGCTGACAATAGACAAGGTAACCATCTTTACGTTATGTTGTTTCTTTGGAGAAAGTTGGCTGATAACGCTTCTTGCATACATCGTTGACCATGTATGGTGCGTTGGGGTATTCTTGGCTACATAGTCCATGCAACAAACATTTTGTGACCGTTTCAATAAGAGGTGCGTTCTCTAGAAAAGGAAGCTTTGCCAACACTGAACAATCTATGTCTTTAATTGTGGAAACTTTTTGCTCTCAAAGAAAGATAAGGAGAAAATGTATGTGAAGTAGGCCTTGTTTCTGGTATTCCCTTGTGCAAATGTTCCCAATAACTTAGGCAAACCATCCAATTTTTGCCACTCCTTTAGAAAGGGTTTTCACTTTCATTTGAAATACGAGGGTGACCAAATTTGTACGGTCAGAGGTTGTTTGGTTGGGCTTGAGCTCCATGACTATTTCCTGTGAATTCAGGTTGCAAATGAATGTGAGGAAAACATCCAGAATTCCTTTGCTCCACACAATAACTATCGCATCTTGATACACTTGCATCATGAAACATGAAAAATCACGAAATGAAGTTGGGGGAACAATTTGTTGACCCATTTGCGCAAGATCTAATCAAACATCATGTTCAACCATATTTGCTAGCCTTTAATAGAGTTCTGTATGAAGTTGAACTTGGTTTAACACCAAGAAGTAAAGAATGTTTTGTTATGTATTGGCAGCAACATCCACGATATACTGCTGAAAAAGGCGACCATTGAAATGTAGAACGGAGAGTTCGTTGTTAAAGTGCACTCTTTGTGTGTAATAAGCCACCATTGAGACCCTTATGTGTGCTTCGTCTTAATTGTTTTATAGCCACAAATTTTCAGACCACCTGTCCTCCCTAGCGAGGAAAAGCAACGAGTATTATAAAGGATAATAAAAAGGTGTTAATTCATTCATCTGCTGTAAACCATTTCCATATTGTTGTTGTACAATGACATCGCGATTTCCAACCTCTCCTAGCTCGTTAAAAATTATCATTGCAATTTCATTGGTCGTAGGGACGTTGTAATAATGGACATCTCCATTTCCCAAGGTATGGCCAATTGTAATGCAAATGTGGACCTCCTCTGCAGGGTTTGTAGCGAGACAGTCAATTGCATGAATAAAGATGTTTACATAAGGATTGATGTGCCTGAAAATCTTGCAAAGTGTCATCAATTGCCTCAAGCTTATATTGGTGTTCTGCATCTGGCGATTCAGATCCTCATTTATCACATCATGCACATAGGCCTGAAGGCCTGAAGAAAGTGTGGCAACTACCCTTTCACGAATTTCATACAAATCAATCAAGTGGTAGAATCATCTTTGCACTTTGTAGGTATGCACTCATGGTCCAAGCTTGAAGCCCAGATTATGGACCCTTGTGGATATAAATGTGAATACAACATTGTACGAACATAGATGTTTACACAATTCAGCATTTTGTCGATCTTGTAACATTGCCATGTACTTTGGCAGGGTGCAAATAAGAGGCAAAAGAATTTTCCCTAAAACACAACATTTATTATAATGTGGTCTTCAAAGAGAGCCTCTCGTGCATTTTTTGATCTAAAAGCGAGAGCCACAATGGTTACATTGTTCATTTAGGCATCCAAACACTTGTCAATCTACTTGTGGGTCAGCCAAAGGGTACTACAAATCTCATAAGGCCATGTGTTTTCCAGCCTAAAGTTCATCCTCTACGTGCATGATGCGACATCATTCAACATGTTGCATAACATCTATCATTAGTCAGGCTTAATGGGCCCGCTATATTTCAACAACATGCGCTCTCACGTGTTGTTTCACATTTTCCAATAATCACTGAGCATTATCACTCATACATTGTGCTTCTTCATGTTGGGCCCCATTACACATAGCCCTTTCGAGAGCTATTGCAACACGGCAGAATCTTTAACATTCTCAAACAATTGTTCGCCTTTTTCGTCATTTGCATATTTGCACGGCACTCCACGACCTCATCTATGATTTTTTCAATTAGAAGCAAAATGGAGTCAAGTTCTAAAAACACAATAGCATAACTTCATATTTAATTATCATTATGATATGCGCAAGTCTAACCTCAAGGTCAACATATCCACGAGTAATGTGGTGGTCAACAACATCTATTTCATGCTCAACACAAACTAAATGGGTGTGGTTTTCACAAAGCAGCCACGTGCAAAGCAAATAGGCTACGAACATCTCTTGGTCACAGAGGGCACAATTCAAAAGTAGGTCCACCATCTTAAAAAAGAAAGCGTTTTATCAGCTTCACGATTTGTAATTTAATTATTTGAAAGCAATTTATGTATTTCGAATGTAAGGCGAGGGAGAAACAAAACATAAGAAAAGGTGTTTTGTCAGGAGATGTTATCCTTGGAAGATTTGCACGAACCAAAAAATGCGTTAGGTTTGGATAAAGAACACTTCGAGGTAGACAATTTGAAAAAAAATTATGTACCTTGAATATAAAAGCAAGGGAGAAATGAAACAAAAGAAGAGAAGGGGTGTTTGTTGTTGGGAGGTATTATCCTCGGTAGATCCGCACGAACAAAAAAAAGGTAAAGTTCAAACAAACAATGCGCTAAAAGGAGCACCAAAAAAAGCACTTATGTGCAAGCGACCGTTCCCTCACCAAATGAACTTTAAGATCGATCAAATCCTACTCCCTCTTTCAACTGTTTACCAGACACCGAAAAATGCACACATTTTTGCTATCCCTTTCGTACACTATCCACAAGGCCCATGGAATGTTTGCGTAGAATTACGACCACAACATGTTTAGTTGCAATTCGATGAGGGCATGTGAGTGTTGTGTGACCTGCCAAAAACTAGGATCTTGAAGATTTTCTTCCTTTCAAAAGATTCACATGTCTAAGGTTTAGGCAGAGCATGAGGAGGATTTGGGTTTTAAGTTTATGGGTTTAAGGTATTACAAGAGAATGAAGTGCAATGCACAAGAAAAACCCACCAGGGATTTTGCAAACATAACAAGGTTTATTGGGACAATCCATGTACACAAACCCCACAAAGCATGCTTGATGATCCTTGGCCTTGCACACCTATTCAAACACCAATTAGGCTCTTAGTGTAGAGAAAATCCAAAGGATGGAGAGTGCAATTCTCCATTCGCACTCTCAATCAAGAAGGGAATTCCTCAACAACTTGGAGTTCTGCACATCACGATGCTTCATGCAACATTTACCTACTCTAACTAAGAGCTCCACAGTTTCAGGTACAACTCTGCACCTTCCGACTCATAAGAGTGCCAAGAAGTAGATTATAGTGTTGAAAATGGCTTCAAATGAATATGGCAGCTATTTCTGCAAAACGTCTTTGGACATCTGTCAAATGCTTAAGTGGGCGCAAAGAGGGAAGGTGACAACAAAGGTTCTAACCTTAGAAACTTTCGTGCCTTCTAGACTGATGGAAATTCGCGCCTTCTTAGTGACACTCAATCTCTGATTTCCTTCTTCGTCATCGTCTCCATCACCTGCTGCATCGTCCTGTTCTCCATCCTCCTTCAGGTCAGCCTCCTCCTCCACGGCGTCATCTTCTTTGTCAGAGTAGTCGCTACTGTCATCGTGCACAACCACCGTTCTTTTCCTCAGTAGCATGTTTACCGTTCCACCTCGCAAGCCTTGCAAAACACGAAATCTCTTCTGTTTCCCTCCCAGTTTGAACCAGTAGTCTAGTTAGCTATGCAATTTTCATGTGGGAGCAGTAGTTCCACATCCCTTAATTTCCTACTTTGACGGTGTAATCTCCTAATACCTTGGTTAATAGGGATGCTGATAGTTTTTTTTTTTGGATATCAGGAGTGTTGAAGCATTTTCATTGGCTAATTGGAATTTTTTACAAATATTTGCCAATATTTTATTTTAATCCTCTTGATTTTCCTCTACAGTGAATAAGCCTACCACTACATCTCAATAATTGTACCAAGGGAAAAGAACAAAAAAAATGAATGAACCTATCACCATTTAACCCACCAAATGTGAGAAAGGCAAAGAGAAAAATTACCAATGAATTTTGAAGGGGAAACAAATTTAAGTGAATGAGCCTGCCAACAATTGTCAGCAATGTCTTTTTTTTTTAAAAACCTTACCATTACATCCCCATAAGTTGCATGCAGGCAAAAAAAATATTCACCCCCCCAAAAGGCAAAAAACATCCCATTTTTTTTAGGGTGTAAGATGCCTGGCTACCCTATAACCCCATGGCTAGGACAAAACTTTGCATTAATTCAAGGTTTACATAAGTGATCAATGTTATTTTGCAAATTTCATTTACAGTGATGCATCAAATTCCAGTATTTTGGTGGACTTTTTACGAAGGACAAGTGAGAAAAAATGTGAAAACATGCAATGAGTATGATAATGATCCAATTAAATGTTTGTTGAACAAAAACAAACAAGAATGAAAGTTGGTCATAAAATTAAAAAATATTAAAATTTTATTTTATCATGTAAATCATGATTTTTAATGCAAAATTTTTGTCATAGTTTTTAAAAGTTTGGTCAAGCGAATATTTTCTTCTCTCTCATTATGATTTTCATTTACTTTAAATGTTACATAAAAATTAATGTTCACTTCATTATGTGTCTTTATGTGAAACAAAATGATTGGAAGATGTAGTGGATCAAAATGTTTGTCAATGTTCTTCCTATGCACATTTCTTCCCTATTACAAAATTATATTGATGTTTGATATTATTTGATTAAACATCATATATCACAACCCATATGATTTCAAACCACTTATATCTTTACAAGGATGTTTTCAATGAGATGAGTATTTATCTTTCAAAAAAGAAAAGCAAAAACCTAAATATATCAAGCCAACCAATAATTTATCAAATTATTTAAACAAGATGAAGTAAAGATCATAAAATATTTTGAAGATGCAATAATACAAATGAAAAATGATCAAGTAGTGGCTGAAAATGTATATTTGCAAATAA
>Ga0116226_10006270_pt1 | contig 10683 bp, 7 predicted proteins | sample S1TSphfallax_FD_89692 | JGI IMG/M metagenome (GOLD analysis project Ga0116226, IMG submission 89692) | Host-associated microbial communities from peat moss isolated from Minnesota, USA - S1T2_Fa - Sphagnum fallax MG | ecosystem: Host-associated > Plants > Peat moss > Unclassified | place: USA...
TTCAAGGGGAAATTTGCCATGCATTCAGCAACCTCATGAAAGTACAGAGTCTGGCTGCACACCTTCCTGTTGCATTTGCCAAAATAGCTCTCCAAGCTCCCACATTGCTCCCACAGTTTGCATTTTGGCAGAGCTGTTTATGAACAAGCTTGTTGTCTTCAAGTCTTCCTAAACAGCACATGCCTTAATCACCTGAACAAAAATGAATGTGCCAAGACTCATATCTTCTAGTTGCCTTATAGGGTTGCCTATATATCACATATTTTGTAAGCTTCTGATTCCATGCCAAAATGTTCAATTCCACAGTGCATGCTGCCATTGCAGCCATTGTCACCAAAAAGAAAAGGGGATGTTTTCTGTAGTGTGCACATCCTAGTTGCCTAAATAAATAGAGTGCAAAATATCTCTACAACTTTTACTGAAATGGAATGAGTCAGCTTCAAACACTCTTGCTTCCTCAAGATTCTTGCTGACACTTAAATTCAAGCGTTCAAATGCTATAGACCACAAAGGATTAGTCACTCATTTTGATTTCCTCTCTAGGGTCAGCAGGTTGTTTTACGTGAGAATACAATTCATACCCAACAACATAATCCCCACAAAGATCAACTCTATTACTTAAATATGGCTCTGTTTCAGAAATTGAACAGAGAATTAGAGCAAAGTCTGTAAGTGCAATTAGTTCTACTCCCCAGAATCCCCTCAGTCCCAAAACCTCCGAAGTTCTCACAATGCAGTAGGTACTCTTCTCAGGACAAAACACGTTCCACATTCGATTCAAACTTCCCCCCAGAAAAACATCAAACATGAGCTGCCACACAACCACCTAGAATTCTTAGACATGCTCATCCTCTCCCTTGTATTGGTCCCTATGAAAAACACATGTCCAATCTCTAAACATTTTTCTTGACATACTCAACACAACGAAAGTTTTTAAGTGTCAAGAATTCTTCCGATCCCTTCTCTCCAATCTAGATTTGTTTCTATCTACTATCATTGACCAAGCTCTTCAAGAATTTTCATTGAGTAGTTGAGATTGCATTCCATCTTTGCAACTAACTCACTAAGCTCCCTTCGTCATTACTTGCAAAACAACAAAACACACCAAAAATAGAAAACACATTAGAAGTTGATGTTCAGCGTCGTTGAAATATCGCGATGCTAACAGTTCAACCACCAGTCTAGGTTAGGGTTTGTATCCTTCATCCATAGAAAAAATAGATGACATTGTTTTTAGGTTACACCATCTTTACTATTACTCGTAGCAGGTTTCGACAATTTTCAAACCATAGTGCTTCCTATTTCTTCTTATGTTTGAAATCTATGTACTGTTCATTTGTCGACAACTAGAATCAAGATCGAGTTGATCAGCCATGTACACATCAAAGGCACGAATAATATCATAAGAACAAAGAGAGCTATGCTGATAACAACCAAGAAAAATTAGCAACAATAAGAGTTTTATTGTTACAACTCTATTGACATGTGAACTCTCCGATACAATTGATGTGAAATCTCTGATAGGTGATCCCACCATCACAAAGGATCCGAAAAAAACTCCCACCACAATTTCTGTCTATGACCTCTAGGGACTATTGTAACTTCCATTCAATTCATGTATTTTGAAGACCTAGAAGCCACAATGAGGTATTGCATCTTGCATAAAGTGTTACCAATCTTTCACTTCCAATGATATTAGGTCAACATTTTGCAAACACCTTGAAATTTAATTTGCCATATTTGCAAGCAACCACATCTCGAGATGACATTTTGTTGAACATTTTCTACGCATCCTCCATGCTCCCACATTTTACATACATGTCAACTAAACAATTATCCACAAAAACATCTAAATCCCATCCACAATCAATGATTTACTCAAAAACACACCTACCTCTTCTTGAGCCTTTATCTTCTTTATTGGTTTCATTATCATATGAAGTTATCTTCTTTGGTTCGAAGCAAACTCCAACTTCATCTTGTTTTGTTGGTTTAGGGTTTGGAGTGAAAACTCCAGCAATGCAATGTTAATCTTGTCCAGCTCCAGCCTATCCACATTTTGCATACACATTACATTAACCAAGCTATTCCCCACAAAGTCATCACAATCGCAACCACTTCAAATTGATCTGCTCACAAACACACATGCCCTTTTCAAGTGCAACAATGTTGGCACATGCATTGAGCACTTCCACAAAATATCAGACTTTGGTTGCACACCTTCTTATTACACTTGTCAAATCATTTCAATGCCTATCACCTTGTGCCCACAATTCACATGTTCCAATATCATGGCAATGGAAATTAACACTCTAAATCTCACTTGAAGAATTCAGGGAGAGTGCATTTGAGCTTACTGTAATTCTCAATACATGCGACTTGTTTTGGAAAAGTTTCTTTAAGATTTGGAAAAAAATTGATCATTTTTTTGCACATTTTTTGTGCAGTCTCAAAACTCTCTAGTGTATCAAAATATATGTTCTTGTTGCATGCATTGATATTTTCTTTGAAAACTCCTTATACTCATTTGGAGGCAACTTGAAAACAATTACTCCACATTATCATGGAAAAATAGGCTAAGCATTAAGTAACATTAGGTATTAGGTGACAACCTTGCCAAACACTAGTAATATTTGCCTAAATCAATAACAAACTACCTCTTTTGTTTATGTTCTACCATTGTACAATTTGTTGTGACTTTTTATTTCTACAAGGTCTCTACCAATAGTTTTCCTACTTGAGAGCAATGTTTTTCTCCCAACACTTCAAGCTTGACTAAAATTGCTTACCATAATTGAAAGTGCAGCTTCTAGAGCAAACAAATGTCTCCTATCTTTGTTTTTGATGGATCTTTTGCCACAACTCCATTTGAGAATTTCTTCGGCCACCACTCGCACATTGCAACCGCTCCAATAAAGTAGGAATCTCCATATTTCTTTTATCTTTCTTCCATTACCTTTATTTGATCCTCAACAACCTTGACGTCTTCTTGCAGCTTAGAAATATCCATGCTACATTTTGCAATGAAATCTTCCAAACTCAATTTACTAACAAGGGCCATTTATTTTCAGGTATTTTGCCCCCCCCCCCCTTCCCCCCCCACCAGACTTTGAAGCTTGTCCAAGTTCAAGAAAGTTGTTTTCCCCAATGCAAATTGCATCATAAAAAAAGAAAAAAAGAAATGGAAAATGTCTTAGGCATGTGCACATGAAGACGTATGCGTTCATTTTTGCCAAGACCCACAACATAAATTGTCAACATAAGTTCTTTCCATCGGTGAATAATGAAAGCAAAAAACTTTACATCGCTTTCATCGAAGGAGCTTGTCTTTTTCCTTTCCTACGATTCTTTCACCTAGCTCGAAATCCTCCCTGCCACCCCTCAAATCTTTCCTTAACCTCTCACTCTTACTTTTCGTTTTTCATTTTCATTTCTTTTTCCTTTTTACTTCACTTATTAACAAATCAATTAAAATTTTTTAAAAATGACGATTTAACTAAATTTTTTAAATGGTAGTTAACCCCAAATTAATCATTCACTAATTTTTTAACTTTCAATTAATTTTATAATCCTCATTTTTATCAAATTTCATTATTGATATTTAGACAATAATTCCAATGAACTGCCATTTTATAGGGGTAAATTGTAAGTTATACCTTTATTAAATTAGGAAAAACTTTTTAAAAAAGGGCCAAAAAATGAAAGCAAGGATTGAACCATAAAATATATTTACTAAAAATTGAACGACGATTTTACCAAGTGTTTTTATTTTCAATTTGGTGCTTTCAAAATTTTAAGTAATGAAGTTTTCTTAAAAAATTTAAATTTACTTTTTCATATTAACATTAAAAGAACCAATACTCTTAATTTTTAGAGGGTTAATTTTATTCAAATAAAGAAAAAAAAATTCCAAATTTTTCCAAGAAAAATTTGTAGTAATAGTGCAAATATTCCCTTATTGATTAATTTTCACCATTACATTATGAAAATAAAAAAATTCAAAAAAAATTCAAAATATTTCTCATCGCTTGGCAATTGTTTTTTGAAAAAAAGCCAATTCTTTTGATAAAATAATATAGACCCATCCCCATCAAATGTTCATTTTTAAAATCATTTTATATTTAAAAAAATTTGAAAATAAAATAAATAATTGCATGTTCTTTGGGTAGTTATTGGGAAAAAACTTGGGTAGGTGAAAGGTAGCAAGCCAAAGTTCGTTGTTGAGAGAAACGGAGACACACATAAAGAAGATGTTGCTACAGTAAGCACTTCAATAGCCATCACCAACGTCATTGCACAATGGTAATAGCAATGTTAGGAAGCATTAAAATGTTGTGTGTCGTTGTTGTTACTACCTCTCTTCACCGCCCATACACATCCCTAAAAATGCTTATGAGCTTTCAAAAGAAGTGCATGTCACGAAGGTGAGAATGAGGAAACATGCATGCAACAAACTGGCCTCCTCCTCCATGTGGATTTGTATTGTTGAGGATATATTTTGACCAAGAGATTGTTGTCTTATAATGTATTAAGAAGCTTTTCTTTTTTTCCTAGATCACGTTTGCTAGCTTCTTCATCCTCCTTGAAATGTTTGGAAAATATTTTTACTGGGAAGGAAGGGCACTATGTTTTTTCCTTAAACCTAAGATTGAAGGTTTTCTTTAGGTGGAAAATGACCTTGAGATTCAAGGTTTTTTTTATTGTTCTTAGGTGGAAAAATTAAACTTGAAATTGAAACTTTTTTCATTGTTTAGGTGGAGAATCATTAGACAAGTGGAGGAGAGCTCGAATTTAAAGGTTTAGTTCCACATGGTGTAGAGAAAATGTGATTAGATGCATGGCTTGTAGGACAATTGCCAAGGATTAACAAAGCACGAGTCCACATTAGCATTTGATAGGGATTGCTTCTAGTGAATGGTGAAATCATGAACAAGGTGTGTGCCATTGCCCCTTACTTTACCTCTTCTTCCTCACACTTTTGTAGTGCATGGAAATCCAATTCTTTGGGTAATAATGTGTTTGTGAAACTAATTACTTATGGAAAACCGATCCCCCCATTATTAACAAGTGAAATTCTAGCTAGTTGAACCTTGTATTGATGATTGGATTTTGATTAGAAGTTTAACAAGCTCTTGATTCTATATTGTAATAGAATGTAGACATACAAATGTTTGAAAATATATTATGTATGTGAAAACTTGGGTCCTTGGCATAACTCGTAGGGGGGGTGTGTTACTAACTTTGGAGTATATTGACTAGGAATTTCTTTATTTGAAGATGAAGGTTTCATATGTGGTGAAAAAAGGGGATCAAGTTGATTGCCGACTTTCTTTTCAACAACCAATTGATGCAAAGCCTTAAAAATATCCCACTTGATATTGAATATGAAGATAAACACCTCATGGTCATCAACAGGCCCACCCACATGGTATGTGTGTAAAAAGTTTCTTGTTTGAATGTAACATAACATTTCAAGAGAATCTTATTGTAATGGTTTTCCATTTTTTTTTTTAATTCAATTATGCCAAGGGAAATGTTTTGAGAATTTGTTTTTCTCTCATTTCTTATTTCTGTTGTGTATTAGTGAAAGACAAGTGGTGCATCTTGGCTTAGGCCATTTTAAGGGCATGTTGGTGAATGCACTTCTCTACCACTACATGTTGTTTACCATGTGGTACGCTAGAACCTTTGAAACCCACTCCAAGAATTGAAGGAACTTGATGATGACAGTGATGATGATGAGAGTTGAGGAAACATCATTGTTATGTGGTCAACCCCAACACCAGTTATATGGCTTGGCATTGTGCATTGCTTAGATAAAGGTGTTAGTGGCATTCTTGTTGAAGCCACTATTCAACAACCTAAAAAATTTGGAACAACCTCCCCAAAGGAAAAATAAAAAATAAAAAATAAAAAAAGGTTTTCACCATACTGAAAATTAAAAAATATTGACATCACTAATGTGATCACATGGACATTGACAAATGTTGTTAAAAAGAATGAAATCCAAACTATCAAATCGCCAAACGATGATGAATGTGAAGGGACGTCATTAAAAACACAATGTTGTTAGTCATCTAGTCATCCCATTTTGGAACAATCACAACCATTTGATTCACCAAATGTTTTCCATCTTGCAATTAGAGATTGCCAAGGTTGTAGACCTAATGAAGAGGATGTAACCTTGGAACCAAGAATGGTTGGCTATTGGAAGCTACATCACAAGTTGAACATGCAATGAATTAATAATGAAAATTGTGCAAAGTTCGTTCATTCATAGATTTGTACATTTTACATATGAATATTATTTGTTGAAAACATGTTTGACACGTAGATAAATGTGTTGACAAATGAAATACGAATTTATAAATGAACAAATATCATATGAATTTTGCATATTCATGTAAATATGTGTCAAACATGTTTATAATGTACAATGTTAATGTGTGAAATGTACAAATTACAAATGAACAAATTTTGCATGATTTCCATTACTAAGTTGTGAGATGTTAAGTTCATAATGTAAGGCCTAGGGCGGTGATGACTTGTTCTAGAATCCAAACCATTCAAGTGAACAACCTTGCACCTTATAGTTTGTAGATTGTGTGCACATTGTTGTTTGTTGGCACCAATGTAAGGATATTGTGTTTAGATTCATTATAAAGTATATTAGCTTAAGGGATTTTGGCCCCTAGGTAATAGGTCTATTTTTATATGAAGATTTTTGAAAGATGATATTTTGGCTTTTGTTGAAACTTGAGATTAGTTATAAAGTTATAATATCTTGAAGGATTTTGGTTTCTTTTATAATAGTTTTTTGAAGATTATATTTTTACATGGTGACATATTTGAGTTCCCATAATTTTTCTTTTGCCTTAAGATACTTTTTAATGTAAATGGCAAGGCCACAATGTGACACACCCCTGGTTTAATTATGTTTTATTACCGAGTGAATACACAATTAAATGGACTATTTGGATTGTCACAATTGTAATTTTTCTAAATTATAAACGAACTTAAAATGTAAAATCATATCAAACATTAAAATTGACATTTTTATTATTGTTATCCATGTTGCAATAGACTTTAATGAGAATCTTATTAAAAATTATGGATGAATTTTAAGAAAAGAATGGACTCATTGTGGACTTTTGAAGACACTATGTTTATCACACACATAAAATGAAAAATGTGGACTCAAAAAATATGTCATAGAAATGTCAAAATTAAAAATTAAAAATAAGCCACCACAAAATGAACAACTTAATTATAAGATGCATTGAAAAATTCCAATATAATTTTTTTCATATTTGTCATGATTTTCATCGTTTTTTATAATCAATATTCCATTTCACATTGAAATATTTAAACTTTTCTCTAAATTTCTTGACCAATCACATGTTTAGGGATATTTATAGGTTGGTTTACTAATATTTGTGACCAAAATCATAGGGGATAATTATAGGATTTATAGTTTGATAATTATTTTAAATGTAGGAATTATAGCTAGTGTAAGATGTGAACTTTTCAAAATGTCAAACATGAATCACCTAACCATGTTTTTACCTACTTGCAATGCATCTATAACTTGCAAGATTTAAAAATCGAGATTCAGGAGCTATGAACCAACATTTAACCTACATCAACTATATTTTCTTGTGTGATTTTGTAGATGTCATTTTGATTAGGAATTGAAACCCATCTATTCAAGTGAACATTGTGCTTGAATATGTTATTACATCTATTCAAGGTTCCAAATGAATCATAGATTTGCAAGTTGTAACATCTTCAAGTGAATCATGTTGCATGAAGTGTTCAAAGTTTGTTGTTCAAACACATAATTATAATACATACTCAAGAGTTTTGTTTATTATGTACATTTTTGGTGATTTTGTAGTGTAAAATCAATTTCATTTGGGACTCATTTCTTGTTATTTGTTTTGAATTTTTGTTTGTTTGTAATGTGTAGGTCAATTGGTGATATAAAAATATGTGGGTAGTTGAAGCTTGTATGTGGGTAGCTTTAGCTCAAACATGGGTAATTGAATTGTGATGGTGAAGTTGTAAAACATCATCAAAATCCAAATCATGATTTTGTGAAACATTTTCAAGTTTTTTTAAATGAAATTTAATTTTGGTCAAGTTTTTTAGGTCAATATACTTTGCCATGGCCCCACCAAAGTTTTCATCAAATTTCAAATATAAAGCCTTGTTTGGTTATAGGTTTCCTGCATCACCCCAAGAACTTATATATTGCTCTTAAATCACCTCCCCTTGAAGCTTTGAATAACCTCCATGTACATTTTGATCTTAATGTTGTTTTGTTAAACAACATTATAATTGTTGCAAATATTATAGTGATTTGGAACATGAACTTGAATTGCTGAAACTTATTGTGAAAAAACATAAATACAAACTTGGTCAAAAAATTTCAAATGTTTGGGCAATGTGATTGCCGTGGCCATAATTTGTCATTGGTGAGGATGGTTTGGTGAGTTTTATAAGGTGGATAGTTTATTCAAAAGTTGAAGGTAAAGAGAAATTGTTGATCCCCAAATTTGATTCTTTGTTAAAACATTTAGGGAGGAAGGAAGCCATTTTTGTTATGTTAGGGGTGAGGGCCAAGGAGTTTTATGGGAATAAGAAATGTGTGCATGTAAAAAAACCAAGTTTTATTCATTCAAATCCTTTTTAATTCTATTTTGTAGCTTGTTAATCGAAGTTTGGATTTTAACAAAAGGAAATTTGTTCAATTTCTTATCATGCTATACTTGTTTTATGGGAGACACGTGACAAATTTTGAGAATATGAGGTGTCTTCTTGAATTGTTCAAAAATAAACATTCCCCAAAAAAACACTAGTGTGATAATGTAGGTTGGGGCATGGTTGAAACTTTCCATTCAATTGTTTTGTAAATTATGAAACTTGCATTGGAGAAGGCAAATCTATTTGCTTTGTCTATGATGAAGCTAATTCAATTGACAACCAGTACGGCTTCCCATCCATGCATATATCATTCAAAACTAGACAAGGGTCCCTACATTGTCATCCTTAAAACATATAGTAGATGGCTTCAATGCAACCAACTTGACCTTAGCAATTATGTAAACAATTTTTGTCAATTGAGGTATTTCAAACCTTGATTTTATTTTCGCAAAAGTATTGTTTTTTGGTGCTAATGGGGTTAATGTATTTCAAGGTTATTAAATAGGTGTTATTATCCAACTATAATTTCAATTTGTTCCATTCATGATTGGTGTTGATTGCATGGGCACACACCGGACAAATTGGCTATCTAAACCTTTTTTGTTTTGGATGTGGTCAATAATCTTGAGATATGCATGTAGTCATTGTACGTAAATTTTTTTAGCTCTCCAAAACGACTCAAGAACTAGCTAAACAAGGGGAAATCATATAAACAAATGGCTTGAAGGTTTTAAACAACATCAAGATGTGTTAGATTTCTATGTTAAGCCCGTTCAGATGAGTGTTACATGAATATTATCCATTGTTGTTAAAGATGGCACTTGATAGCCTTACAATCCAAATTATTGCCTCTAACTTGGAAAATCTAGTTGATGTTGAAACTTTTTTGAACCTTGTTTGCATTTTCCTTCTTTTAATCACTGTGAATAATTTGATTAAGCTAGCACAAGCCCAAGTTTTCTTCTTCATTGGTTTGGTACAAGTAATCAAGTTGACCTAGGCATAATTACATTAGATGTTCCTTGATCCTTTTATTGCTTTCAAATTTGACTCATTTGTAATTTTATAATCTTTTGTGGAAGGTAAGAATGAGACAATTTTGATGAGGCAGATTACATATTTGAATAGTGGTGTTGATCACTTGACATTTAGGTGTTAAACAAACCACATATGGGCACAAGTTTAAGATTCTAACACAAGGGTGAAATGTTATGCGATTAGGGACATTTTTGAAGTAGTTGACAAATGTTAAACTCCAATGTTCAAAGGTGACCTCAAAATAAATGGTTGAACTACACACACATTTTCCATACCATGAATTGCATGAAGCATTAGGTATTGTGTGTCCTAATTATTGGCCGTTTAGAAGATGCGATGAATCATTCATCACCATTTGAATCTTTTGAAGGTTTTATTTTGTGCCCCCAAAAAAGATAAGGTTTGTTAAACATTTAGTTCTTAAGGTTTTGTGTGCATCTACCTTAAATGTGCAAAAATCCATGATCAAAATTAGATTACTATGAAAAGTAATGCCAAAGTTGCCTTAAGCCTTCCTAATACGATTAATCCCTTGACCAAAATGCGGAGGTTGATTTCCAATTTTGTTGTTTTATCTTGCAACATTTCAGAGTATGTGAAACTAGTACAAATTGCCATGCTTCAAGTGTTGGGTTTAGGGAAAGATGAATGCTAATCTATAACCCGAATTTCATCAAAACTAAAATTCAAAATCAATTGATTGACAACTTGGCTTTGTGTGTCTACATGTTTAGGTAATCTTTTAATACAATGCACAATTTTCATTATGATGAAGTTGTGGGGATTTGGCACTTGAAGAAGTGTCAATATTCCTTGATGTTTAAAAGCTTTTTAGTTGTAAGTTGCTTAATGCCAAGCAAGCCTTGTGTTTTGTTTTCATTATCTACATTATATTGTTTATTGGTTTTTAAAGTTGTTATTGTTATATGTGAACATGAA
>Ga0116226_10006271_pt1 | contig 10682 bp, 8 predicted proteins | sample S1TSphfallax_FD_89692 | JGI IMG/M metagenome (GOLD analysis project Ga0116226, IMG submission 89692) | Host-associated microbial communities from peat moss isolated from Minnesota, USA - S1T2_Fa - Sphagnum fallax MG | ecosystem: Host-associated > Plants > Peat moss > Unclassified | place: USA...
CACTTAGACTCACACTTAGACTCACACTTAGACTCACACTTAGACTCACACTTAGACTCACACTTAGACTCACACTTAGACTCACACTTAGACTCACACTTGCAGCCCCCGTCGCCACATCCATTACAGCATCCGCCAGGGCACTGGCACCTAGACACAGTCTCGCTACTGGACTCAATCATCTTATATGTCTGTTTACTAGTGTCTAAATCATAGTTCTTCATAAACTACTGAGAATTTAGTGACATCTGCGAAGTCGAGAATTCTGGTTTCGATCGAGTATAATTTGCACAGTAATTGGAATGTCTCGTCACTTACTATTCCTCGAAACTCCACTAATAGCTCCATTCCACAAAGTTTACGCATCTTATGGTAGTTAGACATATAGGCAGTGTGAATCTCTTCCCAAGAACTAGCGACACGGCTGTGTGTCTGCTGCCGACTAGCCTCATGACATCTCCTAAGGATTGCTGTCGAATCGCCAGATGACATGGGTCTGAAACAGTATCCCTGAGTCAATTTGACAACGAGCTCACCTATGGTAAAGTGCATTTATCTACTATCTCTTAACTGCTAACTCCTAGCCGCCAATGTCTAACATGGGTTTTCAATTAGTCGCACACAGCAACTACACAACGCTCAAAGTATTGGTACGGAAGTAATCCATAACCGTGATACCCCCACCACTTTTCCCAGTTCATGTCCACAAGAAATCCACCGGGGGTGTAACCTACCCCGACCATCACGTGTCCCGCACGTCTAGAACCACTAAACGGGATTACGCCTGTTTTCAGAGCATCCTGTCCGGTGACTTTAGTACTGAGGCTAGCATCAAGGGCAATGACTCTTCCACTATCCAAATAGCATTTCGCCTCGTCTACACTCCTCACTATGTGGAGTCTACATGGAGCCGCGACGGAGTCCGGTGGCTCCACCTCATATCTAGATGGATCATATGGCCAGTCACTTTCCATAACTACGCCGAAGGACCGGAATGCGTTTACTACCTCACTCATTGTACAACCAACGTCAAATCTGGGGTCGCGTCTAGTGTACCAATATAGTGCCATGGGAGAGATCAATACACCAGTAACTTGATGTACGACAATCGCAATGCTGACACAGAAGCAGCTGCCCAAGTCGCCCTGATTCCAGTGAATGGGTGGTCTCCACGCATTCGCCATGAAGTCTTCAGGTTCCTGTTCGTCATCACTGATGTCGTCAGGGGTCAACTCTACACCACTCCTCCGGTCATATACCGTTACCGCACCGGGTATCTTTTGCGCAAACTTCAGTATCATCTTGGGGTCGATAATCTCTGGAAGCGCGGGGTAGACCCGCCATTTGGACCAAAGGGTGTATCTGAGTGTACTCGTCTCAACGCGTAAGTGCTTGAGCATCCTCGGGAGTACTATGCTATCTAGTTGGATAAGTAATGGCACCATGGGTTCCGATAGAGACTCGATGCGGAGCCATGCCAACCGACATACTGGCCGGTGTGCGGGTCCAAAACAGTCACCAAATATTGCTCGGCGATGTGGTGTGTCAGTGATCCCATAAATGTAGCTAAGTTCCTCGTCAAATTCAAGGGGATATGGAATCCGATGGTGGTGACCATTGGCGACGGCATCTGCTAGCGAATCAGACGCTCTCCAGTCGTCTCCCCGTCTCACTTCGTAGTCCCAGCCACATCGCCATAGTATATATGACACCCATCGGTGAGTGTTAGTGATTGCTGAGTGGTGGGCCTTTAGAAACTGTTCACATTCTGGTGGCATATTTTCGGGGGCAATGGTAGTTTCCGGCGTGAACAGACTGATTCCTAACACAATCGTCACGACTGTTGTCGCCAATATAGTCGCCCATAGGCTCACCTTCCTCATTAGAAAAGTGAATCTTTTTCTATATTAGACATAAGACAGGTATATACCGCGGATATTATACTACATGGACAAGCTCGATGAGTTCGTAGTCGCGCTCGGAGGTGAGCCAAAACCAGAGACAACTCGGGCGAAAATCCGTCCCCCTCGAGAGACAGTTCCTGTGGAATCGGAAGTTCCCATCGACCCTGGTCTCTCTAAGGATGACTTCAACACTGTTCTCTATGCGGAGATCCAACGTAAGGGCATCGCGGGAGATAACTTGGCGTCCGCGAATCATCTCTATGAACGCGGAATCAAAGACATTCTCACTAAAACCTTTAAGATCGAGGTACCTTATCTCAAAAACCTGAGAGACAAAACAGACGAAGACCGGGCGATCGACAGCATCGGCTTCACAGTGGAGTTCACAGATGTCAAGATGTATTTACCCACAGTGGTAAACAGAGAGACCGGAGAGTCGAGCATGATGACGCCCAACATGACCAGGCTCCGAAGTATCACATATTCTGGCCCCATGGAAATCGACGCAACTATTCGCGCGGTAGCGACACTCAAGGATGGCGGCAAAATCGAACGGACGGAACGTATACAAAACTTCCGCATCGCTTCCATTCCGGTAATGCTCCGAAGTCGTCTATGTAACACTTATGGTGCTAGTAGAGAAACACTCAAGGAACTTCAGGAAGACCCTACAAACCCCGGAGGCTACTATATCGTGAACGGTGGTGAGTGGGCAGTGGACAACCTCGAGTCGATCTTGATTAACGGTTTTCATGTCTATAAGAATGTCTACCAGAACGAAGTCTGCCGAGGTGAGTTCATTAGTAAACCGGGCGACTCGTACGAAAACTCGTTCTACAGTATCATCCGACTGTTGAAAAATGGTGCAGTCACTGTCCAGATCACATTCAACAAAAACGAAAAGTTCGACATTCCATTCTACATATTGTTCCGAGTGTTCGGAATCGTTAGGGACGACGAAATAGTGGACCACATTGTCTACGGCAGGACTAATGGGGACACTGTTACCAGAGAGATGGTGGCAATTTTAGCCAAAGCTATGACCCTAGCCGATAAGACGTTCGAGAAGCTGATTCGAGTCACAGATCCGGCCAGAATTATCGAGGTACTCGGCGGCAAGATGCTGGACGTTGCCGGCACCGCATACACTCGAGACGAGAATGCAATCAAGTATGTAAACAACGCTACTTACGCCAGACTCGACAAGTACATATTTCCACATATGGGACTTGACTCTAACAGCCGTGTCAGGAAAATGCGGTTCATGGGCCATCTCATCAATACTCTCTTACGTGTGCACCTCGGTGTACTGGAGCCGACTGACCGGGACAGTTATCGCAACAAGCGAGTGCACGGGCCGGGTGTATCGCTGGCGAAGGCGTTTAAAACTCAGGTCAACTTTATCATAGTTCATGAGATTAGGAAACACCTGACCAAGGACTTCAGGTCCACACCTTTTCGCCAGGTGCCGCTAGCAGACTCAGTGAAAGCTGCGGTCAACACACAGGAACTAGAGCGGGTCCTAGTACAGGTCATCACTAGCGGTAACCGTACCATTACCGTAAAGCGAAACGAGGTAACTAATCGTGTATCGAGTCAGACCGTGTACCACAAGAACGACCTCAATCTTAAATCGATCTTAAATACTATCAACTCTGCGAACTCAGCTACGTCACGATCGAAGTCCACCGACCGTGCTGACCAGATGCGACGAGTACATAGCAGCTTTATTGGATTCATCTCGGTCGCCCAATCCGCGGATACTGGTGAGAAGGTCGGTGTCAGCAAACAGAAAGGCCCCTGGGTAAGCATCACTGAGGCGTCATCGTCGGAGGCCCTAAAGATGGCATTACATGATGACCCGGAGTTTATCCCATTGGACGACGTACCGTTGCCTGCAGAAATCAGCTCACGTAAGTTGACCAAGGTCTTCGTCAATGGTGACTGGATAGGCTTCTGCGAAAATGGCGCCAAGTTCATCGCTTACTACAGGTCACTGAGACGCATGGACCGGATCCATCCGTACACTACCATGGTATGGGAACCGCTGGTCCGCAACGTATACTTTTGGGTGGACGTGGGCCGTCTCATCAGACCGGTGGTAATTGTCTACAACAATCTAGACGAATATGTAGCCGAGTATCGCAAGAATCCGCAGACCAAAGCTAAGTTCACTCAGTGGACCAAGCTGACGCGAAATAATATCAATGAGTTGCGAGCTGGCACTATGACCACGGAAGACCTCCGAAAGGCTCGCATTATCGAGTACATCAGTCCCGAAGAACAGGAGAATGCGCTTATTGCTCCCAGCTATCGTGACCTACTCAATGCCCGACACGACATCACCACTCAGTACACTCACTGTGACATCGAGGTGAGTATCTTCGGAATCGTGGAGTTAAGTGCTCCAAATATCAATAGGAATCCCAGCTCTCGGGTAACGATGGCAACAAATCATCTAAGGCAGGCATGTGGATGGGCAATTCTCTCGTATCCTCATCGAATTGATAAGAATGTCTTTATCCAGTATAACTGCGAAGTTCCCATAGTCAAGTCCTTCTCGACACCATTAGTGTCGCCAAACGGCATGAATCTACTAATTGCATACATGTGTCATTCCGGTCAAAACATGGAGGATAGTGCAATTGTCAACAAATCGTCCGTAGACAGAGGTCTATTTAGCGGTTGCATGTTCAGGAGCGAAAAGGCGGAGCTAGAAAAGGGAGAACAGTTCGGAAATCCGGACTACACCAAAACCACGGACATTAAAAAGTCAGCAAACTATGGTTACATCGAGAACGGCTTCATCCGAGAGGGTACCGTAGTTAAGACCGGAGACGTGCTTATCGTCAAGACAGGTACTATTGCGCAGCCCACTGATGAGTATCAATATGTGGATAAGTCAATAGTCTACAAACACCTCGACCCCGCAATTGTAGAGCGAGTCGTGATAACATATAATTCCGAGGATAAAAACATTGCCAAGGTTAAGCTACGTGCGCCTAGGCCCCTTGGTGTTGGTGACAAGCTCTGTCTCACCCCCGACCACGAAGTGTTGACGCCAGCCGGGTGGCTACGTATAGACGAAGTTACGACCAATCACCGAGTCTACACTGTCAATTTTGACGGTAAGGCATGGTTCGAGCACCCAAGCGAGACTCACCGTTACCAGCACCTAGGCGAAATGGTGGAAACAACGTACGCTCTGATGACCCCCGAACACAGGGTACCAGTAGTCGAAGACGGCACACTCCGACTCATGCCTGCATGCCGCCTTGTTGGAGCGACGTACCGAGTACTTCCGGGTGCAGAACTCAACGATTCTGGTGACTATAGGGAGTCACTAAAAACAGCCGCAATGGTGGCTTATGGTGAGCGCATCGACGGTCGAGTAGCAGTCGACCATGCAGCCAACCAGTGGTACGACTTCCGGGGAATTGTGATCGATGGCAGAACTATATTCACAGACTCAACAGACCTCTCGAGACTGCCGCCGCGTCTCGACTCTAAGGCCGTCGTCAGTGTCTACTTTGCAGCCAGCGACTGTGTCAAAATTCCCGAGGCACTAAGGGACGACCTATGTGTCCACATAGCCAGAGCCGGTTATGGCTTCATCATCACAACATCAACAGTGACCATCATCCGGGACAGAACTATATCTATGGGTCCGGCAACATTCGTCACCTACGAGGGATCCGTCCACTGTGTCACTGTGTCCACAGGCATGTTTCTAGTGAGATACAGGGGAAGGTGCCACGTCACCGGTAACTCGTCACGTAACGGTAACAAGGCAATCGTCGCCACGTTGTGGCCTGCGGAGGACATGCCTTACGATGAGAACGGAATCACTCCGGACATCATTGTCAACCCACACGGTATCCCCAGTCGCATGGTGGTAGGTCAGCTTATCGAGACCCTCCAGGCGCTCTATGCCTGTAGGGAGGGTGTCTTCGTGGAGTCGTCACCATTCCGCGACATCGATGTTCGCCATATTATGCGGGAACTGGAGACCAAACACGGTATTAAATATGGTGGCCATCGGCGACTCTACAATGGCAAGACAGGCAACTGGATCGACACACTAGTGTTTGTAGGCCCAGTGGGTTACCAGCGGCTGCAGAAATTCGTGGTTGACGAGTCCTACGCAGTGGCGATCGGTCCCAGCTCATCCCTTGAGCGCCAACCGCTGGACGGCAGAAGCAACGAAGGTGGTCTCCGTCTGGGCGAGATGGAAGGTTGGGTATTGGCTAGCCATTCCGCGATGCGAGTGTTCGGCCACAAGTTCTACGACCATAGCGATGGAGTAGAAATGTTCGTATGCAGAAACTGTGGATTGAAAGCAATAGTGAATGAAAAATTGGGACTCTATAAATGCAAATCCTGTGGACCCGCTAGTTCCATCTCGCTAGTGAACAGCAGTTGGGTCTCCCAACTCTTAAGTCACGAATTACATGCAATGAATATCGGGTTCAGTACAGAACTTGAGCCATTATCATTCACCAAAAACATGGAATGAGAGGAGTAATAGATGAATGGTTCGCTGAAGGGGGAGTCTCACTAGAGGTTGCTTCTATTCGCTCGGTGGTGGTCTCACTGGGACTGGGTGATTGGAGTGATGAATGGGATGCGATTATGTCATTATTTTTGTCAATGAGTCATCGCTCTAATCATATAGATGGCCGGTAGCAAAAAGAGAACTCAAAAGCGGCCCGCTAAGACATCCCGTAAGGCATCCAAGAAAGCGTCTCGTAAGTCATCGCGAAAGCCTCCTCGTAAATTAATTGAACTCTCTCAGCACCGCTTCGGTCAGCCAGTCGCGGTAAGTGACAACCAACAACGGGCTATGTCTCCACATATTCTCAGATTCTCCAAACGACCATCCGTCAGCCCTGTCCGGGCACAACTCGGTGTGTCTAAAGCTTCGCTCGGAATGAAACTAAGTGATCTACAAGCACTTGCTAGACTCAAAGGCATCCCTTTTGGTGGCCTGAACAAGGAGCGGCTGGTGGACAAAATCAACACCTATTAACGATGACGAATTCGGACTAGCCTCAGTGCAATTCTGCTGGAATCACCAAGTTATGACCTTCGCCAGTCGAGCTGTCGACGCTGTATACTATTTTTCTAAACAATCCGCACTTAGCGATTGCATCCTGGCATCCGGCACAAGGTTGTGATAATCCAAACCCGCCTCCTTTCATAACTCGGTATACCACTAAGGTGTATATGGGCCTTCGGTGTTGGTGCCTACCGGGTCGTCCTATCAACATCCGAATAAGTGCCGTTTCCGCGTGCTCTGAGAGGCGATCCGTTCCCAACACCCTACTCCTCCGATAGTCATTAGTAGCTGAGGCAACCCTCTTACCCGACTTTAGTGCCAGCGCCACGTGCATCTTCGACTCCCTAGGGGCGTCGGGGAGTTGACCGGGCTTGTAGTTAGTCATTGGATGAGTTCAATATAGGTTAAGGAGTTTAATTTACCATCTGGGCTACAAGCACTTTCAATTATATATCGACTATGGCGTGTGGAATATGTGTGGTTGTGGTAATAATACTTGCTCTAGTTGCCATCGTTAAAAGATTCCCACAAGAAGCTGCAGGCTTAGCCGCTATAGCTGCGGCTGTTGCGGGCTACTTTCTGGTCCGAAGAAACCCCAAGCCCCTGACGGTAGTGGTAGTGGGCGGCGGCGTTTCTGGACTATACACTGCATATATGATGTACCACATGGGCTATCCGGTGACCCTAATTGAGGTGAGGGCGAGATTCGGTGGGCGGGCCTACATGCAGCACTGGCACGGCAACAACATTGAGTTCGGTGCTGGCGTGGTGAGACTCGGCGACACGAGATTGAGAGCCTTAGTTCGAAGATTGGGTCTCACTCTCGGCACCTTCGCTACAACCATGGGTTATCATTGGCGTGGGCCTAAGTACACACCGAGCGAACTCACGGACATTGTCAGTTATATCAGATCAGCCTACGAGCGAGACCCTGAGGCAGCAGCTGGGGTCCGTATGCAGGATTTTGTGACTAGGGTGTTAGATGGGTCGCCATATAGTGCTGAATCTTTCACTCGCCATATGGCGTATACCGACTGGCTGGACGCCAGTGTTCCAGATACTATTTACAATTATCCACTAAGTGACGTAAACTACGCGACGGACGTCAGTATTATAAAGCCCAATGGCTGGACCTCGCTGACCGACGCTCTTAACTGTGGTTTTGATGCTCGAGCTCTCACTTGCTGCACTAAAGTCTCTTCCGATGACCATAAGTTCACTGTCCACACAAATTATGGTGACCTATTCTGCGACTGTGTAGTACTCGCTTTGGACCAGCCTGGTCTCCAAAAGATAGTGTCGGAGTCTCCGGGGATTAGACCTGTCCAGTCACTTCTCGACTGTGTCGGTCATGTGCCGTTCACTCGTGCGTATACCTACCACGAGGATGAATTCCCCGAAATCATTGGCTCCCCGGGAGTCTCTATGGATAATGAAAAAATTCCGGCAAATTTCGTGTTGACCGACGAGATGTCCCAGAGAATAGTACCCTTCGACAGTCATGTAATTATGAGTGTATACGCTGACGGCGCCTACGCACTCAAGTGGCGAGACATATACTCATCCGAACTCGCGACTAAGACAGCAATCCTCTCGTCACTACAGAACACCCTTACAGGGTTATCAATACCACCCATCAGTGACGAGGTCCACATATTTTGGCAAGCAGGTGTGCATTATTATCGGCCATATAACGGTCTCAATGCTGACCCCACTCACCGTAAGCGAGACCTCGTACGCCGATTCGTCAACCCGATCCGAGGCCTGTATCTAGCCGGCGAAATGTTTTCAGTAAATCAGGGCTGGACTGAGGGCGCAGTGGAGTCCGCAGAGAGGGCAGTCAAAGTATTTAGACGGGCAAGTTAAACTTCAGCTAGTAAAGTATATACCGAGTACCTAGGGCCAATGTCATATGACTATGACACCATCTGCGTAGAGAACTACTGTAATGACTTCTCTGGTTTTGCATGGAACTTAATTACGATTACTCAGCCCGCATATACTACTACAGATGCCTACGCAGTGATCGAGGCGAATGTGTCACTCAATCCGATAGTAATAACGCTGAGTAGTGTGGTGAGATGGGATAATCAGGTGATTTGGATCAGACGGACGGATCCTAATGCTACTGGAAATTCACTCACTGTTTTACCACAGCCCGGCTACACTATTATGGGCTCATCTAGTTTCGTAACTAACGAACAGAATAGGGTGATCGCTATCCAGCGAGATCCTCAGGGGCCAAACGACTGGCGTACTCTTCTCAACAACTTTGACCAACTGGCACCAACCAGTGCTAAGGGCGACATTATTGTCAACAATGGTACGACTAATGTGGCACTACCTGTTGGTCCCAATGGTAGCGTACTTATTGCGTCAAGCACCTCACCTGATGGTGTAATTTGGGGTCAGACTGCTGGCGGCGGTGATGTAACCGGTCCTGGCAGTTCTACGGATCAGGCAATCGCTAGGTTCAATGGCACCAGTGGTAAAGTAATCCAAAACTCTGGGGTAATTATCGACAACTCCAACAACATTAGTGGCGCCGTTAACTATGTTTCCAGCGGCCTGGTCAATGGACGGAACGTAGCCGCGGATGGTACCACCCTCGATAACCATGTGTCTAACTTCAACAATCCTCACATGACAACTGCTGCACAGGTCGGTAATACGGTTGCCCAGTGGAACGCCTCCGAATTGCAGGGTGTCTCTATCAGCTCTACCACACCTACCTCGACACAAGTACTCGCATATAATGGGAGTGTCTGGATTCCCACTACACTTTCTGTGCTAACCAGTGCTGCAGAGAATCTGACTGCAGTGGGTGGCGGTAGTGCCATCAATCCATCTACATCAATTAGATACACATATGTTACTGTCACTGGCAGTGGCACTGCTGTTGGCACCCTCGCTAACGGCAGCAATTCTACGGACAACTTCGAAAAGATAGTTGTTGCCGCGAATATTGCGGCCGGCGCCACTTTTGCACTGACGGTCACCAGTCTTGTAACCGCCGATGGCAGCACCGGATCCCGCCTAGTGACATTTGCCAACACCGGGCCGTCGATATATCTGGTCTGGAAGCAATCATCTAGTGCCTGGTTTATTGTCAACACTGGTGCCTACCTCTCTCCTTAACCGCTATTTAGAAAGTAGACAAACAAGTAATGACCAGCCACGGCTACGACGAGGACGTGGAACTCCTCACTGACCGGGGATTCGTCCACAGTCGTGACTTTGATAGGCTCCTGTACAAGGTCGCCACGCCGACCCCCAAAGGGCTCGAGTATCGGGACGTATTTGCCTACGCTATAGGCAGCTATAGAGGTGACCTAGTTGCAGTGATGACTTGTTTCGGCAGAATTTTCGTGACTAACTCTACAGAGTTGTTGACTGCCAGTGGTGTAGTAAAAGGGGAGGATCTGGATAAGCAGCAATCTAGATTGGTCTCGGCGGTACCCTTGGAGTCCGACACTTCATTTCTGGAAGAGGTATCCAGATACGAAGTCAGAGAGTCTTCCAGAAGGACCCATCTTCTCGCACCATCTAGATATACTGCCAATACTCTGCAATGGCGAGGTGCACTCTGTGGGCATGCCAGCACCTGCAGTGGAAGGAGTCTAATAGTCAGAAAAGGTCGCCGATACCTACGCGTTAAAAAAGTGTCTCCATACTCACGACCTAAGGATATGTGGAGTGTGTGGGCAGATGGTGACCCC
>Ga0116226_10006272_pt1 | contig 10682 bp, 9 predicted proteins | sample S1TSphfallax_FD_89692 | JGI IMG/M metagenome (GOLD analysis project Ga0116226, IMG submission 89692) | Host-associated microbial communities from peat moss isolated from Minnesota, USA - S1T2_Fa - Sphagnum fallax MG | ecosystem: Host-associated > Plants > Peat moss > Unclassified | place: USA...
TAGCGCGCGATAGGTTTAGGTTGACGCATGCGCGTCACCCTAAACGCGCTCTATTTTATTGAAGAGAGGCTGATTCACGCTTGCGGTCGCCGCGCCAAGCGCGCCAACCTCAAACGATCGCACTCTAGCTTGGTTCTGGCGAACCAAGCTGATCGGATATTGCTGATCGGATATTGCTCTAGGCAGTCGTCCGTGAAGAATCCTAAAATCCAGCAAACTGGATTTTAGATTTTTCTAAGTTGAGATTTTGGATGAAGGCCCAAAGAAGGGTTATCCATGCCAGCAGGAGGCTGAAGTTGTATCCGATTGCGGCGAGCAGAGCGTTCATGGCGTCGCCGGTCCGGCCCTTGAGGTGGTTTCGGTCCATTCTGTGATCTGATTTGAGATGGCCAATGACCGGCTCGACAGCGGAGCGGCGTCTGAGTTCGCGTTTGATTTTGTCTGTGACGCCTCGTTTTTGGCCTGAGGTAAAGACGCTGAGCCCCTGGCCTTTGGGTGCATTATGGCCGCGGTATCCCGCATCGGCGACGATGCGCTGCAGGTTGACGCCGATTTGGGCGGTGATCTCGGGGACCACCTTGGCCAGGGTATGGCCGTCATAAGGGTTGCCCGGCAATGCGGCGACATGGGCGACGAACTGACCGCCCTTGCAGCGCTGGATCGGCGTTGCAACCGAAACTTTGACACCGAATTCATATGGCTTGTGGGCTTTGCCTTTGCCGATGCACTCCACCTCCGGTGCGTGCAGGCTGTAAACTTTCTGGCCCCGCTGCTTGGCCCGTTGCGCATGGATCCGCTCAGCCAGCGCCAATTTTGGTGCAAAGGCGGCCCGCAAATCGGCGTTGTCTTTGATCTTGCGACGAATATCGCGCACCACCCGGCCGAGCTGCGTTCGCAAAGTCTTCAGCGTCCGGTTGGCACGTTTGAATTGCTTGGCATGCGCGTAGCGCTGGTGGCGGATCAGCGCGGTCTTGCCTAGGCGCGCGTAGGACTGGCGCAAACCAACGCCGTGCCGCTTGGCCAGGCCGACCAGATGCACGCGGGCGCGGGACAATAATTTGGCATCCGTCGGGAAGGCGACTGCCTTTGGTTGCACCGTGGTGTCGACGATGACGCGGGTAAAGTCTGCCGGCTTTGCCGCACCGGTACGGGTAGCAGCGGCCAGGCTCTCCTGCAGCAGCGCGACCAGCCGTTCTTCTCCCATCCGCTGACGCCAGCGGGTGATCGAGGAGCGGTCGAAAGGCAGCTTGTGGCGGAAGAATTCCTCGCCGCAGAAGTATTGGTAATACGGGTTCTCCAACCAGCGGTCGCACAGGCTTTCATCCGAAAGATCGTGCATGTGCTTGAGGATCGCCAGACCAGCCATCAGTCGGGTCGGCAGTGGCGGCCGGCCAGGCAGGTCGGTGTAAACCGTTCCCAGCCGCTCGTTGAGGAAGTCCCAATCAATCGTGCGCGCCAGTTTGGCCAGTGCGTGTCCCGTATCGATGATTTGATCCAGCCTGGCCCGCAAAAGGTCGTTCTGGCCGCTATCGCGAGGTTCCTTTGGTCGCATCTCTGCCCTCAAAAATGTCCCAAAGGCAGAGAATCACAATTGAACGCGCCGAATCAAATCGCCAGAAAACTTCGCAAGGCCACAGATTTCTGGCAAAAACATCAGTCCGGAAAACCAATACAATATAGATTAATCAGATAGTTGAGAGTTCTTCACGGGCGACTGCGAAGCCTGCATATGTTCGCGTTGGCCGGCCCCAGGGCCCGTTCGGCAACCTCCAACAGATGCTCGTGGTGCGTGAAGAAGAGCACCTGGGTTTGCCGAGCAAGTTCACCGAGCGCCTCAAACCCTGCTTGCGAGCGTTCGTCATCATAATTGATGAAGAGATCATCGGCAAGGAACGGCATTTTCAGTCCGCTGGCGACGATGTTTTCGACCGCCGCAAGACGCAGCGCTAGATAAAGCTGATCAACCGTGCCTTCGCTCATGCCGTCGATACCAACCACCTCATCCGTGCCTGCCCGGACGCCGCAAAGCCGTGGCTTTTGCAGGCTGGCGTCTACCAGCAACTGCGCATACCCTCCGAGGGTGAGCTTCGAGAACAGTTCCGATGCACGCCGGAGCAATGGACCCTGTTTTTCTTTACGGTAGCGCTCCACGGCATATCGTAGAATTGCAACTTCGGTCCGCAGGCCAACATAGGCCTCCGCTTGCGCCTCCATTTCGGCCAAGGCTTGGGCCTGATCGGAGGCTGCCTGAATGGCATCGGGTCCATCATTAAGCATTTCGAACTCGGCTTTTGCATTCGCGTGCTGAGCGGTCGCGCGCTCGATTGCAGCCTCAAGATCCGCCAACTCGGTCTCGATTTCGCCAAGCGCTTGAACGAGCACCTCCATTTCAATCTCCGCCACCTCAAAGAGAAGCGATTGTAACGTCTTACCCGGTTCCGCCGCCACGATTTCCTTATCGATTCTCTCGAGATCAGCCTCCAGGTTATCTCGCAACTGAGCGCGTTCCAGGATCAAGCGCAGGGCTTCGGTATCTTCGGAGGCGGCGGCCCTGAGAATGGGCGCAAGTAGAGCATTCGTAGCATCGAGTTTTGCCTGCGCCGCAGTCTCCCTCTCCTTTGCGTTGTCATATTGAGTTTGCAGATGGACCCTCGCCTGGTGCTGGATCTGCATTTCAGCGACGTCCGCAAGCATGCGGACCAATAGCGCCTTCGGACTTTCGCCACTAATTTGTTCAATCCCGACGTCTCGCGCCAGCTCCGTCAAGGATGCATAAAACGCCATATTGTCTTTCTCGATGTCTTTGACCCGCTGGATATAGCCCTTGACTTCGTCGACGATCGACCGGACCTCGCCAAACAGCTTTGACCGCAAACGAACGGTTTCCGCTGACGTCTCATGCTCAAACCCGAGAAGTCCGGGGACATCTGCAAATTCAATTGCCAGGTCGTGTCGTTCCTGCTCCGCCTTTAATATGGCCTCTTTTGCAAGCTTTACCGCGGCGTCGGCGGCAATCAATTGTCCCTGTTTCCGAAGCCGAGCCTTTTGTTTGCCTTCGAATTCGCGAACAAAGTCATCCGTAAGCTCCTTAAGGGCCGCAGTCGGGGCGTCCGGAAGGTAGATGATATTCGCTGCAGCCAACGAACTTACCAGCGCACTACGGGCTTCTTCGCGCTTGACGTTTGCCTCCTGGAGAATGGCACCGGCTTCACGAACCAGGACTGCCGCATCCAAAGCCTGTTTATGGGCCGCCAGCCAGGCAAGGTATTCTCCGGCGGTAATCATCATCCCAGTCGCTGCGAGGGTGTTCCGCCAGGCCTGTTCGGCCGCGCCAAGTACGATGCCCGCGGCCGCCAGCTCTTCTTCTTGACCCTTCTCGTCGAACTTCAAACGCTCCAAATCATGAACTCGTACGGCCAACTGAGCCGACGCGCTCGCGCCATCAAATCGCTGGTCAGCCACAGCGTCGGCGCGCGATATCAGATCCTCGTAATGGGTCACCTCAGTAGCCGGGTGAGACACCAGGGATTCACCGAGCATATGGTTGCGGAGGGTATGCCATACGGCGTCACGATCTGACCTCACACCGCTCAATCGTTCGGCAGTTACAGCGCCGGCACTTGCCAATAGCTGATCCCTTTCGAACTCCTCCTCCCGGATTTTCTTTGCCTTTTCGGCCAAGCTTGCGCGCAGCAATTCGACTGCTTTCTGAGCCTCGTCGATCGCCTTGGCAGCGCTCCGGGCATTATCAGCTGTGGGAACAACGAGGCGGTCGAGATCCTCGACAGACCCTGTCCAGGGAATAAGCCTGGCAAGCGCGGTCTCAAGGGTTTGCTCCTTCCCGCGAAGCGCACGGGTTGCCTTGGCAACGGCGTCGTCGACATCGCCCTTTTCGGTGGCCACCCTGACGTGCGCTTTGATGGCTTCAAACGGCACTTCATCCAGGCTAGGATCGTCCTCGTCCCTGAGTTTATCGGCGTCGTTTTTCCGGTTTGCTTCTGTATCCCGAGCCGCTTTTAACACGCTCTCATTGAGCTGGATTTTTGAGAGCAGGTCCTCGATCTGTGTTTGGACGATCCGGCTGGGAAGCCGCGCCTCCACCTGCATTGCATCTTCGATCGCCCAACCAAGGTCGCGAAGCAATGGGCCAAGTCGGGTTCTGCCCGCCTCGGCCTTCGATTGAAGGTCTGGTACGTCCACCTCGCCCTTCTCAACGGCGCCTTTGCGTTCGCGCAAAATCTGGAACTCTCGCATGCGTCCAAGCAGCGCTTCGTTAATCTCGATCCCGTCGATTCCGGTCAGCGCGTCCGCGGCCTGACTGGCTGCCAACCGCAGTTCCGTGTTGTAGGTCAGCAGCTCTTTCTCGATCGTATCCAACCGGCTCTTTGTATCCGCGGGTAAGCGGGGAATCGCTTCCAACGCAGCCAGGCCTTCCAAGATCTCAATGCGCCGTACCGCGTTCGGCAAAGTCCGGCGCTTTCTCTCGATGTCGCCACGTCGCCGCGCCAAAATCTCGCGGCGCTCCTTCGCCGTTATCAGTTCGGCCTCCAGATCCACTACGCGACTTTTTCGATCGTCCCAAAATGCTGGTTTTGTCTGAGCGGCCTTCAGTCGTTTTGCGGCCTCCTTGTGGCTTTCCAGCGCCACGTAATAAGAGCGCTCGACAGACGCACGCGGTGCCCAGATCGCCGTTGACTGGTCCTCCAATGCCTTCAGAAGCGTCGCAATGCTTGCAAGACCGGAGCCAGCTGCAAAAATCGCCTGTCCGACATCGTCGCGGGCTGCCAGAATCGCCTGCCCACCCTCTCGCAGGCCAGTGTGATTGAGACTGAACATGCGGTTGAAACTGTCTGCAGTTTGGCCGCCAATGAGGTTCGCGAGCAAAGCGCCGTCGATCGGCCGATCGTCGAAGTCCGTCAAGGCATTCCCGGCACGTCGACGGCAACTTAGTTCGTTCGAACCATTCTCAATTAGGGCACCGACACGCATCAATAGCCGGTTGAACCTAAAATCAAACTTTTCCTTGCCTGTAAACCCGAAAAGAAGTGCCGTGATGGCAGACATAGTGGTGGATTTGCCAGCCTCGTTCGGCCCATAGACAATCTGGAAATCCATCGAGCCGCCGGCCGGGAATGCCATCTCGTGGTCATCAAAATGTCCGCATTTGAGGAGGTGCAGCTTTGAAAATCTCATGGACCCGTCCCGGCAGCGGTACGCGTCGCAAGTGCCTTGGCAGCCCGGTGAAGAATCTTGTCAAACGACTTCGCACGAATGGCTTGAAGTACTGGTGAATTATCAAAGAGAGCATCCGGAATCCTGTTGGAGAACTCCGTGAGTTCGCTATCTAGCAAAGCCATTAGCGCCGGGTCCTCTAACCCAGCATCGAACAACATGACCATCTCATCGGCTTCGCTGGCAAGTGTCCCAACGCTCGCGGGCACCGGTGACGTGTCGATGATAATTTTCTCGATCCAGACATGATCCCCAAATTGCGCTGCCAAAGCCCTGATATCATCTCGAAGTGTAAGGTCGCTTCGTCCCAAAAGGTCGTTCATCTCGGTTTCGCCGGTCATGACGACCCTACACATTAGCGGCCCTGGCCAGCCGAGCGCGTCGATCGCCGCACCGAGGGCAATCCGAGTTGCGGTCTGTAGGTCGTTATTCGAACAACAACCCGCCAAATCGACCTCGACGGCCGTCCAGCGCACGGCATCGAGCGGAACATGCTGAACATCGCAAATTGTTCCGTCATCGACCGTCACCAAGACGCCACCTTTGGCGCCGGTCTCTCGAACACTGCGTCCCTGCAGGTTACCACTGAAAACGATATAGGGCTCACGTGAAATGATATCGAAGTCATGCACATGCCCCAGCGCCCAATAGTCATATTCGCGTGCGGTTAGTTCGGCGACCGTGCATGGCGCATACGGTTCATGGTTTGTAGGTTTTCCGGCTAATGCTGTATGCAGCAGACCGATGTTGAAACTTCCGTCCACCCGCGGGGGATATCCTGCTGCGAGGTTTTCAAACATTGCCGGATCTTTGTAGCTACGGCCATGCAGCGCCGTTTTCGTTGGCTCATGAATAAGTGTCTCAGCCTTGCGGGAGCCGAAATCACGAACGTTAGGTGGCAGCGGCAGCTTTTTGGTGATCTTGGACTCAGCATCGTGGTTGCCATAGATCAAAAAAACGTCGATCCCCTTGGTGCCCAGCCGTGCCATCTCCCGGCAGAAAAACAGCCCCGTGCTCATGTCCTCCCATTTTCCGTCATACAGATCACCGGAGATCACGACGAAGCTGACCTCCTCTTCGATAGCGAGCTTTACCAGATTTTTCAGCGCTTCACGCGTGGCGCCACGAACCTCCTCCACCGGCACGCCAATGTAGCTTGGAAGCCCATGCATTGGACTATCAAGATGAATGTCGGCGGCGTGCAAAAATTTGAACAAACTAGGATTACCTGTTGGGTAAGGGCAGTGTGGCTCAGTCTAGCCGGACCAGCAAATCACGCAAAGCGGTTTCGACTGGACAATGACTAGGGGTAAACCAACAGCTTGGACCCGGGTTATCGATCACTTGCCCAGTCAGACAGAAACACCGGGGGGACATCTGGGTTAATCTGGATGTCGTCGGCGCGGGCCGACCGAACCAGCTCAACCAGACTTAGGCGCAGGTAACGGGCAACCAGTTTGACGTAAACCCCCATAAACGAGCCGCCATGCCCATCGGATTGACCATCCATTGTCGAGGTAAGGGCATGGGAAATCTCATGGAGCAGACACCATGAAGGTGTTCGCTCCGGTAGAAAAATCGAAAGCCTCGTGGCACTGGCGACGGTGGCCTTAGCCTGGGTCGATAACGGTTCCACCTTTGGCGCGTATTTCAGACCCATTTCCAACCAAATGGCGTCGACCATGGCCTGGGCGTCCGCAAAGGAAACAAAACTCGGATCCCGGGGTGCCACGACCCGATTCTCCCAGGCATAGACCCGGCTGCGCTGAAAATCCCGTTTGCCGCTCAACGGAGCAGATCCCTCCCCTCGCCCCTCATCGGCCGCGAGAGGTTCACCTTTTCCCCGGCCGCCCAGCCTTCGCGATAGGCCCTGCCGTCCACCTGCGCGCCGACCGCGCTCATGCTGACCAACCTCACATCCGTCTCCCGAAAGGCATCATCGACCACCTGGTGCTTCGCCAGCATCAGGGCCGTCCCGGTCGCACGCTGGGCCTTCACCGTGGCTTCCCGCTCCGCATGCATTGCATCGAGCCTGTCAGCGACCCGGGCCACCAGCCCATGCTGAAATCCGGAAGTCGCCTGGCGCAGCCGCACGGCGCGCAGCCGCGGATGCGCAGCCTTGAAACTGCCCGTCTCGGTCGTAACGGCGCGGTTGATGACATTGAACAGGTAAGTCGCCAGCTCGGCATCGGTCTCGAAGCCGAAGAAGATATAGCACTTACCGCGTGCGGGTTCCCCTGCACTCGTACCCTTTTCATCGGTCGCCTGGGCCAGCCAAACCTTGCAACCGCAGAACCGGGCGATCGACACGATGCACCCGTCGATCGGCCGGCGGCGCTTGCCGCCCAGCGGCACCTCGCGCTGCATGCAGCGGGACGCTCGGATCTCGATCTCGTCCATGTTCAGCGCGTAGCGCTCCAGCAGCCGCCCGACCATTTCCGCGGCGGACATCGCCTCAGCTTGGGTGCAGCCATTGGCAACGGTCTTCTCGGTCAGCGCCTTGATCCGGGCTTTGACGCGGGTGAGCTCGACGGCTTGGCTCATAGCCGCTTCCTGTACTGCATTACGACACTAAGGGGTGGGACGAGGCTGCTCGACGAGCCAAGTTTGAACCATATTAACATAGTCTGGAAAGGTAAGTTCGTCGGGCTCAAGCTGTACCTGCCGAAGAATTGCAGGCATCGCCAAACGGAACGCACGGTATCGCCTAACGATGACGGCGCCTCCCGGCAAAATCGCCATTGTAGGAATGGAAGCGAGCCAGTTTCTCAAAGCCTTGATAGCGTTGTCAGCATCATCTCTATGGGCTGCAATGTCCTGTCCGGCGATGTCGGAGATGAATTTTTGAAACCGGTAACGTTCGCGGTCTAGGATTAGGGACATCTTGGTCTTCTGGCTTGCTAAGCCGAATCTGGCCGCGCCGACAAAGAGGCCAAGCTCGAAGGGCATATTGAACCGCGGCAAATGGTTTTCCGTGTCGAGTTCCGTACGAGAGATGTCATGGACACCGAGCCGGCACGATTTGATCATCTTGACGATCTTCTCTACCCGGACCTGGCCGCCATCATCGATTTCCAATGCGCAGTATGGCCGGTAGCCGCAGTCATAGGTCGCGAAAATCAGCGCGTGAAATATAGGCTGGTATTCTGGGTCGAAGGGGCAGTTGAAAAATATGCTGGTTTCGTAAGAAGCGGCCCGATTTCCTAGTTCAGGCATGCACCTTTCCACGCTCGGCAATAACCGCTTTCACGGCACGGCGAATTTCCGCGCGGGTAAAATGCGTCGGCTTCTGTGGCGCCTTTTGCACGGCCACCATCTTGCCTGTGGACTTCCGGGAGGAGGGTTTTGACGGTTTCTTCATGGGTGAATTATGGAACTCCGGTCGACCCGACGCAAGATGTTTCATGCGGCAGCCGGTTATCCCCAGTCCAGCTCTTTTTGCAACATAGGGGGAGTTCCGACGGCACGAAGCATGATCTCCTCAAATTTTTCCTCCTGGTCGGCCACCAAGTATTGCTGCCTCGAGAGCTCCAGGCTGGCGGCAAATGTGCTGGCCACCGCCGCCCGCAATTTCAGGGTCCGGGCGGCCTCTTCCTTCCCAATCGCCGGCAGAAATCCGGTGAGCGGGCCGCCTTCGGGATGTTCGGCTAATCGATTCCGCACCTGGTCGATGGCGTCCGGGATTCGCCAGAGATTGGGGACCTCGACCCGGTAGGTATCCGGCGGCGCAAACTCCTCGGTCCCCGGGCGCCCGCGCAGAACCACCAGGCAGGCTTCCATCAGCGCGACATAGCCGCTCTCATGGGTTGGTTTAGGGTGCGGGCGGGCAAGGACATCGATCCCCAGATACGGCCGGCGCGACAGCCATTGTGCAGCCGCCCGCATCCGCGTCATCTCGTTCAGGCGCTGCAACTCGTGATCGGCTTCGCGCGCGGCATCCGCGGCTTCCTCCGGGCTCGCCGGGAACAACAGCCGGGTGCGCAGCACGACGAGCCGGGTCGCCAGCACCAGCCAATCCGCGCGCCGCTCGAGCGCGACAAGATCTGTCATGCGTTCCATTACCGCGGCGAATTGCTCAGCCAGCGCCAGGATCGACATTTTTCCGAGATCGATCAGCTGCCGCTCGGCCAGATCGAGCAGCATATCCATCGGACCGTCAAAACCCTCGAGATGCAGGACCGGCATCGCCGGCACCGGCGCCTGTCGCGCCGCGGCCGAGTCGCCCCAGTCCAAATTGTCCATAGGATTATCCACTGCCGTAGTCCGGCGTGACCCTAAAAGTCAGTACTGCAAAACGGCGCCGGATCGCGGCAATCGCCGGCCAGGGCGTCCAGTCCGCCGACCAGAATTCCAGGGTCAGTTGCGCCTGCTTGCCGCGCAGCGTTTTACAACCGGCTGGAACCAAAGCGACCTGGCGGAGCGCCTGCAGAACCCCCCACTGCGCCCGCAGCCAGGCCAGTGATCTCTTATTTTCGGGACCAAGGTCGAGAATATCCGATGGAATCGGAACGAGCGCATGCAGATCGAACGGGCAAAGCAGGCTGCCGCCCTGCGTCCGCACTTTGTTCTGATGCTGGAATTCCGCCTCGCGGAGCTCGCGCGCCAGGATGCGTGCGGCGGCCGGGCTCAGGCCCTGCGAGCCATCCGGCGGATTGATCAGCGCCAGCACCCGGTCATCCGCTTCGTCATCTAGATCCGGATAGGCCCAGGGGATGCCGCCTGGCCCCGATGCCGCTTGCCGGAATTCGGCGATGGCCGCAGCCGTGCCAGTGACGACCATCTCATGGCGCAGCCAATCGGTGTGCGGCAACGCCATCGAGTCACTGATCGGCCGAAGTGCTGGCGGCAGCACCGCTGCTTCCGGATGCCCTGCTTTTTGCTCGCCGCGCTCATGTGCCACGCCTGCGGCAGCGGAAGACTTCATGCCGGTCAGAGATCCAGAAGCCTGGTCGGGCTGGCGGCGATGGTTTTGACCCGGTTGCGATAGCGCCTTGTGGTCTCGATGCTTTTTTGCCGGGCGTGGGCCATCACCTGCTCATCCAGCGCGCCGTTGAGGTAGGCTTCGGTGATGAAGCCGGCGCGCATGCCGTGCGGCGACAGCCGTTCGCTGGCATCGACCTCCAGCCCGGCCTCCTCGGCCAGCCGGCGCAGGATTTTCCAGACGCCGTTGCCAGTGAGCCGGCCTTCGATGGCGCCAGACGCGGTGATGCGCCGGAACACCGGGCCATAGGTGATGGCACCGGCTTTCAGCCAGGCCGCCATCGCCCGGGCCGGACAGGTGGCCGGCCTGCTGCCGCGCCTGATCTTGACCTCTGCCCCCTCCCCTTCCTGATCGGCCTTCGAGCGCCGGATTTTGAGAATCAAGGCCTCCGGGGTGATCGTCACATCCGCACGGTCGAGCGCGACCAGTTCGGAACGCCGCAAGCCGCCGGCAAAGCAGGTCAGCAGCA
>Ga0116226_10006273_pt1 | contig 10681 bp, 10 predicted proteins | sample S1TSphfallax_FD_89692 | JGI IMG/M metagenome (GOLD analysis project Ga0116226, IMG submission 89692) | Host-associated microbial communities from peat moss isolated from Minnesota, USA - S1T2_Fa - Sphagnum fallax MG | ecosystem: Host-associated > Plants > Peat moss > Unclassified | place: USA...
AAGACAAGCCTGGACGAACTGCCCCAGTTGATCAACGTGCTTCGCGGCGAGATGTCCCTGGTCGGGCCAAGGCCCCACGCCATAGGGATGAAGACGGGCTCCGAGGAGTCCTCCCATCTGGTCGCGGAATATGCGTGGCGACACCGCATGAAGCCAGGCATCACGGGCTGGGCCCAGATCAACGGATCACGCGGGCCTGTGGATACGCCGCAAGCGGTTCGCGAACGCGTGGCCTTCGACATCGATTATATCGAGCGTCAGTCCTTCTGGTTCGACGTCTATATTCTCGCCATGACCCTTCCCACGCTGTTTGGCGATCGACACCAGGTGCGCTGATCCGATGTTCTGGCGGGGCGTCCTCGGCTATCTCCCGGTCAATATCATTCAGGCGATCTCGGGCTTCGGCGCGATCGTGCTGTTCACGCGGCTGCTGTCGCCGACCGATTACGGCGGCTACGCCCTGGCCTTTTCCGTCACGACGCTGCTGAACACCTGCGTTTATACCTGGATCGAAGCGTCGATGGCGCGCTTCCATGCGGTCGAGGCGGCGGCCGGCGAGGAGGCCGCCGCGGCCCTGTTCGCCACCCTCTACCGCACGTTCGCCGTCATGGCGGCGACGGCGCCGGTTCTGGGCGGCGCAGCCTTGGCGGTCCTGCCGATCGCGGGCTCTCTGAAGATCGCTGTGGCTTGCGGGTTGGTCGGCGGCGGTTTGCGGTCTTTATTGAAGCTGGCGCAAGAACGTCGGCGGGCGGCGGGCGAGGTGGCGGGCTATGCGGTCTACGACATGGCCCAGACCGGCGGCGGCTTCGTGGTGGGGGCCGCGCTAGCGTGCGTCGGCGTGGGCGCGGCGTCGCCGCTCCTGGGCGGGGGGCTGGCCAGCGCGGCCTGCCTGATTTTCGCCCTGCCCGGCGAGCTCGCGCGCGTCAAGCAGAGCCGGTTCGATCGCGCCCGACTGGCGACCTATCTGGCCTATGGCCTACCGCTCTCCCTATCGCTGCTGATGAGCCTGGCGCTATCGACCACGGACCGATTTGTGCTGGCGGGCTTCATGAATGAGGCGTCGGTCGGCGCCTATCACGCCGGCTACAGCTTGGCCAACCGCACCCTGGACGTCATGTTCATCTGGCTCGGCATGGCGGGAGGGCCTGCCTGCATCATGGCGTTCGAACGTGGCGGCGAACGCGCGCTGATGAGCGCCGCGCGGGAACAGGCGAGTTTCATGCTGCTGATCGCGCTCCCCGCCTCCGCCGGCCTGGCGCTGACCGCCCGCCCCCTGGCCGACCTGATGATCGGGCCCGCGCTCCGCGCCGCTGCGGCCCAAGTGACCCCCTGGATCGCGCTGAGCGCGCTGTTTGCGGGCTTCACCACCTATTACCTGAACACAGCCTTCGTTTTAGCCAGACGCACGCGCCTGCTGTTGTGGGCGCTCGGTCTCCCGGCCGTGGCCAATCTGGGACTGACCTTGGCGCTGATCCCGCGCTTCGGCCTGAACGGCGCGGTCTGGGCGACGACTGCGGCCTATGCGATCGGTATGACCCTGTCGTATGGACTGAGCCGGCGCGTCCTCGCCTTGCCGATCCCCTGGACCGCCCTGGCGCGGAGCGGCGCGGCGACTCTGATCATGGCGTTGCTGGTGTTGCGCGTACCCGCCTGGGGCGGCCTGGCGGAACTGTCGGTCAAAGCCTGCGTCGGCGCGATGACCTACGGGGCGGCGGCTTTGGCATTTAACGCCGGCAACGCTCGCGATCATGGCCAGCGCATGCTGAGAGGCCTCAAATTGAGGTTTGCGGTCGGATGATCGGGCCCGCCCTGGCCTCCCCGGCGCCGCAGATCGTCGATAGCTGCGCCTGGCCCCGCTGCGACGACGAGATCGCGCCGAACGCCCGGCTCAGCGTGCTGATTCCCTTTTTCCGCGACGATCCTTGCGCCTTGCTGGCGGCGCTGGACCGAGAGGCCAAAATGCTCGACGGCCGCGTCGAGATCATCGTGCTGGACGACTGCGGCGGCGATTTGGACCTGTCGCAGCGAGCGGCGGCGACTGTTCGAGCCCTGACCGCGCCGGCGCGGCTGATCCAGCTCTCAGCCAACGAAGGGCGCGCAGGCGGGCGCAACCGCCTAGCCGCCGCAGCGCGCGCGGAAAACCTGCTATTCCTGGACAGCGACATGCTGCCTGATCGGCCTGATTTCCTAAGCGCCTATCTAGAGCTGATCGCCGCCGCCCCCGCCGTCGTCGTCGGCGGGTTCTCGGTGGCGCAATGCGTCGTAGCCAAGGCGCACGCCCTGCACTGCGCCATGGCCGCCCGCGCCGACTGCCTGCCCGCCGCCGTGCGGGCGCTGACGCCGGAGAAGTACGTCTTCACCTCCAATCTTATGGTGCGCCGGGACGTGTTCGACGCCGAGGCCTTCGACGAAGGCTTCCGCGGCTGGGGCTGGGAGGATGTGGAATGGGGCGCGCGGGTTTCGCGCCGGTTCCCCATTCAGCACGTGGATAATCCGGCCACCCATATGGGGCTCGACACGCCTGAGGTCCTGGCCGGCAAGTATGAACAGTCGGTGCAAAACTTCGCCAGACTGGCGACGCGTCACCCTGATCTCGTCTCCAACTATCCGAGCTTTAAGGCCGCCCAGCTCTTCAAGACCTGGCCAGGCGTCCCGCGCTGGCGCGGACTGTTGAAGCATCTGGCGCTGTCCTCGCTCGCGCCCATGACTCTACGCGTTATGGCGATGAAGGCCTATCGGGCGGCGCTCTATGCGGAAGCGGTCTAATGACGCCTCCAATGTCGAATAAGGGCGACATCTATCGGCCCGACCTGTCGCTGAAGGGCAAGCTACGCCGCCGCATCGTGCGGCTGCAGCACCGGCGTCCGGTTCGGCCGCCCCGCGTGGGGCCGATGATGTCTTTCTGCTTCGACGACGTGACGCAGACCGCCTTCTCCGTCGGCGCCAAGGTTCTGGAGTCGAGGGGCCTGCGCGGATCCTTCTTCGTCTGCGCCGGCCTGCTTGGAGAGACGGGGCATATGGGCGCCTACGCCACGCGCGACCAGGTGGTCCGGGCGGCCGAGGCGGGCCATGAGATAGGCTGCCACACCTATTCCCACCTGGACTGCGGCCAGGCCAAGGCCACCGATATCGCCCGCGACCTCGACCGCAACAGCCACGCGCTCGAAGGCCTGAGCCTGCCCCCGCCGACGACCTTCGCCTATCCGTTCGGCGACGTCAGCGCAGGGGCCAAGCGCATAACAGGCGACCGATTTCGGCTGTGCCGCGCCTTACATCATGGCGTGATCGGACCCGGCGCCGACCTGAACCAGGCCCCGGCGGTGGGAATCGAAGGCGAAGACGGCGAGGCCATCGCGCGGCGCTGGATGCAGGCGGCCGCGCGCCACGGCGCGTGGCTGATCCTTTACACCCATATCCTGGGGACGGCCGCCAGCGAGTTCGGATGCAGCGTGGAGACGTTTACCCGCCTGGTCGATGAGGCCATCGCGGGCGGCTTCGACATCGTCACGGTGGAGCGCGGCGCCGCGATGTTGGGGCGTGGCCAATGACATCGGGCCCAATGACATCGGGCCCCGTGACATCCGGCCCCGTGACCTCGGGGATCGATCCAACGGCGCCCCCCACGCCCGTCGCCGTCATCGTCCCGACGCTGCGCCGACAGACGAGCCTTCACCGGGCGCTGACATCCCTGTTCAGACAACACAACGCCGCCGACGTGATCGCCGAGATCATCGTAGTGGACAACGCCCCGGAAGGCGCCGCCAGAGAGACCGTTGAGGCTCTGCGCGCCCAGTCCCCTGCGCCCCTGATCTACGTGCATGAACCTCGCCCCGGCGTCGCCACCGCGCGCAATGCCGGCGTGGGCGCGGTCACCCGCAGCGGCTATATCGCCTTCCTTGACGACGACGAGGAGGCGCCGCCCGGTTGGCTGGCGGCCCTGACCCGGGCCCATCTCGCCCTTGGAGCCGACGTCACCTTTGGACCTGTGCGGGGCGTGGTCGCAGTCAAGGCGTCCCAGACGGCCTATATCGAGCACTTCTTCTCCAGAACGGGGCCTGCGAACTCGGGCCTTTTGGAAGATTCCATCTTCGGCTGCGGCAACTCGCTTCTGACCCGAGCCACCACGCTCGTCGGCCCAGCGCCCTTCGATCCCGCCGCCGACCTGACCGGAGGCGAGGATGACCGCCTGTTCACCGCCCTGAAAGCCCAGGGCGCGCGCTTCGCCTGGGCGGCCGACGCCTTCGTCTATGAGCACGCACCCGCCCATCGCGCCTGCCTGGCCTATACGTTCAAACGCGCTCTGGGCTACGGCCAAAGCCCGTCTCAGAGCTGCGCCCGTCGGGGCGACTGGCTCGGCGTGGCCGGCTGGATGCTGGTCGGCGTCGCCCAGGCGAGCCTCTACGGCGCGATGACCGCAGCTCTGTGGGCCCTGCAACGACCGGCGCGTTTTCGCTACGCCGACAAGACCATGCGCGGTTTGGGCAAGGTGCTGTGGGCGAACGTGTTGACCTTTTACGGGCGTTAGGACGTCGACCGCGGCGCGGCGGGTCCCTAGGCTCCCAGCGCCTTCAGAAAGCCCGGCGGCTCCGGCCCGGCGCGGTTGAAAACGAGGCCGGCGCAGCGGCCGCCCGCCTGGATCAGGCCGTCTCGCAGCGCGAGAGGCGCCTGGACATTGCGACGGTCGGCGGCGACGACCAGGACATTGGCGTCCACCAGGGCGGCGGTCGCCAGCGCCACACGGGAGCGTTGCGCTGCGGGCGCATCCACGACGACCAGATCGGCATGCTGTCTCAGCATGTTCCAATAGGCGGGTGTATTGAGGATACGTGCGGTCTGTCCCGGACGCAGGGCCTCACGCCGAAAGCGCGTCACCCACCACTTGGCGCCCCGGACCGGAAAGGCGTCCAGATAGCCGGCGTCCGGCCAGGGTCGACCATCCGGGCCCCGGATACGCGGCGACACGTCGAAAAACATCGAGCCGTCCACGCTGGCGCGGGTCGGGGGCCCCAGATGGCCGTAAAGGCGCGGGTCCGCCTCGATAGCGGCATGTTGGCCGCCCCGCATCAGATCGAGCTCAATCAGCCATACGCCCCGGCGAGCCCGCGGCGCCGCCACGCGGGCGAACTCCCGCGCCACGGTGGACACGCCCTCCCCAGGCTCCGCGCCGACGAACTGGACGACACGGCCCAATCGGCCGCCCGGACCCCAGTCCAGCCGCTCTAGCAGCGCCGCCATATCTTTGGAGAGGTCCACCATCCGGACGATTCGCCGCCTATGTCGTGATTAAGCTTAGTCTGCACAGCCTCAGAGTCCCACGCCCTTATGCCCTTTGACCGGGCTAAGATTTTTGAGCGGCCCCGATTGCGATGGGCGATCAAGCCGGACGCATATGGGTCGTCGCCAAAACGGGAAGACGAAGCATACGTGCGGCGGCCCCGGCCGTGGGGAAGCCCGGCCGGGTGAAGGCGCGCAAGAAACCAAAACAGAGGGCGACGAAGGCGGCGAAGGCCAGGGCCAATCCCATCAGAGGGATCATCAGACTGGCGCCGGTGGTTGGGACGAACGCGCGCTCCACCACCCGCACAGCGCTATCGCCGCTTTGGGCGATGGTCTGCTGCGCCTGACTTTCCTGCTCGCGGGCCGCGAAGTTGCGAACATTGGTGGCGAGCACATCGCGCTGGCGCGCCAAATCCTGATACTGGGGCTCTAGCTCGGCCAGTTGCTGGCGCCGGCGCGCGACCTGGGCGATCTGGGCGGCGATTGCGGCTTGGCGCGCCTGCAACGAAACGGCTTCGGCCTGGAGCTGATTTTTCTCCGTCACGAGGCTCTGGTAGACGGGATTGACGCCGACCCGCCGCGCGCCCGCCCCCGCGGCCCCGCCGCTCGCGCTGATCGTCGCCAGCTCGGCGATCCGACGATCTATGTCCTTCACCGGCTGGGAGTCGGGCGTGTAGCGGGACAAAAGATCTTGGCGATCAACCCGCATCTGAACCAGCTTATCGGCCGAGGTATGGTCGATATCCTGATAGAGACCGATCTGAGCCGGGGCCTGGGCGGCTTCCCGCGTCGTGACGCCAAGACGGCCCTGGGCTTCGCTCAGTTGCGCTTGGACGCTGTAGCTGTCGGTCAGAAGCTGGGTGTAGAGCTGGCCCAGCGAGGCCTTTTCAGCTTCGAAATCACCGATTCCATTGTCTGATAGGAACTTTTCGTAGGCCGCATCCGCAGCATCAAGCCGTTTTTGGAAGTCCTGCCGTTCATCCCCCAGCACGCCCGCGTCGTGGGCCGACAATACGGTCGTTCGGTACTTCAAATATTCATCGATCAGGGTGTTCAGCACCAAGGCCGCAACGAGGGGGTCGTGATTGGAATAGGTGACGCGCACCACGGAGGTGTCCGGCGCCGTGACGATTTTCAGTTTTGTACTCATCTGTTTGATGGCCGCGCCCATGATCGCGTGCTGCTTGGTGAGATCGGCCGTAGCGTAGGCGGCGCCGAGCTTGGGATAGATGCGCGCCAAGCCGATGTCTTGGATCGCCTTCTCCTTGATCGCGTTGCTGGAGAGGATGGCGACCTCGGACTGGATCACTTGCTCGGAGTCAGCCACGGCGCCCCGCGCTGCATCGCCCACGCGCGGATTATAGACATATTCCGAACTCAGCCGGACCAGCAGGCTCGATTGGGCGGGATAATTCGGCTTCACCCAGGTCGCCGCCGCAACCCCCAGCATCGCCGTGATCAGGAACACGCCCAGCATGGTGAAGCGCTCACGCCACACCAGGACGACGATGTCGCCGCCGCTGTAGCGCACGCGCAGCGAACGCGGGGCCGCTGCGGCGATCGTTCGCTCGTTGTCCGGGGCCAAAGCGCTCTGCATACTTAAGAAGAATCCGTGGGCTACCCAACCTCGCTCAAGGGCCTTAACCGATCGTTACCCATTCTTGTTAACGATGTCCCAAACGCCCATTCGATCCTGTGCGTCCCGTACGCGGGTCGAGACCTTGGGCCGCCCATTGACCGAGACTGTACTTATGTCTGGAATGCTCCCTCGATCATCCACCGTTTTGACCGAGGCCTCGAGCCTAAGCCGTCGAGGGCTGATCCTGGGCGTCGCCGGGATGGCGCTGACGGGCTGTGCGGCCAGGCCCTCGCCCGCCCCCCTATACGCCCTTCCGCCGCAGCCCTCGGCCCTGAATTTCGCCAATATCGGATATGCGACCTGGCGCGACGACGAACCGGCCTATCGGATCTATCCGGGGGATGTGTTGGACGTGTCGGCGCCCTCGGCGCCCGAACTCAGTCGAACCGTGACCGTGGAGCCCGACGGCCGCATCAGCTTGCCGCTGATCGGGGTCGTGATGGCCGCGGATCGCACGGTGCCGGACCTGGCCCAGACCCTGACGCAAATCTATGCGAGCCAACTCGTGCGGCCGGAAATCGATGTGGACGTAAAATCCGCCACGCCGCTACGGGTATTTGTGGGCGGCGAAGTGGGCAAGCCCGGCGTTTACGATATGCCGGGGGATATCAATGCCCTGCAGGCTGTGATCCTGGCCGGCGGCTTCACGGCGAATTCCAAGATGTCTCAGGTGGTGATCATCCGCCGCGGCCTCGGCGGACACGCCATGATGCGCACCGTCGATCTGCACAGCGCCGTCTTTAAAGCCAACCTGACGGACGCCATTCCGCTGCGCCGATTCGATGTGGTCTACGTCCCGCGAACGGGCTTGGCCAACCTCGCCTTTATGGTCCAGGCCCTAAGAAACATCATACCCATCCAGTTCAGCTATGCGATCGGCCCGAACAACTACGCCACCGTGCCTTAAACGGTCGGCGCGAGAACGACCTCGATCAGAACGACCTCGATCAGGCGACGTTCAGCCATTGGCGAGCGGCCCGTTGGGCTTCATGGATGGTGTCGCGATCCATCTCCTGCGACAGGTCGCGCCGGTGACGCTTGGCTTCCTCGCAGCCGCGCATGGCCGCCAGATTGAACAGCATGTGCGCCGAGACGTAGTCCAGCGGCGCGCCGCCTTGGCCGGTCGAGTACAACAAGCCCATCCGCATCAGTTCGTCGCCCGACGAATCCGGTTGGGGTAAGGGCATGAAAGCCGCCACGGCGTCATGATTGATCATCGTTTGCATCTCATCGTCTCCTGAGCAGTCGCCGCATTTTGCGGCCTCACCTGCATCTCTTTCCGAGACATACAAAAACAGGCGCGACTAAAAATAAGGTTAAGCCGAAAATTACCAAAAAATTTATAAGTATTACTTGGTTCTTACGGCCCCGTTATTTATTAACGCCCGGCAATAACTTGGGTTATTAAATCCTGAATCTCGACCCTGGAGCATGGTGGAAAAGTCCGTTTGCACTTGCCGAAATCTGAACTTCGGCCCTATGGCGACGTTCAGATAGAGTTCAGTTTGACCAGCGCCCTATTGCGACTGTTGGCGCGAGCAGACGGCGCGCAAAGTGAGGATGATATGAAAAGAGCACTCTTAATCGCGGCGGCTCTGACTCTCGTGACGACGGCCGCCGCCACGGCCCAGGAACCCCGTGAGGACAGGCCCCATGAAGACAGACAGGGGCCGCCTCACCAGCCCGGCGCGCCGGTCGGCAGGCCCGGTCCGGAAGCGCCTCACGGTGGGTTCCAGGGCGGCTTCCACGGCGGCCCCCCAGGGCGCGACGACCACGCCGGGCCTCCGCCACCCGCCTTCCACGGCGCCCCGGCCGTCGCCCATTTTGACGGTTTTCGCGGCCAAGGCTTAGGCCCCCACGGCCCCGCCCGCGTCTTCTATCACGGGCGCAGCTTCAACAGCTTCCGCGCCGCCCCGTTCTATTATCCAGGCGGCTGGGGCTATCGTCGCTGGGGGGTCGGCCAGATCCTCCCCGGCCTGTTCCTGAGCCAGAGCTATTTCATCGGCAACTGGGGCGCCTACGGCCTCGGCCCGCCGCCGCCTGGCCTGCAATGGGTGCGCTATGGGCCCGACGCCCTGCTCGTCAACGTCTACACTGGCCAGGTGGTCGACACCGTCTACGGCGTGTTCTGGTGGTGATTTGAGAGGTTAGCGTCAAAAAGCTAGAGCGCGTTTTGTCCAAAGCCGGTTCCCGCCTTTCAGGACACGCGCTCTAGCTAAAGCCGCGCATCCAAAAACGCCAAAAAGTCAGCCAGATCCAGCCGATAGGCGAAGTGGAAGCCGCGGCGCAGGCGGGCGAACCAGGGCGCAGCCTTTGGATCGCAGGGTGAGGGCGCGATATAGCCGCCCCAATCCAGTCCAAGCAGCCGGGAAAAGGCAGGGACCCAGAAGCTCGCGAAATTCTCCGGCTGGATTTCGACGACCTTGCATCCTGGGGCCGCAAAGACGGCGTTGGTCAGGCCCGCGCCGGTTGGTCCGACGATCGCCTCAGCCTCGGCGAACAAACGTATCTGGTCCGCCACGGTCATGCGTTCGGGCCGCACGATCTGAAAGCCGCGCCGGATCAGGGCGGCTTCCAGAGCGACTTCATTGACCATGACCCGCATGGGCTGACCGCGCCTGGACACATAAAGCCGGCGTTTTCGCCGCCTCAGGCTTGAAGCGCTTGGCTTTAAGCCACCCACGGCGTCCAGCAGCCGCGCGCGCAACCCGATCAAGAGCGGACCAGGCCGATGCAGGTAATGATCCATGGCGGGCGTGTAGACCGCCCCGGCGACGCGCACGATCGGCTCCGCCACCTCCCGCCAGGCGAGGTCGCCAAAGGCGAGACGCAGCAGGTCGCGTTGCCAGCGGCTGAGTTTCGGTGTGACGAGCGGCAGGCGGTCAAGGGCGCCCGCCTCCAACATGGCCAAAACGCAGGTCATCCCATCCAGCAGGAAGTGACCGTAGTTGACGACGCCCCAGGGGAAGGCGACGCAGACCTCTCCCAGAGTCGGGGCATCGATCGGCGGTGTGAAGACCAGACCCTCGCCGCGGGGTTCGACCGCCGCCAGGGGATCAAGCTCGGGCTTGTTGAAGTAGATCTCCGCAACAGTGGCGGCCGGCAGCGCGCCCTCTAGCCCGATCAAGGCGCCGCCTGTGGGATGCCACCAGCTTGGGCCGACGCGGCGAAGCTCGGTAGCGCCCATGCCGAGGTGTTGACCCTGATCCCAGCTTGAGGCCGCCCCGCCGCCGACGCGCGACGTTCGCCACGCCGCCAGCTCCTCGGGATCGATGGCCGCTTCGTCCTCAATAAGCCAGCGTAATCCGCCGCACGCCAAGTTTGGCGTCAAGAGGGCGTCGAGCGACTCCACGAGACTGAAGTCGGCGCGCTCATCGATAAACCGCAGCGACAGGGCGTCCGCCGCCCCGGGACCCTGTTGCGTCAATCCACGGGCTCCGCATCGGCCGCGACGAAGGCGTGGTGGTCATAGCCCTGGAAATAGAGCAGCGCCGTCAGATCGCTGTGGTCGACCTTTGTATCGGCGCGAGCGGCCACCACCGGTTTGGCGCGGTAGGCGACGCCTAGACCCGCGGCCTCGATCATGGCCAAGTCGTTGGCGCCGTCGCCGACCGCCAGCACATCCTCAAACGCCAGGCCCAGATGGGCGGCGTGAAGTTGGAGCGCCTCCAGCTTGGCTTCCCGCCCCAGGATCGGCTCAGCCACCTCGCCCGTCAGCCGGCCGTCCGCCTGGATCAGGCGATTGGCCTGGTGGCCGGCGAAGCC
>Ga0116226_10006274_pt1 | contig 10680 bp, 6 predicted proteins | sample S1TSphfallax_FD_89692 | JGI IMG/M metagenome (GOLD analysis project Ga0116226, IMG submission 89692) | Host-associated microbial communities from peat moss isolated from Minnesota, USA - S1T2_Fa - Sphagnum fallax MG | ecosystem: Host-associated > Plants > Peat moss > Unclassified | place: USA...
CCTGAAGTCCGGCGCCCGGAACCACTTTGCCCAGGCCGGAAGAACAGCCGCTTAAAACAACCAGGCTGCCGGGAACGCGAAAGGCCGCAATTGCCTCCGGCGTCAGCAATTCCGGCATTCCATTGCGCAAACTAAGCGCCAGCGCCGCCTCCTGCGGCTGGTCTGGCGGGCTCACCACATGAACCGCAAAATGGAGAATACCGGCATTGTGCCCCAGCGCGGCTGCCAAATCCGCGCGCGTGGCAGAAGCGCCCGTTAAAAGCACTGCGCCGCTTGCCCGGGTTTCCTGCGCTGCCGCCCGAACTTCACGTCCGCTGGCCACAAGACGCGTCAGCATCACGCTCTCAGAAATGGACTTCGCATCGGCGGGCCGGGAGTGATCCAGCCGCGTGTCCGCAAGATTGTAGATAGGATCACCCACACCCACGAAGGTCTTTATTGCCGCCTGCGCCGGAAGGCGGTCCGTCAGAAGCAGTTCGCTGGGCAAAAAGCGCAGAGTCTTATCCTCGATAAGACGTTTGCCTTTCAAATCGCCCAGCGCGCAGAACGGTATCCCGTTCAGCAGCGATCCATCCGCCACTATTATCCATTCGGAACGGTTCCAAACATCAGAGGGTAAGTTTTCAAAAAGGACCCGCGACAAAACAGCGCCCAAAGGCGCGGCATAGCGCCCGGTCCGGACCGCTGCCGCAAATGAGTCAGCTTTTGACGTAAGCTCTTCTTCTCCAGGTAATCTGGACAAATTCACACCAAGAGACGTCACGGCCCACAGATAAGATCGCTGCTTTCCCAGATTGATGCTGATTAGGGCTTGATCCCGGCCCAACTTATGCTGGATATTTTTAACTGAAATCCGACGAGGAACTCTTTCTCCTATTACAGAGACTTTATCTGAATTAATCCCAAGTTCATTCTCTAAATTAGAAATGTCCTGGCGAACTTCTGCCAGTTTGGCCTGATCCAGGACTGTATTCCGCCCCAAAGTGACAGCCCCTTGTGCCGATTGCAGCTCGGCTAGTTTGGCATAATACTCATCTGGAAGCGTTCCGTTATTGCCGTAAACTGAGTGCAATTGTTCACGCAAACTGGCCGCTCGATTTTCCGCCAGAACCTCCAAAGCGCTGACAGCAAGCACATTGTCCCTGGTTTCCAGCGCCGTCTCCGCCGCCAGTTGCGCATAATCGGCGTAAACCTGCTGCAATTGGCCGACAGTTTGCGTGCTGGTGGTGTCACCGGGCAATGCCCCTTGCCGCCACTGGTCAGCCGCATTCGCGGCACGCCGAAAATCAGAAAGCGCCTGCTCTTTCTTTCCGTCCTGCAGGAGAATTCTGCCACGTAAGTTAAGTGGATAGTACTGAGGGCTGGATTTAAAGGCAGGGCTATTGCTAGCGAAGGCGTCATCAATTAACTCCAAAGCTTTTCGGCAATCAGGGTGATCCCTTTGGAGTTCCAATTCGGCAAGATGTTCATATTCCAGTGCTAAACCATCTTTGTCGCCAATGCTCCTGCTGAGGGATATGGCGGTCTGGAATTCATTGTCTGCCTCGGCCGTGTGGTGCTTGTGCATCAGTTCGGCAGCTTTGTCGTCCCAAATCTGGGCCTCCAGAGATCGGTCACCGCGCTTTTCCGCCAGAAGAAAGGCTTCCTGGTAATCCCGGTCTCCTTCCGAATCGCGGTTCAGTTGAAAGGCCACGGACGCGTGGATCAGCAGCGCGCGTGAAAGGCAGGCAACAGCATACTCGTCTTGCTTGGCAAGAGGAATATGCTTCAGACGCTCGATGGCGTACCGGGATTGCGCTTCGGCCGCCGGAAGATCCCCCAGTTGTCTGTACAAATTGGCCATATTCCCGGCGGCCGAACCGGCAACCAAGTCTAGATTCCGTCCAGTCTTAAGCGCCTGCTGGAACGATTTCAGCGCCGCCTGATATTGAAAGATAAGAGCTTGCGCAGAGCCAATCAGAATTAGAGTCTTCGCCTCATACTCAAAATTACCCAGTTCGTGGCAGCGTCTTCGGGCCCGGGAAAACTCTTCAATAGCGTCGGCTACCCTTCCGGCATCGCGCAGGCGTTTTCCGCGTTCCGTCAAATCCTTTACAGGATTGCGCTCACTGACACTGGCTTGTGCTTTCTGCTGAGTTTGCTCTGCCGCAAGCAGAACAAAGTGAGGGTGACACAACACACTCAGCAGACTAAAAAACGCAGTCAAGAACGAAACAGGTGCCTGGACCGCTCGCTTCGGGGGTGGCAAAATATTGTGCTATTTATAAACTTCGAGCTTGTTGGTGCACGCCCCCGCTTATCGGGGGCGTTGTAAAAGATACTTGCGCGAGAAACCAAAACCGCTATTGTTTGCCCGGGACTTTATCCTGCGACCTTCTTCATCATCCTGCGACCTTCTGCATCGCGAACTCCGTCGTGACAAATCTTGATTGCTTTCGCGGCACGCCGGAGTCCTCTAAAACGAAACGGGCAATTTGCCGAGCCACCTTCCTGGTGTCGCTGAACTGGACCTGCAAAAGTCCAAGGTCTGAGCAAATGACGGCTATGGATTCGCCTTTCACGTACCGGGCCAATGCCTGAAGCTGAAGCGGCGTGAATATTTTCAAGTCCTCCCGTACCGCGTTGATCTCTTTCGAATGGGTCCTCGCCATTCCGTCGACTCGCGCCCTGCGGGAAGCCTGATCCTCTGCATAATCAGGCAGTAACCGACGAAAAGTCGACTGGATCAGTTTTGGAAGGGCGTCATCAGCGGAAATGTCTCCCCTGAGGACCGCATCAATTGTCGCGCCGGCAACGGCTGCATGGAACTGTTCTGCTTTCTCCCAACAATGACGCTCGATGAGGAACGAAAGGGCGGAGCCGTACTTTGCCAAAAGGCGGCTCTTAGCATTAGGTGCACCTCTGACAATTGCATAAACTATCGACGGAGAATCAGCAGAAACAGTGTTTTCGAGAGGGATCACGAATATCGACTCCAAAAAAAAAGTCGCGTGTCGCCGCACGCTTCCAGGTTCAGGCGGCAAATTCCCAACTGACTTGCTGCTTAACTGGAAAACCGGGGGGAGGTAGTCTAAAATTAGCATGTGTTTGCTCGTAGTGCAATAGATTCCGTGAGAGTAAGCATTACTTATCCTCCCTATTCCTGATTTATAATTGGCTGTTTCAAAACGAAACATAGACTGATTGGAGCAAACACCCGCGATGCTGCTACCGCACGCAACACAAGGAGCCTTGAAAAGGTACTCTCTTGGATTCTTGAATGGAGAAGACCAGGATTTGATCGAAGAGCACCTGCTAATCTGCGAAGATTGCAGAAGAGCCCTGTCACTAGTGGACTACGGCATTTCGCAGATGCGCCAGACATTGTCAGAGGCGGAGTTTCAAGAACAAGCGAATGCGATTCGGACGGACAGATTTTTGATGTTTAAGCCAGCGTCATCCGCAAATTGAGGTGCCAGAGCAGCACCAAGATCACGGGTGTAATAGAAGATCGCGCAGCAGTTCTCCGAGTATGGGTCCTGGTGAATCGGTTTTGTGGATAGCCAAAGAGTTGCTTGCGCCTGCTGGTTTATAAAGGCTCAGATTCGTTTCACCAACTTTTAAGAGTTCGGAGTTGCAAAAACACTCTTGAAAAGAGCGAAACAGCGCTGTACCTCCTCGGCGCGCAGCGCGCAGAAGCCGCAAGCAAGAATATGCGCTTCTAAAACTTCAGTTTCCGACTCACTGTGGCTACCCCGAACGTACTCTTCCAAGGTATTAATACTTAAATGCGGGTGGAATCCCGCAGCCGGGTTTTCGGCGGATGGTTCATCGGCTTCGTTGATCAAAAAGTTCAGTGTTTCTAAGCAATCGGAGTAAAACACTTTACGTAACGGCAGGGCGATCTGCTCTGAGTCGGGGAATGTTGAGACCATACTTAAACCCTAACTCTACTTGGTCAATTATTGAACTAAGAAAAGTCTGGGCCAATATTTAGGGGAAACACTAGGCCTGTGGGATTGAATATCAATGATGCTCCGTCCCAGGATTTATCTGACCTATGAATCTAGCCCTCTCAGCCGATGGAAGTTGCAGGTAATGCAGACCTGGACGTGCGTAAGGATCTTTCGATGTCCTTAACTCGCAAGGCCGCTGTGAGCGTTACTTTCACCATAAAACTCACCCTAAAAAATCGTCTAACGGCGGCGCCGGGTTCTGCGAAAGCCCGGCGTTTGTCTAAGTGCTCATTTTAAGGGAAAACACGAATGGACAAACGCCAAGTGGTTGCTGACGAATACAGCCAAGAAGAATTTACTGATGAATCAATCAACGTCAATTCTGTCTTGACCTGGAAGGTTTCCTCATCGGGCCGGTTGATAGTTGATTTTCAGCATGAAGTCTATTTTGATTCGGCACTTTCAAGCATACGGCAGGAGCGTGTGCAAGCAGCGATCAAAAAGCTGCGACGCGCCACCTAATGAATGGCTTTACGGGCGACCAGAAGCCTTTCATCACCGCCAAGGGCCGCATACACAAACAAGCCTTCACTAGTCCACCTTCGAACACAGCGGCGGCAAGCGATAAAATTAGAATCCCAGATAGTCGAGGTGCCGGTTGACCATTTGCGGCAAGGTCCGCTGACGATTCCGGAGACTGTCTATAAGCCTGCCGAATAGTGCGCGTTCACCCGGTGCAAACCAAGCCGACGGTATTGCATGTGCATACGCCAGCAAGGTTTCCCCCGAAATGGCCTGCACTTTGGAAACAGCCTCTTCAGTCAAGGTGCGTATTTTGGGGTATACCGGTTTGTAGAGTCCCAAACCGCGTGACGGCGCGTCTCTGAGATCCCAGTGAACCCCGTCAAAAAACATCCCATGATCAATGATGTAGGCCAGATATTGCGTGGGAACAACATTTCGTTGGCGGATGAAGATCGCCTGAAGTGCATCGCTCCTGTAGCACCATATGCCCAATACAAACATGGTTGCAAAATCAGCCAGGTTAGAAACTTTATGGAGCAGGCGGTCCGGCAGCCAATCGAAGATAACGGTTGTTTCCGGGTTTGCTGGACATTGCGAGCCAAGATGCAGACGGCCTTGCGGCCGGATTCTTCTGTTACCTACAAGGAAGTGGAGTTCTTCATTCTGCGCCAGGTTCTCAGGAAGATCAAGAAAGTAAAGAGGCGGTGTCAGAACGTTCAGTCCCGAAAGTAACGGATAGACATACAGTTCGTTCACAAGGGTCCGGTTGCCCTGAGGATTGCCCCGCAACTTAACGACATAATGTCGATCATCTTCTGCTTGTATCAGCCAGGATTGGGAACCCCCGCGCACGCGACGAATTAGACGCCTGATGGTTACTGTTTTCGCGCCAAGTAGTGGATTCTGCAAAAGCGACATCAACTTCCCCTAGTACAAATTCGACTTAATGGGTGGTGCCAAATTTGGCGACAAGCTATCATCGGGACTTTAAAAACAGGGGCTTTTTGGGGGCAGGATTGAACCGAGGGCAATGTGATTCAAAACGACCGGGATAGGAAGTGAAACACTGCCTTATGTGTGAACATGCTCGATATAGAGCTGTTGGAGCGTGGTCTCTAAGTCGGCGGCGGCTTCCGAACGCTTTCTCTCGGACACTCGAAATGTGTGCGATGCTGTAGACTCTAGCCATTCCATCACCTCCGCACCGCCATACACCTTGGCCTTGCTGTGTAGATCAACGGCCATATCCTGCCAAACTTCCAGGATGCTTTCATCGGTATGTTCGAGAGAAGGTTTGAGCTTTATGAGGAGCTGATTTGATGTGGGGTCCAAGAGCAGTACACCAGCCGGTTCCTGTTCTGCTTCTGCTCCTGGAGCGCAGACGAAAACAAGCATCCAATCAGCGACGTGTGGATTTGACATTCAGGTTCCGGGTTCTCTGCCATCGTAGCCTAGGGCCGGGTTGAAGGAATTCTTCAATCAATGACCGCCACTGAACGAATCACACCCAGCGGCGGCGCATGGGCTGGCGGTCCAACCTCCGCGTCATGGCCAGGGGTGGCGCATTTTCTGCAACAGGGTTCTGTTATTCCTGGTTGAAAGCGAACAGAATTCGGCCCGTTTTTGCAGGCTGAGGTCATCAGCGTGTTAGTGCCGATCAGGAACATGCGGTCATTTACTCAGCCGAATAACATCCGCCCGGCACGCCGCTATCGGGTAGCGTAAGAACTGCGGCTTTGAAAGAAAGCCAACAACGCCTGTTTAGCCACTGCTGGCACAAATGTCGGGGACGCTGGATCGGATGAAAAAGTCGTGTTTTTCACGCTTGACAGCGTTGAGAGTGCCCTCTCTTCGAACGACTGTGCCGACAATCATCAGGCACAACGCCTTGTCACCTAACGCCACTGGCCATTGGATCAACAACTTTACGCGCGCCCGAGCCGGCAGAACTCGATCAAAACGAACGAGCACTCCGGAACTACTCATGTTTAGTGTTTTCCCTGAGCCGGCTCTTTGCGGACCGGCCTTGCTGAGTACTAGATATGACAATCTGCACTGAAAAGGGTATCGTTTGGTAAGGCGCCGCTCGGTTAAGATCGGGATCGCCTGAACCCTCGTATGCATTTTGGATAACATTATCGCTGCTTTGACAGCCAGCAGCAAGCGCGATTTTGGTCGCTGGAATGCGGCATGGCAAATTGACAGGTTGGCTTTGGCCGCGCCGCCCCAAGCCCAGCCGTTTTCAGTTCAAGCATATTGAGAGCATGGGAAGCGAACAAACAGAGCGAAGAAAAGAACTGGCGGCCCGCGCATTGCAGAGCAGGAGCTAACCGTCGGCCCGGCCCCGCCACTGCGACAATAAAAGCATCCGGATTCCGAACACTGCTCCGCAAGGGGGAGTTCAAGTGTCTTGCGGATGGTGCCGGTGTCGCCTTCGCTGGCTGGCAGCAAAGTCATGGCCAGTCCGCTGCTTTGCACCGTATGCTCGGCTTTGTGCGCCAGATTTGCGGTCCCGTCTAATAGCGCCCGACGCAGCCATAACTTACCGCGCCCGTCACGGCCGTGGCGAAGTTGATGGTCATGGAACCGTTGCTGGGATAAGTGATCCAATGGCGGTTGCCGCTGCCCTGGTCGAACTGCGGTTCGGCCCAGCATTCGCTGTGCGCGCCGTAAGATCCGCTAAAGGTGTAAGTAGCTGAAGTGGCATTGCTGAACGACAGTTCGCCGCTGATATCCGTATTGCCGCCGCTTCCGCTGCGGATAGATTGCGTGGCAACGTATCCGACGCCGCTTGAATCGGACCCGAGCGAAACATTGGGAAACGGCGTCAGCATCTGGGTGTTTCCAAAGGTGTAGCTTGATCCATTGCTGTTGGCCGTGATGATGAATCGCCGGTTCGTCTGGTCGTACTTGAAGTAATCGTAGGAAGACGCATTGGCCGCGGCCAGGATATTGCCGGTCGCGGTGCAAGACGGGGCGCAGCCGACACCGATGGTCCAGTTATCGCCGGGGCCGTCGAACAGCATGCTGTAACCGGTCTTGCCGCTGATGTGAATGCCCATGGGCGAAGTGTATTTGCCGCCATACGACTTATACATGGAAGTGGGCGTATTGTTCACCAGCGACAGCATGGTGTCGTTGCCCTGCATGGGGAAGTTAAAAGTCAGTCCGAATCCGCCGGCGGTTCCGGGGAAGTTCGGATAGTAACTCTCGATGGTGGTGTTGCCAAAGGAAAAGTGCCCGGCCGGATAGAGCGGTTCTTCCACCGAGTCACCAGCCGTCCAGGCGACATTATTCGGACCCAGCGTGAAGGTGTTGCTCAAGCCGCCGCCCTGCTGCACCGAAGTCACTTCCGCCATGGGGTAAAGAACATAACCGTTGGCCGAACTGGCATCAAAGCGGCTGACCAGTTGCTGATAACTGCCGCCGCCGGCCACATAGAGCTGCAGTGACCCGCTGGAAGTGGAGTAAATCGCCGGCCAGGCGAAACGCAGTGTGCCGCTAATGTTTTGATACTTATTGGGGAAGGTGGCGTTGGTGACGTCGTCCGCCGTCAGGTCCAGCAGATAGCCGCACACTCCGCCAGCGGCGATAGTGGCGGTGGATGGGTGCACCTTGGTGAAAGTCGCGGTAAATGTCGCCCCCGACACGGCCGAAGGATAAACCATTTCGAACGCGCCGGCATCCGCCACGCAGACAAGAGTGGAGGTGGTGATCTGCCCGATGGAACCCGTTGTAAAGGCTGCGGGCGTGACTGTCGCGCTTCCGGGCGTGCTGACATTGGTGCCCAGCGTGGCAACCATGGTGCTGACCGGCCAAGCGGTGGACGAACCCGTGATGGTGGTCAATCCGGTTCCGGTGCTGGTGATGGATGCAATGGCGCCCGCCGTGATGGTGCCCGCGTTCATGCGGATCAGGAAACGGCCCGCGCCCTGCGTGTCCGTACCCTGCGTAACATTGATGCTGACGGACGTGGCTCCAGCCGCGGGAGAGCCTGTGAGAGTGCCTTCATAAGCGCTGCTGCCCATGAAAACCTGGTTATCCTGCAGTTCGCAGCCTTCATCGGCCTGCGCGTTGAAACCGCCCCAGCAGTAAACATAGTTGGCAAACCCCAGCACATCTCCAATGGAGAAGCTCTTGGTGGTCAGCCCCAGCCCGACATGCTGCCCTGGTGTGTGCGAATAGTTGGTCAGAGCCAGCGGCGCCCAAGTTGTTTTGTTGTAATACCCGAGCGACGAATACTGATTATTGGTACCCCCATCCCACGAATTCTGAAGAATGTAGAGCGGCGCGATAATGGCCAGCGGCTGCTGCTTGGCGTAGTAGTTGTAAACCCAGCCGTTCGGCGACGAGATGACACCGTCGGTGTAGCCGCGCGGGTTGATGCCCATGCGCGCGTCGCCATAGCGCTGGTCGAAGATGGCAACGTTTCCGGGCGTGGATGCCGCGGCCGGCGGATTGTTCGGATCCAGGCCGAACCCGGGAACCAGTTCCAGCGTCGAGTAGTTCGGGGGAATGACAATGGCGCACGCCGTGGTGGTGCCGCAGGCAGCAATGGCCCCGGTAATGCCTCCCGAACCGTTCACTTCATGATCAACGGTGCTGTTGATATCGCGCAGCAGCGTATTGTTTGTGGCGCCTTGCACCGCGCCTTGCAGCGAAGGCAACTGACCCGATGTGACCTTTGTTTGCGCCGCCAGAGTTCCCGTGACAACCCAACCGAACAACAGGACAGCCAAAACCATGGCGCCCGTCTGGCAACAAATTTTTCGAAAATAACCCGCAATCAAAACATGTAAATTCAACACTGACTCCTTTGCCGCCGCATAGGTTTGGGCGTGCGCTTTATCCACCCGCGAGTCTGAATCCGCGAAAATCAGGAAAGCGTCTGAGATCCGGCTAAGCATTTGACGATAAGCGAGTTATTCTTTTTTCTATTTCTGTGACCGCGACATCTACTTCCATTCGACGACGCGTGGTGCTCATTCTGGCGCTGCTATTTGGCTTGGGCATTGTCATTCTGTCGGTGGCACCCATCAACCGAATCGCCGTGGGCACTCGGCCCAGTTACGCCGCGGGCGCCGCCGCCGTTCATCATGCGGCCGTGGTGCATGTTTCGGTTCATATTTTTATTTTCGCCGTCACGGCTGGCGTGGCCTGGTTTGCGGCTTGTTTTGCCGCGAGAGGCGTTGGCGGCAAACTGGCTGCGGTGGGCCTGACGTTTCTGCTGGGGTGGGGCACGGAATTTCTTCAGCATTCGATGTCCGGCAGGCCGATTGAGATGAGCGATGTCTTCACGAATTTGTCGGCCAGCGGCATTATGTTTTTGGTGCTGGGGCTGGCGTGGAGGTTACGAAGGCGATTTTCGTCTTCGCGCAGTCTGCCATAAAATGAGCTGATATGACGAGGCGGGAAATACTGGCGGCTACCGTGGCCGCGACGGCAGCGGGGTTTGGTTCCGGGACGCCTGAACTCGATTTTGCATCCGCTCTGGAGGCCGCTGCTGCCATCCGCGCCAGGCGCATCTCTTCGGTTGAGCTGACCGAACGTATGCTGGCACGCATCCAGCGGTATAACCCGAAACTCGACGCCTTTGTCTACGTCACCAGGGAGCGGGCGCTTCTCAAAGCGCGCAAGGCCGACGAAGCGATTGCGCGGGGCGAACAGCTTGGCGTCTTCGAAGGTGTGCCCTTCGCTATCAAGGAGTCCTTCGCTGTCAAGGGTGAGCCGGACACGTGGGGCATCCCTGAATTCAAGAACTCGAAAGCGCCATCTGATTCGGCTGCCGTCGAGCGGCTGGGATCAGGCGGCGCGGTGCTGACCGGCGGGACGAACGTGCCTTTGAATCTGATGGACTGGCAAAGCTACAACGCCATCTACGGCACGGCCAATAATCCATGGGACGTGAGCCGGACGCCGGGCGGTTCATCGGGCGGAAGCGCGGCAGCACTGGCGGCGGGATTGACTTATCTTAGTGTCGGGAGCGATATTGGCGGTTCTCTGCGGCTTCCCGCCATGTTCTGCGGAGTGTATTCGCATAAACCGACCATCGATCTTGTGCCGACCAGAGGCCAGGTACCCGGCGGTGTCGGCGGTCTGCACGGAACCTCGACCGGGCTGTCGGTGGCCGGACCCCTGGCCCGGGGCGCGCGCGATCTGGCGGCTGCGCTGACTTTGCTGGGCGGCCCGGATGGTTATGACCAGAAGGCCTGGATCTGGA
>Ga0116226_10006275_pt1 | contig 10680 bp, 5 predicted proteins | sample S1TSphfallax_FD_89692 | JGI IMG/M metagenome (GOLD analysis project Ga0116226, IMG submission 89692) | Host-associated microbial communities from peat moss isolated from Minnesota, USA - S1T2_Fa - Sphagnum fallax MG | ecosystem: Host-associated > Plants > Peat moss > Unclassified | place: USA...
GGGAAGTGTCGTGCACAGACCGCACAGCATGCACACGAATACCCGCCATAGCCATGGATATGGAGTGCCCGTTGTCCGTGGCCATGGCCGGCCCTCCGCCACTCCTTCCTTACCCACCTTATTACACAACCACTAACTCTCACTTGTTACTGATTGCTTCACTTTTCGTCGCCCAATATGTTCACTTTTCCCACTTTTGAAGTTGTCGATCGAAAGTTTTGATCTTGGCATTTTGAAGTCTGGACTGCGGTTAATTCGGATAGTTTATTTTGGTCTCACCCCAGTCAACAGCCTACAATTGTGTTCTTTGATTTGTCAAATTTTATCCTTGCCACTTTGCTAGACAACCTTTCACAACAATTCCAAGTAGGATTTTTTTTTTAAAATATGTATTTAAAACCCTGCAAAACTTTATTTGTAAACACACCATAGATTTGAAAAATGCACAAAGGAATAAGAAAAAGGATAAGGGAGAAGTTACAAGATGTCAAAATCTCTCCATATCAAAAACCGATTGTCTGTAGCAAGTTAGCCATATTTCTCCATGTCAAAGATCAATTGCCTGCAATAGATTAATTGTGTTGATGGAAGGTGTGTCCTAAAGAGGTGGAAGTCAAAAAGTAGTTAAACCTACGATGGGCATTAAATATCTCATTGAAAAGCATGTTGGAAATGGTATGATGGAATATATGCTCCAAGATAGAATTTTGAAGTTGAACCAATTGTTGTTCGATAAATTGTTTAAATGGATGAAAACACAGGCAAGCTAGGGGCAATAAAAGATCACATCTTGCCTTAAGGTGTCACTAGAAAGGGAAGGTGTTGTTGTCGACTCATGTTAAGGTTTCAAGAAGGAAAGAACATTGATCAACCATAAACATAACAATTATGATTGAAATTATAAAAGCCCAATTCCCTAAATAGGTTACTATGGCAATGGTGATTATTGATATGAACCCAATGCCACCAAAAGTTATTGGGAGAAAGGCTTCTTTATGGGCTAGAGGTCTTTATAGGCTATCAAAGGATTTTGGACCCAAAAGGCATCCAAACACTTAAAGGAAGCCAAAATCAAATGAAATAAATGATTCTATGAAGGTGGAGGGAGGTGTGCATTGTAAAAGATACAATGGTTGTTGCACAAAGTAATGAATTAAAATTCCAAAAATTACTTGAACATCACCCATTCTAGGGAAAAGGTTCACATGTCGAACATCTTTTAACACGACATTTTTTATGAAGGATGATATGAATAATGAGGTGCCCAATGGAACCCCCAATACTCTAATTTGATGGGGTAATAAATTAGGATGGGCTGTTAAAATCATGCGGTAAACCAGAAGGTGACCATCTTACACATTTTTAAGGTTGAATAAAAAAACCTATGGCATGGACTTCCGTTTAGAAATGATCATATGTACATAATATAATTAAAAGGGGACTTATGATGTGAGTGTTATCTATAATGAATGGAAATAAATTAAAATGGAAATAATTAGATGTAGAACATAAAGCCCTAAAATGGGTTTAAATGAATAGTGCCCCTTCTAAGGGATCACCTTGACAGGTTCCCATGGTAGATGGGATGACTATAAATTAGGGGAGATTCAAATACATAGAATGCATGAACAAAGGGAATGAATTGTATGATGTCTCCACCTATTACACAAAGTTCTTGAAATATGACCCTTCTTAACACCAAATTGAAAGTGTTTGCCATGTTCAATTAAAGAACAACGTAGTTGGGGTGAAGGTCTAAAGTGCACCCAATGTTGTGGATTATTGCTTCACAACTGCCTTTAGTTATAACTCTAAATTAGTGTGGGGAGAAATGTGTTACAAAGGCATCACGAAATTGAAAGCATAAAACATGGCTTGTGACTCAATACATTGTTCCCCCACTACAGTGGGACAAACTCCACCTAAAGGCTTGGTCATGGCTAAAAGGTGGGCCATTCTTGATGCACCCCCAAACTCTTTGATGGATTCAACTACGAGTCCAAAAATGAAGACAATGGAAGGAGAAGGAATTGGGGCGCGCTCTCTAACTTGTAGCACTTTGAAGGTAGAAGGGCGTGCTAGAATTCTGGGATGGGGACTAGGAAGATCGACAAGTAAGTCAATGATTCACACGGACCTGCAAAAATCAAACAACAAATTGGTTAGTGCGTAGTTGGAACACCTTTGGTGCACAGACAAACCACGGGCAAACACGAACTCACAAAACTCACCATGACATAGACTTGGGGGAAGCCATCACCTTCCCCCCTATAATATTATTTATGCCTGGCCACGGAGCCAACACTCAAATGTCATTTTGTCCTAGGACTCCCAAGTGGGTCTCCAATGACTTTGGAAGCCCATAACTTTGTGTGCAAACTTCCAATTAAAGTGAGGTCTAAAGCAAAGTTGTAGCCTTTGTTGAAGATTTTCAATAGTATGGAGCATGTCACCTGCATGCAAGGAAATCAAGGCGATTCCTAACTTTTAATGGTTGGGAGTCAAATTGACAAATTGACTTTCAACCTTTCTTTTGGCCATAACTTATGTTTTAAGTGTCCAAATGGGTCATGCAAGCCCATTTCAGACATTTAAGTTGCAAGAGCTTTCTAATGATGTAAGGAACTCTTTAATTCAATGGGTTTTGACCCTTGCAATTGTTCTTTGAAGATTCAAAAATCCATTGGGACTCCAACTCCCAAAGTGGGAGCTCACTTGGGAATGTGGAGGTTCAGTCCCTCACACTCTCCCACACTCCTAAAAGCAAGAAATGTGACTCCCGGGCTTTCACTCTTGGCCCGCACCTTCACAAGCCTTTGCCTTGGCCACAAACCCAAGGCTAGGGTTGCAACAATTCCAAAGACACATGTAATTTGAGGTGGAATGTGACTTGTGCAATGTGAAAACAAAACAAAAAAAACTAAAGGAATCCATTCGTTGAATCTTTTGGGTGAAAACAATCTTGAAAGGTGTTTAAAAACCATCCTAAAAAACACCATTTGCCGATAAATGTGGCATGCATTGGAATGTCAACTTGAAGGAATTAGAAAAAAAAATTCAAGGTCTTGGTCTAGCTTGTAGTTTTCAAAGAAAATCAAGAAATAATCATTTGATTTAGGGTGTATTGCAAGGAGAATTGAGGTGGTGTTAAAGGACATGGGTGCATGGGAAAATCATGTTAAAACACAAATTGCTCGAAAGTATTCCCCTACATGTCCTATAATTAAACTGCAAAAAAATATTTATGAGCTAAAGGATCATGTTGGGGAAAAATCATTGAATTTGAACTTGCCGCTTTAAAGGTTGCGCCCGCAAAAAAAATTCATTTTGCAATTTTCCCTAGTTGCTTACTAAAAAATGCTTAGGTGGAATCCGCGTTTCCCTATGCCTTATTGCCCCACCACAAGGGGGCAAAGTGAGACACTAATGGGGTAACAAGAAAATCAAATGCCAAATTACTACATCATAGTGGTCATGTGTTAATTTATCCATTGAAAAATGAAACACCTTTTGTACATCATGTCATAGAATGATAGGGATGTGATTGTACAATTGAGGACAAAAAAAGCCTAAATGAAAGGACCCGATCACATCCAAGGACAAAACCCAAGCTTAGGCTGATGTAGGTGGGGTGGGAACAAAAGAAGGTATTGAGCCAAGATGGTCATAGGGGTTTGGACTAGATGAATTGGATGCCTAACTAGAATGTTGATGACAAGTTAACCTTCAACTAGTAAATTAGTGCCCATGAATGGGATAAGAAACTTTAAGTGAAAATTGTCAATGTGTTGAATAAATGGGGGTAGGTTAAGGGGTCTAATCATGGGCAATTATAAGGGCCGATAAAGTGGAAAGGGGAAAAGGTCCTACATGTGCATGATCAAGGGGGTTTAGGAAAATGTAGGGTTGGGGTTTGACATTCAAATGAAGGGATGGGGGTCAATATGGGGAACTAATAGGTGGTGTGTGATTTGTTGGAATGGGAGGGGGAACTAGTGGATAATTTGTGGTTTACATGGGGGATGGGGTGAAAAATGGGCTTGTGGTGGTGCATAATAAAGCAATGGGTGATGGGAACTATGAGGTTTGATGAGACATGATAAACTTGGGGACATGGGATGTTTGGTGCCTACGAGGAAAGAGGTTTAATAAAAGCAAAGGCCCCACTTTCTAAAAACTACCTATTATGACAAAGTAATTTGAACTCTACAAAGTGAACCACATAATACTAAATGAATCGAAAGGAAAAAGATATGAAACCTCCTAGGGGTCTCTAACTAAAGCATTATGTCAAAGCCAAACCCTAACTTTGTTATAAGCTTGGGTGTCATAATCATTACTCTACTAAGTTTAACATGATTTAGCTACCACCTTAGTACCAAAATATTACAAGTTACACTCTTTGTTCTTAGTCATGTAGGACCTGAGACAAGTAATGTTGCACAAAAGTTTCTTAAAAAAGGATTTTAATGGATTGGTTATTGCTTTCACAAAAATTCCAATCCACTTCAAAAACTATGTACAACAAATTTTCAAATAATAAATAACTTTGTGGTGGAAACCTTGTTGTGTTTTCACATGGTTGTAGGACACATCAAGATACTTTTACTGGCTAGTTGGTTCAGTGACTTGACGAGGTATGTATTTTATGTTGCATTAGCCTTTACTTGTCTTGTAATGACCATCTAATACCAAGTGTTGCTACTTTCAATTCCGTTCCCTTGTTGCATGGGTCCCATAATCCATAGATCAAATACAAAAGGGAAAAAAACACTTTTAAAAAAAGGCCTCTTAATTTGATTGTTTAATGGATGGGTTACCTTGGCCAAAGTGGCCATTAAAGGAAAACATAACCCACTTTTGTGGCTTTTTTTTTCCCCTAAAGCTGGTGCTAGTCCAACAAACCTTAGAATCCCAAACTATTGATGTTGTTATTTTTTACAAAAGATGATAATACTTCTTTTATTTTTTCTTTTGGTATGGACCGACAATTCATGTTTTGTGGAGGCGGTGTAGTGTAATATGATGTTTTGCAATTTTTCATGGAAGTATCGAAACTAAAGATAGATCTTATTGCAATTTTGTTTGACAAAAACTTCCTTTCCACAAATGGCAATTGGATCTCTGAATTTTGCTAATTATTGTCCCTCCAATGACTCACTCATCTGCCACTATTTTTTTGCACCATAGCACATGATCCACCTCCTTCTTTAATCCTCTAAAGAAAAATTGTTGTTGTTGGTTTTTGTTGATTTGCCACCATTATTTGTTGTTGTTAGTCTTCTTCATTGTTGTCATTGTTGTTTTGAAGTCAAATCGAAAGGAAAAAAATAAGAAACCCTTAGGGGTCTTTGGCTAAGGCATTATGTATTTGACATCAAATAAACAAGATGGTCATGCCGCAAGGTGCTTTATCATTAAAACCTTGCAAAACTTTGTTTACAAAACACATTGCATATTCGAAAAATGTACAAAGGTATTAAAAAACAAGGGATAATTTAAAGGACGTCAAGTTGGTACAAACTAGATGTAAAAAAATCTCCATTTTAACAATTAATTGTTTGTAATAGGTTAGTTATGGTGATGGGGGTTGTGTTTTGAAAGGGTGAAAGTTGGAAAGTAGTTAAACCTATCATTATTGTTCAACTTAAAATGGAGGATGCTTGCATCCTTTGCAACGTAATTGGATTTTTTTTATGAAGAAAAATTACCAAGACAAAAAGGGTGGGGCCTTCTAGCTTTTTTAAGCTCCAAAAAACATTAGCATAATTGTGTAAGAAAACATTAGCATGTTTGTGTAAACATTCGAATACTTCAATTGCGAGGAAGAATTGATTAGTGGTGTGTCAATCACAATAACTCTTTTCTTTGGTTTGAACTACATTGGAGGCAATAAATCCTTAAGTTGTGCAAGGTTGGGGAAGTAGATCTACGCATGTTGGGTCAACTATGACAATGTTAGCTAAGGTGTGGATTCCATCTTTGGTGAACACAATGTTGATTCATCAACTGAAGGAATTGAATGTGGCTAAAGGAAGCACATGTAGTTTTTCCCGTCCAATGTAAAAGCCATCATATTGCACAATGGTGGCAAAAATGTCATGAATTACATCATAGGTCCCTATGCACTCGTTACCATGGGTGTAATGTAAGATTTTGATACCCATAGGGTCAATGGGATGTGTGCACACACATTGGGGGAGGCCTACAATTGAATGATATGGTAATTTGAGCTACATTTGAAATAATGTGGAGAAAATTGGGGAAGATAATCAAAAGGTTGGAAAGATTGGTCAAACTATAAGCCAAGAGCCCACTCTAAGGCTAGGACATGATAAAATTTGAACATGATTGGCCTCAAACATCCCATTAGAAAGCATGCTAAAAAGGGTATGATGGTGTAAACATTTTGAAATCAAATCTTGAAAATGAATCATTTGTTTTTTAATTAATTGTTGAAAAGGAAGGAAGCACACCCATGCTAGGGGTGGTAGAAAATTGCATGCTGCTTTGAAGTGTTGTTGGAAAAGGAAGGTGTTATTGTCAATTCGTGTTAAGGCTTCAAGAAAGAAAGGATGTTGGTTGAGTATGAACTTAATAGATATGATTGAAGCTACAAGGGCCTAATTTCCTAAATAAGTTACTGGGGCGATGGTGGATGTTGGTATAATTCTGATGCCATCAATAGTTATTGGGAGAGAGGCTTGTTTACAAATTTGAAGTCCTTTAAGGCTATCAAAAGACCATGGACCCAAAAGGCATTTAAACATTTGAAAGAGGAAAAAGTAAAAAAAAAATGGAATCTATAAAAGTGGAGGAAGGAAATGTGCAACGTAATAGATATGATGGTTATTACATATAACAATGAATTAGAATTCCAAAGGCTACTTGAACATCACCTACTTTAAAAAGAAAGTCAACATGCCAAACATCAATTTCTAACAATGTATCTTTGATAAAGGATGATTTGAATGATGAGGTGTTAATGGAACCCACCCCTAAGACTCTAATTCCTTCTAATGGTTTGTTAAATTGGGATGGGGTGTCAAAGTCGAGCAACAAATTAGAGGGGATTATGTTACACATTTATAAGGTTAAATAAAAAGACCTATCGCATACAATTCACAATTCAATTTAAAAGTGTTCATATGCATACGATATAATGGAGGGGGGCCAATGATGTGAATGTCATTTGTAATCGATGGAAATAAACAATATGGGAAATGATTAGTTTTAGAGCGTAGTACCTTAAAATGAGCTAAGGCAAATAATGCCCTTCCCAAAGGATCACCTTGACAAGTTCCCATGGTAGATGGGATGATAGTGACATTATCATCATGGTTACAGTGACTAAACAACAAGGGAGATTAACATGCACAAACAAAGGGGATAATTTTATGATGTCTCAATTTACTGCATGAATTTTTTGAAATATAACTTTTATTAACACCAAATTCAAGACATTCATCATGTTTAGCTAGAGAACAACCCAATTGAGTTGAAGGTCCAAAATCCATTTGATGCCATGGATTATTACTTCACATCAAAAATTGTTTATTATTCCAAATTTGTGTGTGGAGAATTTTGTTGCAAAGGTGTTGCGAAATTGAAGGCATAAAACACAACTTGTGAATCTATACAATGTTTCCCCTTCAACAATGGGCAAACTCCACCTAAAACTTTAGTCATGGTTAAAAGGCAAGCCACCCCAAAGATATGTGCAATTCAACATGGAATGTGACCTCATGTGATCTAAGAGCAAAGTTGAAATAATTATGGGATTCTATTCACAAAATCTTTTAAGTGAATGTAACCTAAAAGGTGTTCAAAGACCATCCAAGAAGGACCAGTTATAAATAAATTTGGCATGTGTTGGAATGTTAACTTGAAGGAGTCAAATGAAAGTTCAAGTTCCTAGTTTAGTTTGTAATCTTCAAAAACAAATGGGGACAAAGCCATTTAATTCAAGATGTAAAGTGATGAAAGCTGAGGTGGTGTTAAAAGACATGGGTGTAAGAGAAAATGGTGCCAAAGCATGTGTTGTTTGAAAGTATTCTCTTGCATGTCCAAGGATTAAACTATGGAGAATGTGTTTTATGAGTTGGAGGATCATCTTGGGTAGGAGGCATTGAGTTCAAACTTGTTGTTAAAGCTTGGGCCCATAAAAGAATTCCTCCTATAAGTTTTCCCAATCACCTATTAAAAAACATTTGAATTAAATCCTCGTTTCCCTATTCCCAATGGCCCCCTTTCGAAGGGGCAAAACAAGACACCATTAGGGTAATAGGAGGAGCACATGTTAAGCTACCATATCATAAGGGTCCTATGCCAACTTATTTAATGGATAAAAAATGATATTTGTACATCATGTTGTAAAATGGTAAGGATGCAGTTGTATAGTTGAGGATGACAAAAGCCAAAATGGAAATACCCAAGGACATTTAATGCCAAAACTTAAACCTAAGTTGATGCAATCGGGTTGGGAATAAGGGAGGGTATTGGGTTAGGATGGTTATGTAGGTTTGGATTAGATGGATTGGATGTTTGATAGGAACGTTAGTCATGGGTTGACCCTCAAAGGGTAAATTAATGCCCATAGGTAATGCAAGAACCTTTAGGTGGAGATTGAAGGCTTATTGGGAGGATGGAGGTAAGTTAGGGGTTTGATCATGGATAACTATCAAGGTTGATAAAGTGAAAGGGGGAAGAGGTCTTACATGTGGGCAAAAGCACACTAGGGTGTCATAATTTTGGCAGATTAAAGTCCCTTTTCAAATTCTTTTTTTAGTGTAATTGAAAATTGGTTTAAAATATGAATATTTAGATGACATTGAAAATAATATTTTTTCCATTTCCAATTTCAAATCATGATGTTATAAGACATAATAAAAATATCAAAATAATTAAATAATTATTTTTAAATGTTAAAAAAATATTTTAAAATAATTACAATTTTGGGGATTAAAAAAAGTTCATAACATTGTAAATTAAATGAAATTCCATTCATTCAATGGATCTTTAGTTTCTTAAACATAATTCAACCAATATTTGAAATTTTCATACATATAAAATTAACACATTGTAAGATAAAAATCCATATCCATGAATTTTGTAGGTGTGACAAAAAATGTGGGAAAAATTCAAAAGTTGATTATTTATTGGCTATCCACGATTTTGATTTGATTTTTTCATTTTTGGAAGGTTGATTATGATAGCTTTAAATAAATGAATCCTTTTTTTATTATGTCAATGAATTATATTTTATTTATTTTTTTATTCTAAGGAATACAAAAAAATTTGCCATTGTGATGTCCATATAAGGTCACCATAGTGTGCAAATACCCATGTGCATTGTTTAGAGGATTGGGAAAAAGTGTTGGGTTGGGGTTCCACATTCAGACAAAGGACTAGTGATTGATAAGGGGAACTAGTGGATGGTGCGTGGTTTGTTAAAATTGTATCGGGAATTGGTTGGTGGTGTGTGGTTTGTATAGGAAAGGAGGTGGAAAATGGGGTTGTGGTGGTGTATGAAATGGCAAATGGGCAATGTGAATTATGGGGTTTAATGAAACATGATGAACTATAGGACATGGGACATTTTGTGCCCATGAAGAAATAGGTTTATTAAGAATTCAATTGTAAATAGGCCCCACTTTCTAAAAACTGCCTATTTTAACACAACAATCTTAAACTTATATATTACCAAACACACTAAATTAAGTAGATTAAAAGAAAAAAGATAAAAAGTTGTCACAAACAAACAAGTCTTATTTCAAAAGATAATTGAACCCTAACTTTGTCATAACTTAAACACCATCATCCTTACTTTATTGGGTTTAAGACAACTTATACACTTTTGAAAACTATTGTGTAAGGATTAGGCGCCCAAAAACTCCTAGTCTTTTGTTTTTTGGATTACTTAATTAAAATAACACCTAGTTTCAATGACAAAAAAACACCTTAGACTCAATCATTTGTTAAAAAAAATGTTTAAAAACATATAATTGGTCGATGATTAACCATTATGTATTCACACTTTCACAGTTGTAATGCACTTTGTGATTTTGATTTCTTCTTCTTCCTTTGTTATTTTTACAAAACTATGACAAAAACTAAAACCATGGCAAAATCTTTTTTTTTGTGGCAAAAACTATTTATTGTGCTTAATTTGTAGGTATTAACTAGATTCTTGGTGACAAAAAAAAATTCTAGGCTTGACAAAAACATAAGAAAAAAGGACCAACCACAAAACTAAACTAAAAAAAGACAAAACCCACCCTCCCTTGGCGTCTTCACCTTTGTTGTTTTGTTGCTTGTTGATGTTGGTGTTGTTTTTCTCATCATCTTCCTCTTTTGCTCTAGAAAGTGGTTGCTTTCATATGGCTCACTGTGCCCCCAAAATCTGGCGCTTTGAGAAACGCTTCTAAGGAATCTCTTAGTGGTCTATGGGCTTATGTGAGCATTTGAGGTGGGATTATAGTAGTCATTTCCTTCATAGCAACATAGGGACCTTTCTCTTGCATCCCGGAGGATAAGGATGTAGTTCTCTCTTGGGGAAAAAGTTCGGGGAAATGCCCAGAATTATTTGAGGTTACGTGTGTTTTTGTAATTTCAACAGATTCCGTTTACAGTAAAATGAATTAAGGGGTATTGGTGGTCTTCAGAAAGCAGCTCATGAGA
>Ga0116226_10006276_pt1 | contig 10680 bp, 10 predicted proteins | sample S1TSphfallax_FD_89692 | JGI IMG/M metagenome (GOLD analysis project Ga0116226, IMG submission 89692) | Host-associated microbial communities from peat moss isolated from Minnesota, USA - S1T2_Fa - Sphagnum fallax MG | ecosystem: Host-associated > Plants > Peat moss > Unclassified | place: USA...
AAAAAAAAACCATTTGGATGTGGGCCCCGTGGAGAGGTGCAGAGTATACTATAAGGGGGAAGGTGGTGGCTTCCCCCAAGTTCGGGCCGTGGTGAGTCTTGTGTGTCCATGTTGCCCGTGGTTCGTCTTAGCACCAAAGGTGCTCCAATTATGCACTAACCACCTTGTGTGGGTTGTGTGCAGGCCCGTGTGAGTGAGTGAAGCTTGTCAATTCTTCTTAGTCCCATTTCGGAGCTCCAACACGCCCCTCTACCCCTCAAAGTGTTGTGAACTAGGGAGCGTGCCCTAACTCCTCCCCCTTCCGTTGTCTTTTACTTGGATTCACTTTTGAGTCCTTCAAAGAGTTGGGAGTGCGTCAGGTTCACAGATCAAACTTCACAAATGACATTCATTATGGTCAACATTGGAATATTGACCGAATATTTCATACCTACTTAGATTCCTAGGTCAGGTGGTGACACATATCAACAATTGATAAAATGAAAAATAATGAAATTAAAAATATATCTTATTATTTATATAATATATAATATATCTATAATAGTAAATATAAATAAATTAAAAAAAACTTTCCCCAAGTTTTTTGGTCCAATTTGTAATAATAAAAAATAATTAAACAATGATTAAAATATCATTAATGATTTCACATATGTCCATTATGACTAATGGATGATATTTGCCACATCATTGTGCCACATCATATCCTAAATGACTATTGTCCTAAATAATTTATTCGTAATGACTTTAGGGTTATTAGTCATTTTTGTCCTTTATGACTAGAATATTAATCATAAACTCAGTCATGTATTTGAAGATTTCTACTAGTGTTACACACCAATTTTTCATCAACAAATATGGTTGTCATCATCCTTGGATGCCTTTTGCGAACGTAAACACAAGGGTCTACAATATTCTATTGCAAATTATAGGAAATTAAGACTTAATCATTAAACTTCTTATTCCATTCTATGCTCACTTATTTAAGACCATACAAATTTTTCTTCAATAAACATACCTTCTCTTCTTGTCCTTTGGATATGAAACCTTTCGATTGGCACATGTAAATCTTTTTTTTCAAGTTTGCATACAAGTAAGCAATATTGATGTTAAATTGTGTTAAATCAAGATCCTCAATTATAACAATTACTAGAATAATTCTAATTGAATCATATTTCACAATTGGTGAAAATGTTTCATCAAAATCTATTCCACATTGTTGTGAAAATCTTTTTACCACCACCTGCACCTTGTATTTTACAATTTCACCATTTGCATTGGTCTTCCAACAAAAAACCCACTTGCCTTTCTCCCAAGTGGAAGATGAGTTAAGACCCAAGTGTGGTTATGAAAAAGGGATTTATATTCATCCTCCATGGCAAGCTCCCATTATTTCCACTATGGGTTGGATATTGTTTCCAAGTAAGTATGTGGTTCTTTAGGTCGATCTATCACTTCAATCAAACTTGCAAATGAAGGTATACCTTCAACATAATAATCAACAAGTCACTTTGGAGGTCCTTTAATTCAACTAAAGAAATCATTTTAGTGTTGCAGTAGTAGCTCCTCAACAAGTTGGACCATATTTTGAACTGCATGTCCTTCCTCACCATTTTGTTGGATTTCTTCATCTTGTTGAATTGATATTGCATCTTGTTTGGCTTCATCAATAGTCTTTTCAAGTGCTTCTACATTTCCATTTTGTGCATGTTCATTCTATTGAACTGTTGCTTCATCTTCATTTTGTGGCTTAGATACTTCCTTTGTAGCTTCATCTTGATGGATTAAAACTTGCCTTCCTCTCCTTTGAATACTCAAATCATTAATAGCATATTCACCTAGATCTTTTTTGCTTGGTGTTATTGTAAGAATTAAATCCTCACAAAAAAAGACATTTCTACAAACAATGATGTGATTCTTGATCAGATGCCATAATCAGTCCAAGAAGGTAGTGAACAAATGCAAAACACTTATATGAAATTTTTATGGTTAAGAAAAGAACATCATACTCAGACTAAAGTGAACTAGAACGAATTGATTTGATTGCTACAAGCATAATTTTTTTGGTAGATTGGGTTTGATCAATCTTGGGGAAGCACATTTTGCTTTACTTTGCAAGTGGGTATTGTTTGCACTTGAGCCAAGTGACTCAAACCTCAAAACTCTATCAAGGTTCAAATCAGTCTGCTGTAAGATTTCACAAAATATTAGGTGGGAGTTGCATCTAAATTGGGCTTTGGTTAATCAAACATTTTTTTTCACCTTGGTCTAAAGTTGGGATTATGGTCATGAAGGACTATAAACAAATGGGAGTTAATATCCAATTTTCCCCCTAGTCAGGTAGAATCTATCCAACAACTAGGTGTGTGGTGGGGTAACAATTTGTAGGTGGAGAATTTGGGATTTCCATCTTAAGAGCCCAATAATTGCATCAGGCAGGATAATTATTATGTGGGGGAATTGTGCAACACAAAACCCCCCCCCCCTGCCCCCCGCCCCCCAATACACTGAATAAAAACAATAGAAAGGAAATTAATATTCAGTTAATACTCACCCCCTTCTTGCTAGCAATAGATGCACCACACTTCAATATTCTAGCTTCTTTCTGATTTTCTCTAGAAGAAACTCATCCACCTACTTTATATAAATAGGACTTGTAACACTTTAAATGGATCCCCATCACTTGCCCATCTCCAATTGAAATTTTTAATCCAACTTGGTGTCCTCTAACATTTTGTATTTTCAAATTGCTATCAACTCCTCATAGTTAATCTCTAATCCACCAATGGTTAGGAACATTTTTAAGAAATTGTACACATTCCAGAAGTTCTTTTCAACCCTTATGATTCAAATTGTTGTATCGTTTGCATATTGTGACAAGGTTTGTTGTTCCATTCCTACTAATAGAGTGATGACTTTGATTTCCCACAATCTTTGAACCTCTTTCATCATGTAGTTTAGGACCTTTCCGACATTGATAATTAGTTAAGGGGGCCAATGGGCACCCTTGCCTAATTCCTTTTTTCAATTTTCAAAGCCTTTGTTATATTGTCATTCAAGCAAATTAACATCGTAGCATTTTGAAATAACAATCTCACCATCCCAATGAAAGTTTCTAACCATGCCCATCTTTTCCAAAGCCATGAAAAAAAACTCCTGACTTACTTTTTCATAAGCATTGGCAAAATCCAACTTGAGAAAAACCAATGGTTAGTTAAACCTCATGTCAATAGATTTGAAAGGTAAAATGACATTGTCCAGAATATATTTAGGGGGGCAATTGACAAATTGATTTGCATCAATCACTTCCATAAGAATTAGTTGCAATTTCAACTATAAAATTTTAATAAAACTTTTGTAAAGGCCATTTAAAAGAATAATTGGACACCAATTACTTAGGTTCTCCTTTTCATTTGATTCAAACAAAAGGGTTATTAAATATTTATTCACTCTATTGGGCAAATATCCCTCTTTAATTGCCACCTCTATCATTTTGAAAAAAATCTTCCTTGATTGGATCCCAAAAAAATGTGTAAAATATAATCACAAATTTGTTCAAACCTAGGGATTTGCCTTTGGCCATGGATCTAACAATTAGATGAACCTCCTTTAATGAAATTGGTTTTGCTAAATATGAATTCATCACATTGCAAATAATTCCTTGGGATGGATTTAGGTGCATTAGCTTTTAGTTTTTTGTGTCTAAGGAATAACTTCCCAACTTCGTATAACTTATTATAAAAGCTACAACACATCTCTTCCAATTTCTCTTTTTAGGTTACAACAACTTTGTTTGTGTCCTTCGAAATAAAAATCATTATCTTCCTAGGTTTTGCCCTAACTATTAAGAATAATTATTTTTTGATTGCATTAGTACTAAAGGTATAAGGCTATTATTCATATCCTAAATAGATATATTAAATCTACTAATGTGGGTATGTATTAACTTGAACCAAGATTTTTATGACTCATGTCCATTTTGTACATTATTAGTTGCATGTTAGTTGAACAAACAATCATATGGCCCAAAGATTAGATAATAACAATTTTGTAGTTGCAAGCATAATCACTTTAGTTGTGAATGACATCTAGTTGCATGTAATTGCATAATGACTAATTGCAAACGACATGATTTTTACAAGTGTTTTGTGGTTTAATAGAATTTTTATTTTGTGGTTGTTCCTTAGGTTGACCTCAATAACCATTTTTTCATTTGCAAATGGTGTCACATTTTTTTCCAAGGATTCTTCCAAGGCTTTCTACTATCATTTTACTTCCTCTTAATTTCCTTGGAGACCAAACCATGAGTGCAACATCTTCAACACCTACTTGACATTGTTCTTTTGGCAAAATATCCTAATTTGAATTTATTTGAATGTGTAGGCTATCTACACCTTCATCTTGCTACCTAAATGGGATTTCCTTATGTTCCTTTGTCTCTTGATTCATCTTCTCATAGCAACACAATTTTGATTTCTGAAATATAGGAAAAAGGTTTGAGTAATAGACCTTTCACATTTGTAAAAAAAGGTTGATTTTTACCTTTTTATTTTTAATGTCTTTTGTTGTTACACTTGCCCTAAAATAGATGTATGCAGCATATTTCACAAGGTCATTTTTTTCTTTTAACTTTTGCAATTTGTTTTATGTTTGATTATTTTCCATCATCTCTATTTTTGTTTCACCTTTCATTCCCTCATAGCTCCATTTTTCCCTTCCATATCTCATTTTCTCACATTTTGTTTCATTTCATTCTTTCATTGTCTCATGGTCACAACTTTGCTTTGGAGCTTAAATGTATTCTGTAGTTCTAAAGCTTTGTTAATTTGTTTTCTACAACGTTCAAATGAATTTTCTTTGGTTTGTGATTACAAACCAATGATGATTTTTATCATGTTTTATTTTCTTTGGATTATGACTATAAGATCACAACGATTTATATTGACATGTTGAAATTTCTTTTTCACATATGCCAATCTCAAACACTTCCAAGTTTTCAATTTTGTTGGATTTTATCGAAGTGCCTTTTTGCTCCAATGTGTGAAGGCTACTATTTGTTTTACTTGTTGCTTAGAAATTATAATGATCTTGTTTTGCTCCATTTGTGCCATCATCAAAACATGGTTTTCTTATTGGTCCCAATTTATATTATTTTTTTCTTTGTTTCATTTTTCATTTTTTCATTTTATCTTTTTTGCAAAAGTTTGTTATTTGTAGCAATGTTTTACCTTTTTTCTTTTATGTGTAGGTGCATTTTGATAGTTTTTTGTTGCATTGTGTTTTTCTCATCTTGAGCATCATGTGTTTTTTTAAGTTGCAGAATTGTTGTTATTTTTTCTTTTTGGCATACACTATAAATTTCTTTTTCTCCTTGTTTATTTTTTATTTTTCAATGTTCCATAATGATGAACCAACTTCCAAGAAGCCTTATAGTGAGTCTTTTTAAGAAATTGTTAAAGATTTCAATGAATTTACATCTAACATTGATGTTGAGGCAGTTTTTAGATCTAAATTTGGATATTTTGGTTTTGTTACAACATGCACACCTTCTCCTTGTAATTTTGAAGTTATTGGTCTTATGTGGTCTTATGTGGTCTAATGATGGCTTTACATCTACTTACATTCACCTAAATTATTTGAATCACCTCAATTTTCTACAATTAATATTGACGTTATTATTTTTGCAAATTTTTACCTTCCTTTAATGTCTTTGGATCTAGAAAACTCTCATGTCCTTGCTACATTTGCATTTGATTTTAATAATCAATATTTTTGTACCAACTCTCCTATTGTTATAGTAGATTGTAATGTATCTGTTACAATTGATTGAAACTCTCTTATTAGTGAGGTTTTTTCAATGTTTCATTTTCTAGATGTTGATGAGAGAAAGTTAAAGAATGTCAATAAAGGCGGCCATAAAACCAACAAACATGTTGAACTTCTGGCTATCAATGCATTTGAAAAGTGAAGGAATTTTTGTGGTCATGATATTGAAAGATCTATTGCATATTGGTTTGAAAATGAGGTGGTAATGAAACTTATGGATATGTTATCTTTGTTTGTTTTTGAAATCGTTTAAAAGGTTGGGAATTTATACCCTCCAACCAAGTGTGGATTCTAATTCAATTTTGTATTTTAGTTTTTTGGAGTTGCAATCCTTTGTTTTAGGCTTTTGTTGTGTTATTTTGTCTTTTTATTTTTCCATTTTTATTTTTTCAATTTGTCATATTTTGTCTACTAAGTATCATTCTAACTATGTTCTATTGTAATGCAACATTTAGTCCCTAATAAGAAGTATTAACAAGTTGATAATACAAATGCAAAATTAGAAGGTTGTTGAAAATGCATAGCTCTAGTAGTTTCATTTAATATTTTCACTAACTTGAGGTATCATTGAGTTATGATTGTAAATAATGAAGTTGCATTTTGAATTTATAATGCTCACGTTGGAAATCTAATCAAAAAATCTAATGTGCTTTCTATATTTAAGGAAGAATGGAGGATGTTAACAAAACCTTTTAGCTAACTTTTCCTTTTGGACTAAACTTTAAACTTGGGTATTTTTGCGTAAAATTGTTTTTCGTCAAAAGGTGCTTTACACTTTGCCATGTTGATTTTGAAAAGTTTTTTTAATGTCCCTACTACTAAGGTTGTTCTTAGGTTTTTCCAAAGGGTTTTTAAAAATTGGAAGATTAATATTACATAATGTTTTGGAGATCAGCATAAACCTACCATTGACTACCATATCAATGATGTCATTATAATGTCAAGGAGTTGGCCAATCAATGTCCCATTGTTTGGCCTAATGGTAAGTCAAGTCCTCATCCATTGTTTTTATGCACTAGACTTGAGTGGAAAAACAAAAATGAAGTTTGGTTTATTACCTCTCCAATTGGTTGTAATTAACTATGATTAATTATTGATAATTTGACATTCAACTTTCTTCCTTGAAAGAAAAAAATCATGTCCAACAAGATCGGAAGTGGGGTGGGGATTATATGAATGGATGAAACTTTCAATCCACTAGAGTATGGGATGGAGGTGATAAATCATTGGGACCCAATCTCATATAGCTTAAAGTTAGTTCTTTCCCATTTCTAATTTTTCCCTTGCCTTACCATGTTTGCATTTGAGTTTCTATTCTTTCCTTTTTTGTTTCATTCATTTGCTATTTAAAAAAAATTCAAGTGCTTTCATTTATGGTTTTCAATTGTTCTTTTTCATTCTTTTGTTTATTAGTATAATCAAATTTTAAAACATTTGAAAATAAAAGCTTTGTGGTGAATTATCAATAGGGAATTAAATGGCACTACTTTTCTATGTTAGATGAATTTTTCATTAAGGAGAAAGAAGCATTTGAAAAAATGAAGATAAATGTTAATTTTATTTCTTGTTTTCTAGTCTTCATTTTATTTATTTATTTATTTTTGGGATGTTGGATTCTAATTGTTCTTTTGGTGTGTAGGATGCTCATGTTGAAGATAATGATGTTTATCCCATATTAAGAAATTAATTAATGTTGTTGATCCACTATTTTTGCTCACGTGGGATATGAAGTTTTTTTTCTTTATGTTTAATTTTAGTTAGTGTTTTGTCTTTGTAAGAAGCTCTTGTTGAAAATCAAACTAATATGGCACCTTTCAATTCCATTGTTGTTGTTAATGAGAGTCCAAGTAAATAGTTGAACATATTGACATCAAAGGAGAGAAAGACCTCTAGAAACCCTAATTTGCAACATCCAAAAGTTGGAAACTTCCCTCTAAGAGATAGACACCAAAAAACCCTAAATTAGGACTTTCACAAGTTGAAATGTTCCCTCCTACCTTTTTCTAGATTGGGCTATGACGATGATGTTATATGGATGAAAGGGTTTTAACTCTATTTCATCCATTTAAGTTTCGAACATTTAAATTTAAGGCTTGGCCGGTTTACAAGATCTATATGTAATAATCATCTAATGTTGTTGTTAACTATCAACTTCAATCAACATTTCATAGGATAGTTTCAATATTGGTTGTTAACTAATTTGTTGTATTATTTAGGTGCATATTAATCTTATTCATTGGAATAAGTTTCTTTGCACAATAATTTCCCTAGTATTAAAAATTAATTATATAAACATGGAGCTCTATAATTAATCAAACGTTGTTAATATTCCTATTTGCAAATTTGGGTAGAAATTTTAGAATATTATTTTTGAATGGACAAAATTTAAGCATTAATTGAAAAAAAAATTAGAAATAAAAGTTCTTATGCAATGTAAGGTTAACTAATAATATTGTTTTGAAAATTGGGAATTGCTTTTGAAGTAAAAAAAATAATGAAATGAAATTTTGGACATCCATGATCTTTTGAAATTTGTTAAAATTATTTGAATAATTCATCATGCAAATCAACACGATGATGAATTGTTATAACATTACATATAAATGGAATTTAATATACGAAAACATATATTAAGTAGGGATTAGTATACCAAAGTTCAACTTGATTTCCATGGTCCTTATTTATTTCCATAATTATATTATTATGAAGTTAATTTTAAAATTTTATATTTATATTTTTTTGTCAAAATGAGCTTAAATGTTGAGTTTGACAAAGTTCAACATTGTTCTTATAAGTGATTCACAATTAATTTATTGGTATAATTTCCCAATTTACCACTAAGTGGGAATAGGAAAAAAAAAATCAAATCTCAATGTTACAAGAATAATATTAATATTCTACAATGATCACTATCTTGTATTCATTGGGAGAATCATGACATTTATCAATTATAATAATGTTCAAGTAAATTATATGTAAATCAATTAAATATATTTTTTCCATTTTAATTGTACATCAATGTAATTCACTTGATTGATTTATTTTATGTTTTGGTATTAGGTACATTAGGTTCCACATTGCCAAGTTCACCCTTGAATATTATTTCACCAATCACAATGTGGTGGGAAGAAGTCTTTTACCAAACTTGAAGATTTGTTTCAATATGATATTATATTGGACACAATTTGAATTTTTTTATAATGCAATTGATGTTTTTGTATTTAAACTTGACATCATTGATGTATGCAATTATAAGTCTACACACAAAACATATTAATTTCAAAATACATGGATTTTATTTGTCACTTTGTGCTTCATCGATTTAAAACCAATATAATAATTCGATCTTGAATGTAAAAATATACATCTATGAATACATATAAAATATACATATAAAATTGACGATTTGTGAGTATTTTTAATTCATTGCATATCTAATAACTTGCATCTTTGAACTTAGTTCTATTTTATTGTCATTGGGTTTTATGATTGAGATTTTGGAGATTACAAACCAACTTATCAAGCTATTATTATCATCAAAATTATAGATTCTTAATGTTAATATTGTATTTTTTATACTATTTATGTTTGGTATAAAAATTAGAACAAACATGCATGACATCATACAAATGGGATGGCAAAACATCATTATGCAAAATTTGTTATAATTTATGGGTTTTTTAGTTAAGAAAGCATCATAAATAATTTTGCCTACATGTGTGCAACAATTTAAAAAACATGGAATAGGTGGTCTAACTTCCATTCACATGAAAATTATAATGATTTTCATTAGTAGTTACACCAATTGGTGGCCAATAGGAGTATGGAACGTGGAAGGAGGTCACAATTGCATCCATTGAAATGAGTGCAAGTGTTGGTGGGTGTAGAGAAGGAGAAGCTAGGTGGAAGCTTGGCAATAGTATGCCTTGGTTGCCCAAAGTACTTCGATGATCAAGAAGAGAACTTGATAAGATTGGTATTGGGTTGATAATGTTGTTATCTAATAGTTCCTCTTCACTGTAATTCACTCTTATTTACAATGGGAAAAACATAGAGTTGGAGTTCAGTTTGGGGTTACCATTTTGTCACCTAATAGGTTGAAAAATAGTTGCAGGATTTCGTATTACATGTTCCATTCATAACAGCACATTGGTAGCAGAGTATCATAATTAATGCTAAAACCTAACACCCTTCAAGCCTTCTGATAGATAGCTCAAGGTCATAATCTATTCATGTCACCAACAAATCTTAGTGGCATATGAAGTTATTTGAGCCACAATATCTTTGTATTAACTGGTGAATTTGACAATATAGCAATATTTCGAGGTGTTGTACTTGTTCTTGTCCCCAGTAGTTAGGCATATTATAGCCTGATAATTAGTTTTCTTATCTTGCATGTGCATGTATTTGATTTGAAACCTTTTCAAGTAGGCCTTGGTGATATTGGACTTACTACGCACCATTGTGTCGAGCTGGTGTGGCCCTTTGTGTTGTTCATCCTCTTCTAAGCACTAAAACACTAAAAGATGAAAAGGCGAGAGACACTACAAATACAGGCACACCAAAGACATGCAGGGGCCAGACTCCATTCAGGATCCAAGACTATACCAGCACAATGAATTGAGCAATGAATGAAGAACCACCAATCTTGTAGTATGTTATGATTTTATTTTTTCCTCTCCTGTTGAACCATCTCTTTCATTGAATTTTTCAATTAGTTGATCCATATGCTCGCAGAACTTTCCCATGGTTTGTTTACCTGTATCTATAGTTCACAGTAACACCTGGTGAACATTCCTCAAAATGTGGAACCAAATAAACTCTGCATCATTTTAACTAGCTTTATATATGTGCACT
>Ga0116226_10006277_pt1 | contig 10678 bp, 9 predicted proteins | sample S1TSphfallax_FD_89692 | JGI IMG/M metagenome (GOLD analysis project Ga0116226, IMG submission 89692) | Host-associated microbial communities from peat moss isolated from Minnesota, USA - S1T2_Fa - Sphagnum fallax MG | ecosystem: Host-associated > Plants > Peat moss > Unclassified | place: USA...
CCCCTGGCGACACGATCCACATTGTGACCACGAAGCCGCCGCCTCGATTGCCGCTGCCGCCAGCCGCATCGTCCCTCTCCGCCAACTCGCCTACCCTGTCTGGTCGCTGACCCTGGCGCCGGAAACCATGCTGCCCGGCGACCCCATCAGCGGCTTCCGCATCGACATCGCCCGTCACTTGCCGGCCAAGCGCGCTGCCATCCACGCCCACGCCTCGCAATATGCCGGCCTTATCACCGACGACCCCGGCGGCTTCCAGATGCAGCCCGGCTTCATCGACATGTTCCTGCAGCCCACCGAAATCTTCATCGAACTCCCCACCCAAACATGGGCGTCATCATGACCCGCCGCCTCGACTCCATCGCCCCAGACTATTTTGAATCCCTGTACCAGGCCGACCCGGATCCGTGGCGCTTTGCCACCAGCCCCTATGAACAGCAAAAATACGCCGCCAGCCTCGCCGCCCTGCCGCCCCACCGCTTCAAGTCCGCGCTCGAGATCGGCTGCTCCATCGGCGTCTTCACCCGCCAGTTGTCGGCACGCTGCGACCACCTGCTTGGCCTAGATGTATCGGACTCTGCCCTGGCCCAGGCCAGGCACACCTGCGCCGGTCTCTCCGTCACTCTGGAAAACCGCCGCATCCCAGCCGAATGGCCCACCGGCTCCTTCGACCTGATCGTTCTCTCAGAAATACTGTACTACCTGGCCGCGGACGATGTGCGCCGTACCGCCGCCCGCGCCGTGGCCAGCCTCAACCGACCGGGCGTGATCCTGCTGGTGCATTACCTGGGCGGCACCGACTATCCTTTGACCGGCGACGACGCCGCCCATATCTTCGTCACAGCTTCGGGCCTGCGTTCCACCTTCACCGCGCGTGCCCCCCTCTATCGGATCGACATGCTGGAAAACGATCCTTGACCCCAAAGCGCGTTCCCCTGCGGGCCCGCATCGCGGCCCTGCTGGCGGCGCTGCTCATCGTCAACCTTGCCGCCTGGGCCTGGGCGCTGGCCGCCTTCCACGCGCATCCGCTGCTGCTGGGCACCGCGTTCCTCGCCTACGGCTTCGGCCTGCGCCACGCGGTCGATGCCGACCATATCGCGGCCATCGACAACGTCACCCGCAAACTCATGCAGGAGGGGCAGCGTCCCACCGCGGTCGGCCTGTTCTTTTCGCTCGGCCACTCCACGGTGGTGATCGTCGCCTCGGTCGTCATCGCCGCCACCGCCGCCTCGTTTCGTGGCCGGCTCGACTCGCTGCACGCCATCGGCGGCATTGTCGGCACTTTGGTCTCTTCCGGCTTCTTGCTGGCCATCGCGGCCATGAATTTCTGTGTCTTCATCGCCGTGTTCCGGCATTTTCGCGCGCTGCGCGCCGGCCGTGCCTGCACCGAAGACCAGCTCGATGCGCTGCTCGCCAATCGCGGCTTTCTGGTGCGCACCATAAAACCCGTCTTCCGCATCATTACGCGGAGCTGGCACATGTATCCGCTCGGCCTGTTGTTCGGCTTGGGCTTCGACACTGCCACCGAGATCGGCCTGCTGGGCATTTCCGCCACCGAGGCCTCGCACGGCCTGCCGATCTGGTCGATCCTGGCCTTCCCTGCCTTGTTCACCGCCGGCATGTCGCTGGTGGACAGCGCCGAAAGCCTGCTGATGATGGGCGCCTATGGCTGGGCCTTCGCTACGCCCCTGCGAAAACTTTACTATAATATGGCTATCACGCTGCTCTCGGTGCTCGTTGCCGTCGTTATCAGCGCGATCGAGGCCTTGGGCCTGATCCACCAGCAGCTCGACATCCAGGGCACATTCTGGCGCGCCATCGACGCCCTCCTCGGCCAATTCGGCCTGCTTGGCTTCGCGATCGTTGCCACCTTCGCCGCCCTCTGGCTCGCCTCCGCCCTCCTCTCCCGCAGGGTTTCGTAGGCGGAAGAAATCCGCCTCTTCATCCGCGCAGCAGCAAGCCCGACAAAAAACCCCTCTCCATCATCCGGTCAGGAATTTCATGATGGCGGACGCACCCGCCTCAAGCTCGGCCTGAAGACTCGCGAAGGCCGCGCGCAGATCCTTCGTATCCGCATGCGGGACTGCATACTCCAGCGCGCGTGCCGCCTCGCCCAGCCGCATGGCGCCGACCGAGAACGACGATCCCGCCAGCCGATGCGCAGCGGTGCCGATCGTCTCCCGCGCAGGATCCGCTGGGTCCGCCGCCTGCAGCAATCCGCCGAGCTCACCCACATCAGCCCGTGCCGTCTGCAGCCACTCAGTCAGCCACGCGGCCCCTTCGCGGTCCCCCCACTCGAAGATCGAGAGGAAGATACGATCGTCGAAGGGCACAGGCTGCGGTGCCGGCGCCGCAGCCACGCCGCCCGGCGGCAGGTGAAGCTGCAGCAGGATCGACAAGCCCTCCAGCGTCAGCGGCTTGATGGCCAGATCGTTCATGCCGGCCTCAAGGCATCGGGCACGCTGAATTTCGGTGACGTCGGCAGTCAGCCCGATGATCGGGATGGCGCGCACTGCGGCGTCGGCGGAGGCGCGGACAGCGCGGGTGAGGGCAGCCCCGCCCATCCGCGGCATGTGGCAGTCGGTCAGCAGAAGATCGTAGCCGCAAGCGGCCAGTTTGCGCAGCGCGCTCTCGCCGTCCTCGGCGACGTCGGTAGGAAAGCCGAGTTTCTCCAGCTGGCGCTGGGAAAGCCACCGAATTGTCGCATCGTCGTCCACGACCAATACGTGCTTGCCGGCCATGGTAACCGGCAGGATCGGCTCGGTCTGGCAAGCGGCCATGCGCGGATCAGCGTTCACCCGCCGGACCGTAGAAGCGGCCGGTTGAGGATCGCTTAAGGGCTGGTTCGACAATTTTCCGTGCGACCGGGGCGCCGAACAAGCCCTAAACCTTTGTTATGTTGGCCAGCTTCACCGGAGCGCCGGAGCACATCTTGCCGTGCTGCGGCTCACTGAACCGGAGAAGCGGCAGTTTCTTCCGGGGAACGGCAATGATCTGCCGCTTCTTGCAAGGCGACGGCTTGCGCAAGCAAGCACGCAACCCAAGATAGTTAATACTGTTTTAAGCACAACCAGGACGTTGTCATGGGCTATTATCGCTTCTTCATTCTGGACCAGGACGACAATCTGCTAACCGGGGTCGACCTGCGGGCCGAGACGGACGAGGAAGCCCTGGATTGGAGCAATTTCGTGCTGCAACCCGGCCGCACCGGTGAGCTTTGGTGCGGCGCCAGATGCATCGGCCGGGTGATATCCGACCTCCCCATGGGCGCAGCCACCGGGCTCGGGCTCGGCTACAGCCAGGTGTTTGGCGCTGCCTGAACCGCCGGCAATGCCGCTGGCGGCATTGCCGGGACGGTGGCGGACTTTCGGGGAGGGTGGCGGACTTTGTCCGCCCTACGAGGATTTTTGGGGCCGGTGGACTTTGATGTCGAAGCTGATGGTGGCGCCATAAGCGGTGGGGGCTTGTGGATCGAGGCGGACACGGTCGAAGGCAACAACGCGGGTGGCGAGCGAAAACGCTTCCGAGAGATCGTGGGTGACCATGACGACCGTCATGCCGCGCTCGCGCCACAGATCCTTGAGCAAAGCGTGCATGGAGGATTTGGTGCCGGGATCGAGCGCGCCGAACGGTTCATCCAGCAGGAGCAGACGCGGCTTTAGGATCAGCGCCTGGGCCAAAGCAAGACGCTGCTGCATGCCGCCGGACAGCTGTGCGGGGTATTTGTCGCGGGCAGCGAGCAGGCCGACGGATTCCAGCATGGCTTCGGCTTGCTCGGCGGCGGCACGGCGGCGCGCGCCGAACAGGCGAGCGGTGAGCGGGGATGCGGCGAAATGCAGGCCAAGGGCCACGTTTTCGAGAACGCGCAAATGGGGGAAGACGGCGTAGCGTTGGAAAACGACGCCGCGGTCGGCATGCGGTTCGGCTGGGAGCGGTTTTCCGTCGAGCAGGATGCTGCCCTTGGTGGGGCGCTCGATGGAAAGGAGCATGCGCAAGAACGTGGTCTTGCCGCAGCCTGAGGCGCCGACGAGGGCGCAGAAGGCCCCTGGCTCCAGCGACAGGTTGATGCGCTCAAGCACCATCTGGCCGGGGTATTCCATCCAGACGTTTTGCACAGTGAGAGCGCCGGAGGCGGTCATGCCGGCAGGGCCGTCCAGGGGAAGAGGCCGCGCGAGGTTTTTCGCAAGGCCGCATCCATCGCGAAGGCCAGCAGGGTGATCCAGGCGACGTAGGGAAGGATCACGTCCATGGCGAGGTAGCGGCGCATGAGGAAGATGCGGAAGCCGAGACCGTCGGTGGCCGCGATCGCTTCGGCGGAAATCAGGAAGAGCCAGGCGGGACCTAGCGAAAGCCGGATGCTGTCGAGCAGGCGGGGGACGATGAGGGGGAGCACGATACGCAGCACGATCTGCCAGGTAGAGGCCCCAAGCGTTTGCGCTTTGACCAGGAGCTCCTGGGGGATTTCGCCGGCGCGCAGGGAGAGGTCGCGGATCATGAAGGGGGCGACGCCGAGGGTGATGAGGACCACTTTGCTGAGCTCGCCGAGGCCGAAAGTGATGAAGAGGATGGGCAGGACGGCCATGGGGGGAATCATCGAGATGATCGCGATCACCGGCGACAGGCCGGCGCGGATATAGGGGATGAGGCCGGTGGTGACGCCGAGGCCAAGCGCCAGGGCGGTGGCAGCGAGGAGGCCCAGGGCGAGGCGGCGGAGGCTGGCCAGCGTATCGACCCAGAGCAGCAACTCGCCGGTGCGGGTATCCGGCGTGAAGCCCATGCGGACGATCGCGTCGCCAAGGGCGGTGAAGCTGGGGAGAAGCTTGTCGTTCGGGTTGTCGATATGGCGGAAGATTGAGGCAAGTTCGTAGGCGCCGATGGCGAGCGCGAAGGGGATGGCGGCCAGGATGAGGGTGGCTGCGTGGGTGGGGCGGTAGTTTATGAAACGCTTCATGGGCGCGCGGCGCCTTCCCGCATCGCCCAAGAGCAATGCGAGCTAAGCGTATCTCTCCGGCCAAGTCCCGTATCTGCGAACGGGCAAGGAAGTGACGGGGGGATTGGGGGGGCCGGCACGGCTCCCCCAATCCTATACTTGGCTGCTTGGCTCATGATCCTTGTCCAGCCGGCCGCAGGATGCAGAGGGTTTGGCCGGCGCGGATGGGGCGACCTTCGGTTGCGGGCAGATAGCGGATGCTGCCGGGGACGGAGGCGGTGACGGTGATTTCGGTTTTCATCGATTCGATGCAGACGAGAAGATCGCCGGCGGCGACTGTATCGCCTTCGAAAACAGGAACGCGCCAGATGCTGCCGGCAACGGGGCTGACGATGGCGATTTCGCCAGGGCCGGCTTGGATTTCTTCATCTTCTGGTTCTGCTTCGATCGGCGGCTCGATTTCTGGTTCGGTGAGGGTCCAGCGGGCGCGTTCGGCTTCGAAGGCATGCTGCTGGCGGGATTTCCAGTCTGCGATGTTTTCCGCGTTATCCGCTAAGAAGCTGCGATAGTCGCGCAGGGAAAATTCGGTTTCCTCGATGCGCAGTTTTACCGCGCCGTGGGCGAAATCCGTGCGGAAAGTTTTCAGTTCCGCTTCGGTGACCTCGTAGAAACGGATCTGGTCGAAGAAGCGGAGAAGCCAGGGTGTGCCTGGATGAAAGTCGGGCGTGGTACGGAAACTGTTCCACACCTGGCAGGTGCGGCCGACGAACTGGTAGCCGCCGGGGCCCTCCATGCCGTAGATGCAGAGATAGGCGCCCCCGATGCCCACTGCGTTTTCCGGCGTCCAGGTGCGGGCGGGATTGTATTTGGTGGTGACCAGGCGGTGGCAAGGGTCGATGGGCGTGGCCACGGGTGCGCCGAGATAGACGTCGCCCAGGCCGAGAACGAGGTAGGATGCGTCGAAGACGATACGTTTTACGTCCGCTTCGGAGTTGAGGCCGTTGATGCGGCGGATGAATTCGATGTTGCTGGGGCACCAGGGGGCATCAGCGCGCACGCCCTGCATGTAGCGGTCGATGGCGATGCGGGTGGAGGGATCGTCCCAGCATAGCGGAAGATGGACGATGCGACTTGCCACCTGCATGTTTTCGGGGCGGGGCAGCTCTTCCTCGGCCTCGATCAGGGTTTGCAGTAGGTGCTGCAGGGGGACGATGGCCGGGTCGAAATGCAATTGCAGGGAGCGGATGCCGGGGGTGATGTCGATCAGGCCAGGCAGATTGGCGGCCTGGATGTGGAGCATCAAGGCATGGACTCTCAGGCGGAGTTCGAGATCGAGCACGGGCGGGCCGTATTCGACCAGGATGTTTTTTTCACCGGCGCGGCGGTAGACCGTGAGCGGGCGATCGTTCTGCGGTTCGATACGATGCAGGATAGCGGTGGATTTTTGGCGAATGAAGCTTACATGGTCGCCTGGGCGGAGCTGGCCTAATTTCCAAAGATCCTTGGTGGCGATCGTGCAGGGGCAGACGAAGCCGCCCAGGGAGGGGCCATCTGGGCCCAGGATCACGGGCATGTCGCCGGTGAAATCGATTGCGCCGATAGCGTAGGGCGTGTCGTGGATGTTGGAGGGGTGGAGGCCGGCTTCGCCGCCGTCCGCGCGGGCCCAGCCAGGTTTCGGGCCAATGAGGCGGATTCCGGTGCGGCTGGAGTTGTAGTGAACTTCCCAGTCGGCCGCGTAGAACTGGGCCAAGCCTTCGTTCGTGAAGAAGTCGGGGGCGGCGTGCGGGCCTTCTGTGACGGCGATCTGCCAGGTGTGTGTGATGGCGGGCGGCGACGGCACGAGGGCGGGCTGGGCGCCTGGCGGCGGCGGGCCGAGATGCAGCATGTCGTTGGCAGTGAGCGCGCGGCCGGCGAGGCCGCCGAAACGGCCCAAGGCAAAAGTTGAGCGGCTGCCGAGATAGTTTGGAACGTCGATGCCGCCTTGTATGGCCAGATAGGCGCGGGCGCCGGGGCCATCCAGCGCCCCGATGCGCAGCACGGCGCCGCGCGGCACCTGGAAGGGGATGTGCCAGGGGATGGGCGCGCCATCGAGATCGGCGGCGAAGCGGGCGCCGGTGAGGCAGATCAGGCAGGCCGTGTCGAAGCGCAGGGTGGGACCGGTGAGGGTGATTTCCAGGCCGGCGGCGCTGGGCGGGTTGCCGACGGCCGCGTTGGCGTGGGCGAAGGAGAGCGCATCCATCGGCCCGCTGGGCGGTATGCCGACATGCCAGTAACCTTGGCGGCCGGGCAGATCCTGCACGGTGGTCAGTGTGCCACCCTGCAAAACCTCGATGCAGCGGAGATCGAGCGGCAGGGTTTCCAGCGTGCGGGTGGTGAGGCGGCCTGCGGTAAATTTTTCGGCGCGGACGATCTGGCGCAGATGCGGCAGGTTCGTTTCGATGCCGCTGAGCCGCGTTTCATCTAGCACCGATTGCAGTTCGCGCACGGCGTCGGCGCGGGTGGGTCCGGTGACAATGATTTTTGCCAAGAGCGGATCGTAAAACGGGGTGATTTCGGTGCCGCTATCGACCCAGGTTTCGATTCGGGCGTTTGCAGGGAAGGAGACTTCGGACAGCAAGCCGGAGGATGGCCGAAAATCGCGCGCCGGGTTTTCGGCGTAGATGCGCGCTTCGATAGCGGCACCTTTGGGTTCCGGGGCGCCGGCTTCGAAGATGGCGTCGAAGCCCGGATCGGCGGCGGACGCGCGGATCATCCATTCGACCAGGTCGATGCCGGTGACCGCTTCGGTAATACAATGTTCCACCTGGAGCCTGGTATTGACTTCGAGGAAGAAGAAATCGCGGCGGACGTTGTCGTAGATGAATTCCACGGTGCCGGCGTTGGCGTAGGCCACGCTTTCGCCGAGACGGATGGCAGCCGTTTGCACATCTTCCAGCTGCGCTCGGGTGAGATGCGGGGGTGGGGTTTCTTCGACAAGTTTCTGGTTGCGTCGCTGCAGGGAGCAGTCGCGGGCGCCGAGGGCGAGAACGCGGCCCTTGCCATCGCCGAAAATCTGCACTTCGACGTGGCGGGCGTGTTCGATCCACGCTTCGACAAACACGCCGGCGTTGCCGAAATTGCGGCCGGCGAGGCCGCGCGTGCGCTCGAACGTGGCGGCGATTTCCGCAGGGCTGCGGCATAGCTGCATGCCGATGCCACCGCCGCCGGCGGTGCCTTTCAGCATGACAGGATAGCCGATGGCGTTGGCTTCTTCCGTTGCCTGTTCGGCGGTTTCCACGAGGTTGCTGCCGGGAGCGAGCTTCAGGCCGGCTTGTCTTGCAGCTTCGCGGGCGGTGTGTTTCAGGCCGAACAGTTTGATGTGCTTCGGGTCCGGGCCGATGAAGGCGATGCCGTTTTTCGTGCAGGCTTCGGCAAAAGCGTGGTTTTCGGAGAGGAAGCCGTAGCCGGGGTGGATGGCATCAGCGCCGGCGCGCTTGGCGGCGCCGAGCACGCGCTCGGCGGAAAGGTAGCTTTGGGCAGCCTGGGCGGGGCCTATGGGGTAGGCATCGTTGGCCTGCTCGACATGCGGGGCAAAGCGGTCGGCTTCCGAATAGACGGCAACGGCATCGATCCCGAGACGGCGGATCGTGCGGATGATGCGGCAGGCAATTTCACCCCGGTTGGCGACCAGGATTTTGCGGAACATCAGGCAATGTCCCAGATCAGGATTTCGATCGGCGTGGGGTTGTAGCCGCTGCACGGGTTGTTGAGCTGCGGGCAGTTGCTGATCAGCACCAGCACGTCCATCTCGGCGCGCATCTCCACATATTTGCCGGGACCGCTCAGGCCGTCATCAAAATCCAACCCGCCTTCCGGGGTGACCGGGACGTTCATGAAGAAATTGATGTTGTGTGTGATGTCACGTTTTGTCAGGCCGTATTTCTCGTTGATGGCGAGAGCCAGCATCCAGTTATCGCGGCATGAATGCATGTGGCGCTTTTCCAGGTCGTAGCGCACGGTGTTGGATTCGCTGGCGCAGGCGCCGCCGAGCGTATCGTGCCGGCCGACCGTGTCGGCGGTGATTTCCAGCATGACGCGGCCTTCGGTGGAGATCAGTCTCGTGCCGGCTTCGAGGTAGATGTTGCCTTGAGTGCGCACCGTATCTACCGCGCTGTAGCGCTCGGCGATGTCGGCGAGGTTGTAGAACAGCGTGTCGGCGGCCTGGTTGCCTTCGACATCGACGATGCGCAGGGTTTGGCCCTTCTGCAGCGGTTCCAAGAAGAAATCGCCGGCGCCGACCAGGCGGCGGGAGATTGCGTGGCTGGGATTCAGCGGGCTTTCCTTCAGCATGTGTGCGCCGTGTGCTGGTGGTAGATGGCGTTGTTGGCGAAGCCGCGGCCGTTTTCAGGGGCGGAGGTTTTGCACGCGTCGGCTGATTCCGGCGGGGCGGCGGCGATTTCGATTTCGATCGGTTGGCTAGGGTAGGTTTCGGATGGGTTGAGCGGGTGCGGGCAGGTGTGAAGGAGAACCAGCGTGTCCATTTCGAAGCGGAGAGTGAGGCTGTTGCCGGGCTGCGAATGGTTTGGCACGTAGGTGAGGTTTCCGCTGTCGTCGGCGACGACTTTGCTGAACCAGTTGACGTTGGCGGCCATGTCGCGCCGGCTGAGGCCGTATTTTAAGGCTTCTACGAGAAAAGCTTCCTGGCCGCTCTGGCGGAAATCGTTGAGCGCCTGCTGGTAGGTGAGCTTGCCCCATTTATCGTCGATCATGGCGCGGGTGGTGGTGCCGCACACTGTGTCGTGCCAGCCTAGATCGTCATCGATAACAGCGCAGAGAACGCGGCCCATGTCGGAATACAGGCAATGGCCTTTTGTCAGATGGAAGGTGTGCTGGCATTTCAGGGTGTCGGGGGCGTTGTAGCGCTCCAGCAGGTTTTGCGGGTTGTAGAGGAGCATGCCAGCGTTGCCGTTGCCCTCGATGTCGGTGAGGCGGAGCGTGCTGCCGCTGCGCATGGTGAAGGACCAGTGCTTGCCGCCGGGGAGGTGGGTTTTGTAGTGGGTCATTGCGTTAAACCAAGGAAGGAAGAATGTTCTTTTCTGAAGAAAAGAACCAAAAGACTTTTGCTTCTCCGCAGCTTCAATCTTTTGGGCCTCGGCCGGGTTTCGCTGTGCGGCGCGAACCCCCACCCTAACCCTCCCCACAAGGGGGACGGGATTTGGATAAGTGCAGTCTTCATGATGCTGCCGCCGCTGTCATGTAGGTGGCATCGAAGCGGAGTTTGATGTTGGCGGTGTCGCCGAGGGTGGCGCCTGCGGGGAAGACGATGCCGATGGCATCTACCGAGCCGGCGCCCTGGCCGAACTGGCCGTGCGCGAAGGAGAAGCGGCGGACACGGTCCATGGTTTGAACGAGGGCGGGGCTGCTGGTGAAGGCGGCGGCCTCGGCGGGTTTTGGGAAAAGACGGGTGGTGATCAGTTGGTGATCGAAGCTTTCGGGGGTGGCACCGGAGAGTTTGGCCATGTCGGCGCGGGCGGATTTGCCGGCTGGGCCGTCGCTGACCATGAGGGCGAGCACTTCGTACCAGGCGCCGGCGAGGGCGTGGCCCAGGGCCGGATTGGCTGCGAGGGTTTTTGTATTGAGAACGAGGAGGTCTAGGATTTCTCCGGGGATTTTGGAACTGTCGAAGACGGAGGTGGCGTCCGGCCGCGACAGGATTTCGCTGACCTGGGGGTTCCAGGTGGCGACGGCCTGGACGTCGGGTGTCACGAA
>Ga0116226_10006278_pt1 | contig 10677 bp, 9 predicted proteins | sample S1TSphfallax_FD_89692 | JGI IMG/M metagenome (GOLD analysis project Ga0116226, IMG submission 89692) | Host-associated microbial communities from peat moss isolated from Minnesota, USA - S1T2_Fa - Sphagnum fallax MG | ecosystem: Host-associated > Plants > Peat moss > Unclassified | place: USA...
AGCGCGCCGGACCGCATCTACGCGATCATCGAAGCCAAGCCCGGGCAGGGACTGTATCGTTCCGATGATGCCGGCGCGACGTGGACGAATGTGAATGGCAGCGACCGCATCATCACGCGTCCTTTCTACTACGACACGATCGGCGTCGACCCGAACAATGCGGATGTTGTCTACGTGGGCGATGAGAGCTGGATGAAGTCGACCGATGGCGGCAAGACCTTCCGCAACATGCGGACGCCGCACGGCGATAACCACGATGTGTGGATCAACCCGAAGAACTCGATGTATATGATCCAGTCCAACGACGGCGGAGCGAATGTGTCGCTCGATGGCGGAGCGACGTGGAGCTCGCAGCTGAACCAGCCGACGGCGGAGATCTATCAAGTAGCGCTCGACGACCAGTTCCCGTATCGCATCTATGGCGCGCAGCAGGACGACGAGACGGTGATTGTGCCGAGCCTGCCGCTGGGAAACGGGCAGGAGTTCCGCACCGGACCGGGCTGTGAGACCGGGCCGATCATTCCGAAGATGGGCGATCCCACCGTAGTGTGGGGCGGCTGCAAGGGCCAGTTCACGCGCCTGAACATCAACACCAACGGCAACGAGCAGCGCTACTGGGTGGGTGCGGAGTCGCTCTATGGCAACGAGCCGAGCAACCTGAAGTATCGCTTTCAGCGCGTGTCGCCGATGGAGATCTCGCCGTTCGAGCCGAACACGGTCTACTACGGTTCGCAGTATGTGCATCGCAGCAAGGACGGCGGCGTGACCTGGGAGACGATCAGCCCGGACCTGACCGCGCACCCCGAAGGAACGCAGTACGGCAGCGGCGAGCCCATCACGCGCGACGCTACAGGCGAAGAGGTGTACAGCACACTCTATGCGATCCGTGAGTCTCCGCTGAAGAAGGGGCTCATCTGGACAGGCTCCAACGATGGCCTGGTCTTCGTGACGCAGGACGACGGCAAGCACTGGACCAACATTACGCCGGCGGGCATGCCGCCGGGCGGACGCATCCAGCAGCTTGAGCCGAGCCCCAGCAAGCCCGGCACGGCGTACATCGCGTACTACCGGTATCTGCTGGGGGACTTCGCTCCTTATATCTACAGCACGGACGACTACGGTAAGACATGGGCGAAGCTGACCGATGGCACCAACGGCATCGCTGCCGATGAGCCAACGCGTGTGGTGCGTGAGGACCCGGAGCGTCCTGGGCTGTTGTATGCGGGAACGGAGTTCGGGATGTACATCTCCTTCGACAACGGTAAAGTTTGGAAGCCGTTCCGGCAGAACATGCCGGCGGTGGTCATCACAGACATCAAGCTCGCGCACAACGATATGGTGATCTCCACGCAGGGTCGCGGCTTTTGGGTGATGAGCAACCTGAGCGTTCTGCGCCAGCTGCCTGCGCCTGCGATGGCGAGCGAGAACCGGCTGTATAAGCCGGCGAAGGCCGTTCGCATTCCTGCAGCGGGTGGTCGCGGTAGCGGCGGCGAAGGGCCGCAGTATCCGTTGATCGGCGCTGAGCTGGACTACTACTTGGCGAAGGATGCGACGTCGCCGGTGGAGATCAGCATTATGGATGCGACGGGCAAGGTGATCCGCAGCTTTACCAGCGTGGCGGAGGCTGCTCCGCGCGGTGGCCGCGGCGGCGGCGAAGATGCCGGTGGTGGCGATGAGGAAGGCTACTTCCGCGTGGTGTATCCGTCGACGCTGGATGCTACTGCTGGCGAGCATCGCTTTACGTGGGACCTGCGCGTCTTTGGGCCGTGGGTAAGCGCTACGCGTCCGCAGGGACCGAATGGACCGGTGGTTGCGCCGGGCATGTACACGGTGCAGATCAAGTCCGGCGACTGGACGGCGAAGCAGCCGCTCGAGATCGTCGAAGATCCGCGCGTGGTCAAAGACGGTGTCACGACAGCCGACCTGAAGGAGCAGTTCGACCACAACCTGAAGGTGATGGCGCTGGTGAGCGACCTGAACAAGGCGTTGACCAAGCTACGCATGGCGCAGGCGCAGATGGCGAAGGACCCATCGGCCGATCCGGCGAAGGTGGCCAAGCTGAAGGCTCTGGCGGAGAAGATGATGACCTCGCCGATCCGTTACAGCCAGCCGGAGCTGAACACGCACATCACGTATCTGTATAGCGAGAACATCATGACCGACCAGAAGGTTGGGCACGATGCGGTCGAGCGGTATGCGGTACTGCGCAAACAGCTCGACGCCGATGTGGCGGAGCTGAACGCGGTCCTTGGGCCGAGCTAAGACGAGGAAGGCCGGGTTGATTCCCGGCCTTCACGTTTGCACCACCGAGATTGGAACCAGCAACCCATGCATACAAAGTTGTACACGGAGGATTGGTATGAAGAAGACAGTTGGTATGGCTGTACTGGGGACGTTGCTTGCGGCATCGGGCACGGGCGCTGTGGCGCAGAGGCCGAGTGGTGGACCGAGCGGGCCGGAGGTCTGGCGGAACATCGGACCGGACCGCGGTGGGCGCTCACTGACGTCAGCCGGTAGTTCGGCGCGGCCGAATGAGTACTACTTTGGAGCAGTGGGCGGTGGCCTTTGGAAGACCATCGACGGCGGGACGACGTGGAAGCCCATCACCGACCAGAAGATTGCGAGCTCGTCGGTTGGTTCGATGGCCGTTGCGCCTTCAAACCCGGATGTCGTCTACGTCGGCATGGGTGAGACCGAGCTGCGCGGCAACGTGATGCAGGGCGATGGCATGTGGAAGACCACCGATGGCGGCAAGACATGGACGCATGCTGGCCTGGAAGGCTCGCAGTCGATCGCTCGCGTGCGTGTGGACGCGCACAATCCTGACCTGGTCTACGCGGCCGTGCTCGGGCATCCCTATGGGCCGAGCACGGAGCGCGGCGTGTTTCGCTCCATCGATGGCGGCAAGAGCTGGAAGAAGATTCTGTATGAGAACGACCGCGCCGGCGCTGAGGACCTCTCCATCGACCAGCGTAACCCGAAGGTGATGTTCGCGACGATCTGGGATGTGTACCGCACACCGTGGTCACTTTCGAGCGGCGGCCCGGCAAGCAAGCTCTATAAGTCGGTGGATGGCGGCGATACGTGGAAGGACATCACGCGCAATCCGGGTCTGCCGAGCGGCATCGATGGCAAGATCGGCGTGGCTGTTTCGGCGGATTCGAACCGCATCTATGCGATGGTCGAGAACGCGAACGGCGGCGTCTTTCGCTCTGAGGACGCAGGTGCGACCTGGAAGTTGATCAGCGACGATCGCATCGTGCGGCAGCGTGCGTTTTATTACACGCGCATCTTCGCCGATCCGAAGGACAAGGACGTGATCTACGCGACGAACACGCGCTTCTTCCGTTCGACCGATGGCGGCAAGACCTACAAGGGCCTGAACCAGCCGCACGGCGATAACCACGATCTCTGGATCGACCCCGAGAACCCAAAGCGCATGGTGGAGTCCAACGACGGCGGCGGAACGGTCTCCGTGGACTACGGTGAGACGTGGACGCCGGAGACGTATCCGACGGCGCAGCTGTATCACGTTGCAACGACCAAGGACATTCCGTACCAGGTATGCGGTGCGCAGCAGGACAACACGACGATCTGCGTCGCGAGCCGCGGTGGCAGCAACTTCCATAACCCGGCGGAAGCGCAGGGACTCTGGATGTACGCGGTCGCCGGCGGTGAGAGCGGCTACATTGCGCCTGACCCGAAGGACCCGAACATCTTCTTCGCCGGCAGCCAGGGAGCGATCCTGACGCGCTACGACCGTCGCGACGGGCAGGCGGAGGACGTGCAGCCGTATCCGTTCTTCTTCTCCGGCCAGTCGGCGGCATCGATGAAGGAGCGCTGGCAGTGGACGTTCCCCATCGTCTTCGATCCGCTCGATCCGAACACGATGTACGTGTCGTCGCAGCATGTCTTCAAGACGACGAACGCGGGCAAGAGCTGGACGATCGTAAGCCCGGACCTGACGCTGGCCGACCCGAAGACGCTCGGTGACTCCGGCGGTCCCATCACGCACGATATGAACGGGCCGGAGATCTACGGCACGGTGTTCACGATTGCGCCTTCGCGGCTGGAGGAAGGCACGATCTGGACCGGCTCCGATGATGGGCTCGCGTTCATCACCAAGGACGGCGGCAAGAACTGGACGAACATCACGCCCGAAGGCCTGCCGCACTACAGCCGCATCAGCATGATCGATGCGAGCTGGACGAAGCCTGGAACGGCGTACCTGTGCGCGAACCGCTACCAGATGGACGACCGCACGCCGTACATCTACAAGACGAGCGACTACGGAGCGCACTGGACGAAGATCGTCGACGGCATTCCGGCGGACGACTTTCCGCGTGTGGTGCGCGAGGACCGCGTGAAGCCGGGTCTTCTGTACGCGGGCACGGAGCACTCGATCTTCATCTCGCACGATGATGGCGCGCACTGGAAGTCGATGGCCTACAACTTGCCGGACACGCAGGTGTCGGACATCGTGGTGGAGAAGCATGATCTGGTGATCGCCACGCATGGGCGCTCGTTCTACATCCTGGACAACATGGACTGGATCCGTCAGTCGACGCCGGAGACGATGTCGGCTGCGGTGCACCTGTTCACCCCTGCGGAGGCGACGCGCAACATTACCGAAGCGGCGATCGACTACACGCTGGCGAAGCCGGTGGACAAGGTGACGATCGAGATCACCGACGCGAGCGGCAAGGTGGTTGGTAGCTGGTCGAGTCTGCCTGCGGGCAAGAAGCCTGCTGAGGAAGACGCGAGCGACTTCCGCCGCGGTGGCGTGAAGGCGCCGACGAACAAGGCGGGCATCAACCGCTTTGCTTGGGACCTGCACTATCCTTCCGCGTATGCGTTTCCGGGCATGGTGCTGTGGAGCGCGGAGCGTAGCGGACCGACGGCGATTCCGTGAACGTATCACGTGAAGCTGACCGCTGGCGGAACGACGCAGACGACGGATCTGACCGTGATGGCCGATCCTCGGATTCCGGGCGTGACGCAGGCCGATCTGCAGAAGCAGTTTGATCTGGCTTCGAAGATCACGGCGGAGTTGACGGCTGCGGACACGATCGTCAGCAACATCCGGTCGATCCGCAAGCAGGTGGAAGAGGACCTGAAGGGCAGCTCGGATGCGGCGCTGAAGTCGGCTGCGGAGGCGATGCTGGCCAAGCAGAAGACGATCGAAGAGGTTGTGTACCAGACGCAGAATCGCAGCGATCAAGACCCGCTGAACTTCGCCATCCGGTTGAACAACTACATCGGCGCTCTGGGCAGGACGGTGACGACGGGCGATGCTGCTCCGACGGCGCAGGACTACATGGTGAACGACGAGCTGGTGGCGCGGCTGGATGCGCAACAGAAAGCGTTCGACGCGACGGTGACCGACGACCTGACCAAGCTGAACACAATGCTGACGGTCAAGAAGCTAAAGCCGGTAACGGTTGGGCTGGTGACGGAGTAAGTCGAAGTTGTAACGAGAGAGGGGCGGGGATTCTTCCCCGCCCGCTTTTCTTTGGCGATCTAATTAGAGCTTGATCGACCAGCCGAGCAGTTCGAGGTCGCGCTCGATGGTGGCGAGGGCGAGTTCGAGGGCGCTGCGGCGGTGGGGACTGGCGGTGCGCTCGGAGAGGACGCGCTCACGCTGCATCTCAAGGGCCTGGATGCGTCGCTTGCGTTCGGCTTCGGCGCGGCGAGCTTCGGCGGTAGACTCCGTCGTGGAGGCGGCGATGGAGGGTGCTGCTGCCTCGGCTTGTTGCTCTTCGACGCTCTTTGACTCCCAGCCCTTGGACATGGGTCTATTCTACGCCTCGACGCGAAACTTTGGTGTTCCCCACTCATCGCACAGCTGCATCGCGATGAATGGGCCACCCGGAGTCTTGAGGCATGAAGAAAAGGGGCCTACTGGCGACCGAAGCGATAGACGAGGCCGATGTTGAAGCCGACATTGTTCTGCACGGTGCTACCGAAGGTGGTGCCGACGTAGGTAGGGGTGAAGCGGACTGCCAGGTTCGGCTGGATGTTGTAGTCCGCGGCAACGCCAAGCGAGAAGGCGGGCTTGAAGCCGTCCGGCCAGAGGCCGATCTGGGTGCCGATGAGGCCCTTGGCACCGCTCGAAAAGATGCCATCGCCGACACCGCCGAGGGCCTGGGCGCTGAGCGCGATCTTTTCCTTGCGGTAGAAGCGGTAGCTGGCACCGCCCATGAAGGTGTACTCGTTGATCTGCGGGGTGTAGACGCCGTACTGGTTATCGAGCAGCGCGTGGGCGTTGCCGAAGGAGCCGCGGGCGTCGCCGACGATGGCGAGCTTGGGGTTCAGGTAGTAGTTGAACGCCGTGGCCCAGCTGACTTCGTTATTCTTCTTGGTGTACTGGCCGGAGCGGAAACGCAGATAACCGCCTCCGCCGATGACCTCGTAGCGGTGGGTGTAGGTGTCCTGGATGTTGCGCTGGATGCGCGCGGCGCGGGTCGCGTTGGTCTCGCGACGGGCGTGGGTCTCCTGCCTGGGCTTCCTGGATGGGGTCTGGGCCCCGGACTTCTGCATGGCTCCGGCGAGAAGGCCAACGGCCACGCCCATGAGTACCACTCGCACTACCGACTTCCGCACATCACACATTCGAATCCGAACTCCTGCAAATACTGGCGGCCCGTAAAGGCGCGCATCTGTCTATTAGAACATCCCGAGCGAATCCGGGCCGGAAGGCCCAGTACCGGATTGATCCGTTCAGGGGCCTGAAGGCCCCTGCTACCTCCGGTTTGGCTCGTCGTTTACCGCAGGGCGTAGGTGACGCCGGTGACGAACTGGAAGGAGTTCTTGTTGTAGCCGGGCGAAGGGTCGTTCAGGAAGTTGTCCGTCGCCGTGATGGAGGCGCTGAGGCGCTTGAAGACGGGAATGCTGAGCGAGGCGAGCAGGTTGGCGGAGTAATCCGTTGCGTTGTTGAAGGCCGGCAGAATGTTAGCCGTCTCGGTGAAGATGATCTTGCGCGGCAGGTTGCGGTGGTAGCCCTCAAAGATCGTGGAGCCGATGATGTTGGCGCTGGGCACGGTGGCCGCGACCGCTCCGTTGACGGGCTGCGTGATGAACTGCTGCTTCTCATAGTGCAGGTCCGCCTTGACGTCGAGCTGCTGCTTGCCGGTCTTGATGGGCGTCCAGCCGATGCCACCGCCGTAGACCTGCTGGAACTGCAGACCCTGGGCGTAGTTGTGGTCGAAGGAGAGATCGCCCAGCGCGTAGAAGCGGGCGGTAAAGTACTGATCGCGCTCGGCGTCCGTGTGGAAGATGCTCGCCAGCGTGGTCACGCTGGGCGTGGGGGGCGTGGTCTGCGGGATGGCGCCGGGCGAGGTATTCTTGCCGTAGGTCTCGGTGACGTTCAGCGTGGTGCGGTTGCGCGCGGGCAGCCAGGCGACCGTGGGCAGAGCGCGGATGAGCGCCAGCGCGGCCGTGAGCGTCGTCCCGGTGGTGGTGGACCGAACGATGGTGGCGCCGCCCGAGACGTTGCCGTTCCAGCCGGCGCGGAAGCCCTGCTTGTGGGCGACCTGGCGGTCGAACTCGGCGCGATCGACGAGGTAGTCGACCTCCTTGGCGGGAACGTTGGCGGCGGTCTCCGCGGAGTCCGTGTTCGAGGGCGGCGGCGGATCAGGGTGGATGAGGAAGTTGCCGCCGGCGAAGGTGACAGTGCCTTCGGGCGCGGGCGTCTTCTTGCTGACCGGCGCACCCTTCTTGAGCAGGGCGAACTGGGCGGCGTTGGAGCCGGAGCGGATCTCCTTGATCTTGTCGAAGGCGATGGAGAGGTTGCCGGCCATGTCGCTGGCGAAGTTGACGTTGCCGCCGGCGGCGCCCTGCAGCTTGCCGGTGAGCTGGTCGCCGTTGGTGAAGACGAGGACGTCCGGCGTGGGCGGCGCGGGCTTGGCGGGCGTTTGAGCAGCTGCGGAGGCGGCCCCGAGCAGGGCGGCCAGGCAGAACCTCAGCGGAGCGAAGAGCGGATTGGTTAAGCGCACAGGCGTTTCCTTCGTCGGGCGGAGCGGTATTTAAACTCTGACTAGGATACTTGGTCGAGGGTTAGCCGCCACAGGGTGGAAAATTTCGGGCCTGAATCTTTCTGGCGGTTGCGGGACGGCTTGCTTCCAAGGGGCGCTGCGAATAGGCTGAGAGCACTATGTATGAAGACTTTGTAGCCCAAGATCGCTGGACCGGAGAGTCGCTGCACTGTGTTTGGAAGGGCACGGTGGTGGCCATTGCCACGCGCCATGCCGATGCGACCGATATCCGCTTTGCCGTGAACGGCAAGCCGCTGTGGATCGCCATGCCGAACACAGCGTGGGTGGAGCACAAGAAGAAGACCGGCAAGGTGATTACCACTACCTGGCGTCGCAGGCGGCGGGGCGATATCTGAAGCTGGCGATCGAGAGCGGCTACGACAATGGCCGCGAGATGGTGACCATGAGCGTGCCCGAGGTCCTGGAGCAGGTGGCGGCCGTGATCAAGCAGGCCGGCCATACGCAGAACCTGCCGAGCCTGCCGGTCATCGGCGAAGATGCGCACCCGGCTGAGCTGGACTTCGTACTGCCGGGCGAGCCGCACACGGTTGGCAGCGAGATTTAGGGCGATGACGCCGAGCTCACGGAGGCAGTTTGTGGCGGCGGCGGCGGCGATGCCCTGGGCGTTGCGCGCGTTGGCCGCGGGGCGTGCGGCCGGGCCCAGCCAATACGTGACACCGCGCTGGGTGCTGTTTGGCAGCGGTGGCAAGGGAATCTATCGCGCGACCTGGAACGCGGCGAACGGAACGCTGGGGCCGGTGGAACTGGCCGTCGAGGCCGACCATCCGACGTTCCTGGCGCAGCACCCGATCCAGCCGATCCTGTATGCGGGCAATGAGCCGCCAACCGGCGACGGCGCGATCTCGAGCTTCCATATCGACGCGGCCAGGGGCGAGCTGAAGCCGCTGCAGCGGATGAGCGCGAAGGCTCCGGGGACCTGTTATGTCTCGGTTGACCACGGCGGGAATGCGGTGTTTGCGGCGAACTATGCGGGCGGCAGCCTGGCGGCGTATCGGTTGGATGAGAAGGGCAAGATGACAGGCGCGGCGAGCTTCTTTGACTGCCGCAACAACCCCAGCTGCGGGGCGCTGGGGCCGGTGAAGCCGAACCAGGATGCGCCGCATCTGCACTCCGCCACGATGGCGCCGGACAACAAGTATGTGCTGGTGTGCAACCTGGGCGAGGACGCGATTGAGATCTTTCCGGTGAATGCGCACGGCGACGATCCGCTGGGACGGCCGACGCGGATAAGCGTTCGCGCCGGCTCGGGGCCGCGGCATGTGGCGTTTCATCCGAACAAGCGCTGGGTGTACGGCGCGCATGAGCTGGACTGCACCGTGGACCTGTTCGACTGGAAGGTGGACCACGGAACGCCGGAGCTAAGCCTGCGCGATGACAGCACGATGCCGCTGCTACCGGCCGGAACCGCGCTGACGGGCAACAGCGCCTGTGAGATCGAGGTGAGCCTCGACGGAAAGTATGTGTACGCGAACACGCGCGGGCAGAACTGGATGGTGGTCTTTGCGGTGGACAAGTCCACGGGACTGCTCACCGAGATCCAGCGCGTGAGTACGGGCGGCACCATGACGCGGCACTTTGCGTTTGATCCTTCGCGGCGGTGGCTGCTGTGCGCGAACCAGGGCTCTTCGACCGTGACCGTGCAGGCCCATGATCCGGCCAGCGGACGGCTCAGCGGCAAGCCGGTTAGCTTCCCGGTGGACATCCCGATGTACGTGCACTTTCTGTGAGGCCCAAATGTTTACGCGCAAGGTGCAGGTGATGGTAGCGGCGGGCGAGGCGGCGACTCCCTGCCCGATCAAGTGGCTGGACAACTTTGCCATGCGGAACTTTACCAACGATGCGGTCTTCGACGACACGCTGCCGGTGGGCGATGGTGCGATGGAGATCGGCAACCGCGTGCCGCTGGAGCGGCTGACGGCTTCGATGGAAGACTGGTTCCGGCGCAAGGGATATCTGAAGCCGGGGGACGCACTGCAGGTGGTGGAGCTGGCCTCCGCTAGCGAAGACCGAGCATTTTGACGATGGCCAGCGCGTTGGTGGTGCGGTTGACGCCGGGCTTGAGCAGGTAGTCGAAGGCCAGCGGATCGCTCTCGTCGGGGCTGGCCATGTGGACGTTGCGACCGTGGAGGCCGGGAATCTCCGCCAGCTCGGCCAGCGCGAGATCGTGCGTGGAGAGCGCGCCGATGCTGCCCGCGTCGATCAGGCCGCGCAGCACGGACTCGGCCGCGGTGCGGCGGTCGGCCGAGTTGGTGCCGCTGAAGATCTCGTCGATCAGAAACAGGCTCTGCGCGGGATGCTCGCGGGCCATGGCAAGGACATCGCGGAGGCGTTCGACCTCGGCGAGAAACTTGGAGCGGCCGTCGGCGAGGGAGTCGCGGACGGCGAGCGATGTGCCGATGCGCAGGGCGCTGAGCTGCATGGACTGCGCCGGGACGGGAGCGCCGGCGAGGGCCAGCACGGCGTTCGTGCCGAGCGTGCGCAGCAGCGTGGACTTGCCCGCCATGTTGGAGCCGGAGAGGAGCAGGAAGCGGGTGTCGGCGTTGAGGGTGAGGTCGTTGGCGACGGCCTGGCCGCGCGGCAGCAGGGGATGTGTGACGCCGTTGGCTTCGAGGACGGCAGCCTG
>Ga0116226_10006279_pt1 | contig 10677 bp, 9 predicted proteins | sample S1TSphfallax_FD_89692 | JGI IMG/M metagenome (GOLD analysis project Ga0116226, IMG submission 89692) | Host-associated microbial communities from peat moss isolated from Minnesota, USA - S1T2_Fa - Sphagnum fallax MG | ecosystem: Host-associated > Plants > Peat moss > Unclassified | place: USA...
TATGCGCTGCGCTGGATCGGCAGCAATGAAGATCCCGACATCTTTCGCTATGCTTACGGATCTGCAAGCGTTCCTCCCAAGGGCGGGAACCGGGGCCGATACGCAAACCCGCGGTTGGACGATCTGTTGAAGAGTGCCGCGGCGTCCTCCGATCAGTCTGAGCGGCGAAGAGACTACGTTGAGGCTCAGCAGATTCTTGCTGAAGACCTGCCTGGAATTCCGCTCTGGTATCCCGACAATGAGGTCATTCATAACCTGCGGGTGCATGGCATAAGGCCGGTCGGTGCAGGAGACTTCGACTATCTTCGATTTGCATCCTTGCGCACTGCGCCGTAAGGAGCTTTGGCACCTCTACCAGGTTGCGTACTTTGTGCCGTCGAGCGCGGTTCCACCAGACTTCGAGTACACGTTCCAGACGCTCACTCCATCCCAGGATGTGCTGTCGTTCTCATCCTGCATGGAGCGCAGCCCCCAGTCGCGGGTGCCGGTCATAGGATCCACAGGAATCTCGCGTAGAAATTTCACCTTTGTTCCCGCAACATCAACGCCTTCAACGAGCTGCTCTAAGCTGTCCGGGTAACCGTAGGTATCTCTTTTGACTAGAAAGCCACCGCGGTCGCAGGCTTCCTTATATTTATCGATCGCGCGTCTCATGCGTTCTAGGTCGCTGCGGAGTTCCTTCTCTTTTTGACGGCGAACTGTAAACCGCGCCACCGGCAACGCCATCCCAGCAAGGATTGAGAGAATGGTCACGGTGATGATGAGCTCTATGAGAGAGAGTCCTGGACTGCAGGTTGGAACAGACTTACACATGGGGCGATCTTATTCGACGAGCCAACCTGAAATGATGAAGTTTCAGATGTAACCCATCTAGCATCTCGTTCAGAAGTTGCGCTCGACTATTTGCTAGCACCTAAGGTCCTATTTCTCCATAAGAGTTCACCGCGGCAGACGATCCGGTCAATGACCTTTGAGCGGCCGATTAGTGACTATAGGGGTGTGTCAATGACCCGAAGCCCATCGCAGGTAACGTCCGGAGTCGTGTTTGTGAACGTGGGGTTAACCCCTGAATAATTCGAAGCGATAAGGCTCATTGTGGGTTGCTCTTCGCTGCAAAATCGCGTTATATGGGGAGCTGTTCCCGGAGTTGTTCAGGATGCGTCGCGATGCGTAAGAACGCATCGTCATGTCGCGCCTCGTCGTTTGACAGGAGCCTCGATGAGGGTCCTGGTGAGCGAGAGATGTTGCGGATCGTCTTGCTGCGCATTCCTCAAGGTGAATGATGCGAAAACACCTCATGCTAAGTGGGGATGGCGAAGCCCTAGAATTAAACCTCATTCCCAAATAAATCGCGGTAAATTCATCTGGCTGTCGTGTCGGTTACGATACTCAGGACTTAGTGTAGCTTCTGAACCAAAGTTGTAGCTTATTGCGCTTTCGTTGTACTTACCTTTTCAAAATTCTGGAAATGTGTAAAAAGGCCCTGCTAACTGGGGATGGCGAAGCTTTGCTTTTATAAAATAACGCTACTTCTAGTGAACCTGCAAAACGGCTCCCCGCAAAAGCATGTGTTGAAACCGGTGGATTTTAAAATATTCCACCAGACGGTATGGCTTTATGCGCGAAATAGATGGACTTGAACGACTTTGGTTTGCAGTATTCACTGCTGCTAACAACGAGAAGAAGATAGAGCAGCACATAAAAATGAAGAACCTTGAGACTTTTTTGCCTCTTTATACGGCAACGCGACGCTGGAAAAACCGGACAACTGCGAAGGTGCAGCTCCCACTCTTCGCGGGGTACGTCTTTGCGCGCTTCGCGCGCCAGGAGAGCTCCAAGATCCTGGACATTCCCATGGTCTATTCGATCGTAGGGAACAGGGCTGGCGCGCTTGCGCTTCCCGCGGCTGAGATTGATGCTTTGCGGTCGGGACTCATACCCGGTGAAGTAGAACCTTTTCCATTTACGGCCGTGGGCCAACGTGCCCGTATTCGCACTGGGCCACTAGCTGATTGGGAGGGCGTGGTTACGCGCCTCGATGGCGGAGTGCGGGTTGTGCTCTCAGTGGATCTGATCAAGCAAAGCGTCTCCGTGAAGGTCAAGGTAGAAGATCTTGAACTACTTCCTGATGGGTTGCTTGAGGGTAGAAGTGATGGAACAACGACATCGCCCGTCAACGTGGAGCGAGCGTGAATCGAGTGACGGGCATTCAAGACAGAGATGATTCACGAGACCGGGTTGATCGAGCCCGCGCAGGCAAGAGACCGGGTCCTGTAGCAACGGACGAAGTGACGTTTTCGGAGCTTCGCCAGATTCTGATACGCAGACGCGCCGCTCTTTTTTTGTGCATAGTAGTCGGCGTGTTGATCGCGTTGGTGATTTCGGTATTGCAACCCACGCGGTATGAGGCGACGGGGCAGTTGACCGTGTCGTTCGAGCAGGGGCCGACGTCGGGCCTGGCAGCGGTGGCCGAGGCGGCTGGCGTGGCCGATCCGACAAAGCTCCAGACTCAGGTGTCCATCCTGCAGACCGATTCTATTGCGTGGGACGTGATCAAACGCCTGCGTCTTGATCAGCAGGCCGCCGCGTTGCCCTATCGCTTTGGTTTTGGAGTGAAGCAATGCCAGACACCGGCTGGCTTGTCCATAGACGCCGTGGATCGCGTTTGCCAACGCAAGTTGCTGAATGAATTTCGTGAACGGCTTCACGTGCAAGCCCTTCCGCGCACGGAGATCATTGAGATCCGATATCGCAGCGGTTCGCCGGAGCTTGCCGCACAGGTGATCAATACGCTGGCCTCCATCTATGTGGAGCGCGGACTTGAAGCAGACTATAAGTCGTCGTCGCGTGGCGGCGAATGGCTCACCGGACAGCTCGGAGCCCTGCGCAAGGAAGCACAAGACGCAGAGGCGAGACTCATCGAGTTTCAAAGAACGAGTGGGTTGCTCGCGACCGACGGCCCGCAGTCGATGCAATTAACTGAGTTGAATGGGCTCAGCCAGCAGTTCATGACGGCTAAAGCGCAGCGGATAGCTCAGGAAGCCCGTTACCATACGGCGCTCTCTGGCGATCCAGAGGCGATGGTGGGAGTGGCCCAGGGAACCACCTTGCAGGTCCTGCATGCGGAAGAGGTCTCCCTTTCGAACCAGTATGCGCAGCTGCAGATCAAGTTCGGGGACTCGTACCCGAGGGTGATCCAACTCAAAGAGCAGCTGGAGAAGGCGAAGGCCGACACTCGCGCCGAGCTTGATCATGTTCGGGAGAAGATCCGGCTGGAGTTGGAAGCCGCTAAGACCAGCGAGAACCTGTTGCAATCGATGTTTACCAGCCAGAAGCAGGAGATCTTCGATTCGAGCGAAGCAGTCGTCAAGCTTGCGATGTTGCGCCGGGATGTTGATTCGAGCAACGAGCTTTACGACCAGGTCCTTTGGAAGTTGCGCATGGGCGAGGTGACCGCTGGCATCAATCGGCGGGACGTGGCGCTAATCGACCCGCCGATGGTTCCGGTGCAACGCGCGGAACCACACCGTGCCATGAACATGATTGCAGGATTGTTCATGGGAGCGTTTTGCGGATTGGCGCTGTGCGCGATCCTCGAAGGCCAGGATGGAAGAATCGGCACGATCCGATTGCTGGACCGCGTCTGCCCCCTTAATGGCGTGAACATCATTCCGGACCTCAACGGGCGTGAGCGGTCCGCTCAAGGCAAGCTATCGCTTATCGAGAACAGCCTCAATCGGGTTGCAGCGCTCGATTTTCCCGCGAGCGACACTGCGAATGCATACCGGGCAATCAGGTCGGCTCTGCTTCATTCAGATGCCGCCGGCGCTATCCCGAAGGTCATTCTCATTACAAGTCCGAGGGACGGTGAGGGCAAGACCGCGTTGAGTACAAATCTTGCTGTGGTGATTGCCCAGACGAAGCGGCGCGTCGCCCTGATCGACGCCGATCTTCACGGTGCAGGCTTCACGCCGATGCTGCACGCTACCTATAACCCCGGGCTTGCAGGCGCATTGATGCACCGAGGCTCGGAGCCATCCTTTATCGAGCAGCCGGGGCTGCCAGCGCTGGTGATGCTGCCGGCGGGCGTGGCTGATCGTCAACCCGCGGACCTGCTTGAATCCGATCGGATGCGAGAGCTTTTGAACCGATGGCGCGCTGACTTCGACCACATCATCGTCGAGGCACCTCATGTGCTCGACCTCAGCGACGCGATGATCCTCGCGACGATGACGGATACGGTTGTGTTGAACCTTCGCGTAGGTCACGGTCGACAGGCTGATCTGAACCGTGTGCTGGAGATCTTCTCTTTTGTAAAGGCACGCGTGAGCGGGGCCGTCGCATGTACCTCTCGAGCCAGCTCGACCGGAATGTTCAAACAGAGACAAGTCCGGCGTGAGCGGGAAGGCGAGGCAGGTTGATGAAAATATTCGGAACTATTCTCGCTTGTGCTCTGCTCATCTCAACAGCACCCAGGTCGGGTGCGCAGATTAGCGCTACGACTCTCGCTTCCGATCCGGCTCCGCCACCGACCGGCGTGGGAGGGATCACGGCAATTTCGGGAGACTCCTTGCTGACGGGTATCACCAGCGCCCGGGCGACACTTGGCGCGGGCGACCTACTGGAGATTGGGGTCTTCGATGTCCCGGAGCTTACGCAGCGGGTCAGGGTGGATGGAGAAGGCAAGATTGCGCTTCCACTGATCGGCCAGCTTGCCGTGAGCGGAAACTCTGCGGATGCCGTAAGGGCGCTTGTCCGCCAGCGATTGATCGCCGGGCATTTTGTGAGGGATCCGCAAGTCTCTTTGTTCGTCATTGAGTACGCGGGACAGATGGTTTATATCTCGGGCGAGGTAAATCGTCCGGGAGCCTATTCCCTGCTGCGCAGCTATCGACTGATGGATCTGGTTGCCGTAGCCGGAGGCATGACGGCGCGTTCGGGGAATCTGATCACGCTCACCAAAGCGGATGATCCGGAGCACCCGATCCGCATCCCTCTCAACGAGCGAGGCGAGGCGGAGAACAATCCAGCAATCTCACCTGGAGACAGCGTATCGGTGGGACCGGCGGGGGTCGTCTACGTTCTCGGAGGCGTCACGCGGCCAGGAGGATTTATCCTCGATCGTCGCACCAAGATGACTGTGCTCGAGGCACTCGCGCTGGCTGAGGGTCCAACCCAGGTCGCTTCGCTGCATAACGCGACGCTGATTCATTCCACCGACCCGAACCCCAAGCCAATTCCTATCGATATCAAGATGATTGTAAAGACCCAGAACCCTGACATGGTCCTTCAAGGCGGCGACATCATCTGGGTAGCTGACAGCCAGACCCGGAATCTCGGGCGGCTTGCCATCTCCACAATTCTCGCTACCGCAGGCGGCGTTGCAGTCTACGCGGCTTATCCGCGATAGCCATACGGCTGATCCGACCGACCTTCCTCTAACAGCTTGAGCGCATTGTGCGTTTTGAAAAGGTTTGCCATGACCACCATGATTTCAACCCAGACGCTGGGACTCTCCTCGCCGCTTGCGATCACCGGACGAAGGATTCGCCTCGGTATCGTGGGCTGCGGTCGTATCTCGAAGAACCATCTTGCTGCCATTGGAATGCATACGGAGGAGATCGAGCTGGCCGGTGTATGCGATACCGAATTGGACCGCCTCGACCGCGTGAGCCTGGAAGCTGGCGTCCCTGGCTATTCCACCTTGGCTGAGATGCTGGCCGGCGCGCAGCCAGACATTGTCGTTCTGGCGACACCCAGCGGACTTCACGCCCGCCAGGCGATTGAAGCTGCGGAAGCCGGATGTCACGTCGTCACCGAGAAGCCCATGGCGACTCGTTGGGAGGATGGGCGGCGCATGGTCGAGGTGTTCGACCGGGCCGGGCTGCGGCTGTTTGTCGTCAAGCAGAACCGCAAGAATCCCACCCTGCAGATGCTGAAGCGTGCGGCGGACAAGCGCCGTTTCGGTCGAATCTACATGGTCCAGGTGAATGTATTCTGGACGCGGCCGCAAGAGTACTACGACAGCGAGCGCTGGCGTGGAAAGTGGGAGTTCGACGGTGGCGCGCTGATGAATCAGGCGAGCCATTATGTCGACCTGCTCGATTGGATCGTGGGCCCTGTAGAGAGTGTTCAGGCCTACCTTGGCACGCTCGCCCGTCACATTGAGGTCGAAGACTCCGGGGTTGTGGGAATCAAGTGGCGTTCAGGTGCTCTCGGCTCTCTGAACGTGACCATGCTCACCTACCCAAGAACCTTGAAGGATCGATCACGATCCTCGGAGAGAAGGGTACGGTAAGGGTCGGCGGGGTAGCCGCAAATGAGATCCAGAAGTGGGAGTTCGACCACGCGGACCCGGACGACGCACTTGTGTCCGAAGCAAGCTATAAGCCGGTCTCTGTTTATGGCAATGGCCATACGCTCTACTACGAGAATGTGATTGATGTACTGCGGGGGAACTGCGAAGCCGATACCGACGGGCGAGAAGGACTTCGGTCACTCGAATTACTGACAGCCATGTACCTGTCGTCGCGCGATGGACGTCGCGTCTCCCTGCCGCTGGAGCATTGATGACTCAAGACGGACAAGCCATGGGATATTTTGTACACAAGTCGGCGGTTATCGATGCCGGCGCGGTAATCGGCGAAGGAACGAAGATCTGGCATTGGGTTCATGTCTGCAGCAGTGCTCAGCTGGGACGCAACTGCATCGTCGGACAGAATGTATTCATTGGCGCGGCTACGATCGGCAGCAACGTGAAGATTCAGAACAATGTCTCGGTCTACGACGGCGTGACGATTGAGGACGATGTCTTCTGCGGTCCGAGCATGGTGTTCACGAACGTCATCAATCCTCGCAGTCACATCGTGAGACGCCATGAATTCCGCACGACTCTCGTGCGGCGCGGAGCAACCATCGGAGCGAACGCTGTGATCGTATGCGGGCGCACGATTGGCTCGTATGCGATGGTCGGCGCTGGTGCAGTGGTGACTCGAGATGTCGCCGACTTCGCGCTGGTGGTTGGCAATCCCGCCCGAAGAATGGGCTGGGTCTGCCAGTGTGGTGTCCGGCTCAAGCCTTTCGATGGTCAGGCACATTGCGAAGCCTGCGGTTGGGACTATGAGGTATCAACGGATGCGTGCCGTCCGTTGAGTCATGCAACAGCGTCTGCCGTGTAGTCTTCGGTGACTCGGACCGGCAACGCTTCCCTTTTCAATTTCAATACCAGGCACAAAAGACAGGAAAACAAGAGAGCCGCCATGGAGTTTATCGATCTTAAGACGCAGTACGCCTTACTTAAGTCCAGCATCGACTCGCGCATTCAGGCGGTACTGGATCATGGTCAATATGTCCTCGGCCCCGAAGTCGCCGAACTAGAGCAGGCGCTTGCCTCGTTTACCGGAAGCACCCATTGCATCGCCTGTTCCAGTGGGACGGATGCGCTCCTGCTGGCGTTGATGGCGCTCGATCTGAAGCCGGGAGACGAAGTGGTCACCACTCCTTTCAGTTTCGTTGCTACCGTCGAGACGATCGTGTTGCTGGGAGCGAAGCCGGTCTTCGTCGACATCGACCCGAAGACGTACAACATCGATGAAGAGCAGCTTCTCAACGCGATCACCCCAAAGACCAAAGCGATCATGCCGGTCTCCCTCTTTGGACAATGTGCGGAGATGGATGTCATCAACGGGATCGCAGAAAAGTTTGGAATTCCGGTGATTGAAGATGGGGCTCAGAGCTTTGGCGCGACCTATAAAGGCCGCCGCTCCGGCCAGCTCTCGACGATCGGATGCACGAGCTTCTTTCCTTCAAAGCCTCTGGGTTGCTACGGGGATGCTGGAGCTTGCTTTACCAATGATGACCATCTTGCGTTGCGCATGCGTCAACTTCGGGCTCACGGCCAGGACCGCCGATACCACCACGCGCTGGTTGGCATGAACGGACGAATCGATACCCTGCAGGCGGCGATCCTGTTAGCAAAGCTGGAGACCTTCGAGGAAGAAGTCGCAGCCAGAACGAGAGTCGCGGCAATCTACGGAGAGTTACTAAGCGACTTCATTGATGTTCCTTACATTCGGCCGCATAACTCGAGCGTCTATGCGCAATATACGGTGCAGGTAGAAGACCGGAAGGCGTTTCAAGAGGCACTGAAACAGGATGGCATCCCGACAGCGGTGCACTATCCGATTCCGCTACATCTGCAGCCGGCCTTCCTGGCCGAGGGCGTTGGACGCGGCTCGTTCCCGGTGGCTGAGTCGGTTGCGGAACGGGTTGTAAGCCTTCCGATGCACCCTTACCTCGACAAGCAGAGCCAGCAGCGGGTCGCCGAGTCGATCGAGCGCGCGGTCGAGCTTGTTACGGCTTAGACCATCGAAGTCTTAGCAGGAAGGCGCAGCGGAATGGCAAGCATTCAGAGTGCGGAGGAAGCGCGGCGATTCAGCCCCAGGCTGGCGCTGTCGGCACTCAAGTCGAATAAATTTCTTCGCAACGCCGGGGTGATCAGTAGTGGTTCCGCGATCGGTCATCTCTTCACTCTCGCGGCTGGTCCGATCCTTACAAGGCTGTATAGCCCTCAGGAGTTTGGCGGGCTTGGCCTCTTTACCACTCTGCTGAGCATCCTAGGCGTCGCGGTAACGCTGCAGTACGAGATCAGTATCCCGGTCGGCCGCAACGAAGGCGAGGCTGCATTCCTTACCCTCGGGTCCTTGCTGCTATCCGTGCCGATGAGCCTAATCGGCGGGGTGACATTGTGGGGTTTGATTCTCACGAAGTCGCTTGGCTTCGATAGTCTTCCCCTTTACACGCCCGTATTGCTGGCGCTGAGTCTCTTCTTCATCGGGTTGTTTACGGCTTTGCGCTACTGGTCCTTGCGCGAACAGCAGTTTCGGCACGTTGCCGAAGGCAGCGTTATGCAGAGCGCAGGCCGGGCCATTCTGCAAAGTGGCCTTGGCACCCTGGGATTTCATCCGGCTGGGCTTCTGCTTGGAGAGACGCTTGGCCGCGGCCTGGGCATGTCGACCATGCTGCGCCACTCCTGGCCTCTGCTGCGCAAGTATGCGGAGCCATCCCGCGGGAGAATGCTTCTTCAGACGTTGTGGTATCACCGGAAGTTTCCGTTGTTTTCGTTTCCGTCGTCCTTCCTGGATGCATTGTGTCTGGGACTTCCGCTTCCCCTGCTGGTACGTATGTACGGCGTGGCGATGGGAGGCTATTATTCGCTGGTTTGGAAGGCAATCAGCGTTCCCAGTGTTCTCGTAACGGTTGCGATCGCCGACACCTTCCACAGCCGGCTCGCGTCGCTGGTTCGTGACGAACCGGAACGGGTAGCGGCCTTATTTCGGACGACCAGCGCTGGGTTGCTGCTGGCCGGGTCAGTTCCAGCATTCGTTCTTGGCGTCTGGGGAGAGGCAATCTTTGGCTGGGCCTTCGGCGCTCCGTGGAGGGTTTCAGGGGAGATTGCCGCGATTGTAGCTCCGTGGTATCTGGCGCAGTTCATTGTGAGCCCCCTAAGCCGCGTCGTAGTCGTACTGAGCGGTCAGGAGACCAAGCTGATCTGGGACATAGCGTGCCTCGGTTCCCTGCTGGGAGTCTTCTTTTGGGCGCACTCGCAGGCACTTCCTGCGCTCGTCACGATCAGATTGCTTTCCATTGTTTACACGGTGTTGTTCGTGGCTTATTACCTTTTGTTGGTACATATCATTTTTCGATTTGAGAAGAGCCGGGCATCGTCGCAAGCTGCTGATCGGTAACTGGGGAAAGAGTCTACATGTGTGGAATAGCCGGGTTCGTAGCCCGACCTGACCGTGGAAGGTCCGCCATGGCTCCAGCGGTGCTTGAGGCGATCGAACATCGGGGTCCTGACGACTACGGTTGGCTGCGTTCCACCTGCGCAGGCTTTGAGAGTGGCAGAGATTGGACTACTCCAAAGTGTGAGCCGGCAGTTCTCCTGCTGCATCGTCGCCTCTCCATCATCGACACCAGCAGCGCCGGCGCTCAGCCCATGCGTACCTCCGACGGACGCTACGAGGTCGTCTATAACGGAGAAATTTATAACTACGTGGAGCTGCGTGAGGAGCTCAAGCAACTCGGACATACCTTCCGGTCCCACTCCGATACCGAGGTTTTGCTCGCTGCCTACGCGGAGTGGGGCGTAGATGCATTCCGTCGATTCGTAGGGATGTTTGCTATCGCTTTGCTTGATACCAAGCTCCGCACCTTACTGCTGGTGCGCGATTTCTTTGGAATCAAGCCGCTCTATGTCTGGCAATCAGAGGGATGCCTCTGCTTCGGGTCTGAGATCAAGGCACTCACGGCGTTTGGCCTTTCAACCCCGCATGCGAACCCCGAACGGCTCTTGCTCTACCTGCGTTATGGCGTGACGGACTTCGGCTCCGAGACGATGCTGAAGGAAGTAACGCAGATCCCTCCAGCGCAATATGTCACGATCTCGATCGATACCGGGGCGGTGAGCGACCCGCAGACTTATTGGAGTGCTGATAGCGGTGCGAAGCTTGAGATCTCCTTCAAAGAGGCTTCGGATCAAGTACGGGAACTCTTCCTCCGTAGCGTACAGCTTCATCTGCGCAGCGATGTGGCAGTCGGCTCAGCGCTCTCCGGAGGTGTCGATTCTTCGGCAATCATCATGGCGATTCGCCATTTGGACAGCAAGGCCGAGATCCA
>Ga0116226_10006280_pt1 | contig 10677 bp, 6 predicted proteins | sample S1TSphfallax_FD_89692 | JGI IMG/M metagenome (GOLD analysis project Ga0116226, IMG submission 89692) | Host-associated microbial communities from peat moss isolated from Minnesota, USA - S1T2_Fa - Sphagnum fallax MG | ecosystem: Host-associated > Plants > Peat moss > Unclassified | place: USA...
AGTTGTAAATACTCCCAAACTTAGTCACAAACAACTATAAGTCCCATGTAATTGCAAATGAGGTGGTTACATTTTGGCTAATTTCTACTAGTGTATATGGCTAACATGATAATAATAAATGATATAACTCCCAATATTAAAACTAATATTGTATGAAAGAATATATTATAAAATCTTAATATTTATAATATTTCATATCTTATTGATATTTTGTCCAAACAATAAAATTAAAAGATCGTTCTTAATTTTTTTTTCTCAATAATGCACAGCCTTAATGAAATTCTTTAAAAGATTAAACTCATTCTAATTAAAAAGATGTAAACTCGTTTTAACAAAAAAAAATTGAATTTCCTTGATTAATAAGATTTCAATGACAATTATTTTGAAAAAAATAAAATCAAGCACATGATTTAGTAATGGAAAAGATTATTTGGTTAACATAACAATAAATAAATGATACATTTCCAAAATTTTAACCAATTTTAGGTTAAAATTTTAATATATTAAAAAAATTGATGTAAAATATATCATAATTTCATTTTAATTTTTAATTTAAAGTTAATAATATGATTCATTCAAACATAATGGTAAACAAAATCATAACAATTCTATGTATCAAAATACATACTTTTTCTTAATTAATTATATCATGTATGATGTTTTTAATTATATACCATGTCTATCTAACTTAACTACTAACTAATGTAACTTATTACCTATATAACTAATAATAATTAACATGTCTTAATTTATCTTAGTTGGGTGTATACACAATCTAGTGACTCATTTTAAGCATATACAACATTCATTAGAATCCCTAGCATTTTTTTATCGAAAATTTCAAAATAATTGATTTGATTAAGTCTAAAGTTAATCAAATATACTTAAAACAAGCAAAAATAATTCAAGATGTGATGTCCATACATTACCAAAAAAATTAATTGTAGAAAAATTATACATGTGACTACAATTTTGGGGGGGCTTAATGTGTTTTCACCCAACAACTTGTAAAAAATTATTATTTAGTTTCCAAAAGTCAATCACCATAGGTTGCATTCACCCAACTAGTAATTAGCATGGATTATTAGTTATTAATATTATAAATAACAATAGTTTTTCCTTGCTTAAACCTAAATCCTAACTTAGTTGTTAATTTATAATAACCTATATATCATAATTTACCAACTAGTTCTAATAGGTAAACTTGGATGAACTAAATCATTACTTGGTACATAGATTTAGGTTAAGCCATCTATTCTTGCTTGGTAGGTATGTTAATATAGGTTAGGATAGTTTCCAATATGGAGTTTAGATGGTAATATAAAATTAAGTCACCACTAATGCCAACATAAAATGAAAATTTATAAACTTTGATAATGAATTGCAATCACAAACTTGATGCAACATGTGGTCTAATCATCTATGTATAATTGACAAAATACATAAATATAGTTACAAAACTGATTTGGTTTTTGCCCATCAATGAAATTTAACAATAATTGATAACATATGTTAATTTTTCATCAATTTTTTAGTCAAAACACAAAGTGGTCACAGATTATAATCACATTTATTATTGCAATTGAAATTCATTTGTTTCATAGTCACATATGTGATTATTAACACTTGTGACTTAGTGACAAATAAGACTATCACATATTTAGTCACAAAATGAGTTGATTTGGACAATAGTCGCACCCTAGTTGCAAACACATGGTTGGAATGGACACAATTTCTTCTAGCATTTAAAAACAAACTACATTTGTTGATTACGACTTGAGATATTACATATTTCAAGGTTTATGTCAAGTCATAATTTCATTCCTAAATCCTACATCAATGTCTAGTATCTACCTTTTGGGCAAAACCAACCTAACCTAATTGTATTAGAAATTATTAAAAGACTTAATTTCAATACATTTGATCCTTAACCCACATTTGAATAACAAAAGAAATGGAGGACAAGTAGGCATATGAAGTAAAGGACTTATAAACAACATAAACAACATTTGAAGAAGAACTTGAATTTGAAAATTTGTACATTCTTGTTTCATAGCTTATCATTTTATGTGTTATCGTCAAACAAGTTTTCTTCTATTTCATCTTTCAAATCATCCTTAGAAAAAATCCTTATAATTTTCTAATGTTTTATCAAACTTTAATCCTTTTTCTACCTTTTTCAAATTTTAGTGAATTCAAAAACAAAACATGTGATGCACACCTATGTCGTCAATTACTAAATCAAAGCAATGAAACTATACCTCCTTGGAGCATAAACCTTTGACCTCGCTTGGGAACCTTCTCAACTTATGTAGTGGTAGGTATGATTTTTTCACCCTTACAAAATGCATAGCAAAATACAACATGAGTTTTTAGTAGTTAAATGAACTTTGTATATGAATGTGAAAGAATGCAATTGTGAAAGCTAAGTGTGGGAGAATTGAATGTATGGAAGTTAAGTTCTAAGGGGAAGACAAACTATGAGAAATGTTGACAAGCATGAAAGAAGAGCATATAATTTTTTGAATTGAAAGGCTTGTATTGAATTGGTTTGACATGCCAAATCTTCCAATTTTGAACTTTAAACTTGACGGACTTCAATCAAATGCCCTTATGCATTGCCATGTGGCAATTTTAAAATGATTAATTTTAATCAGTAATGCAATCTACATTAGGATATGGAATTATTTTTGTAAGATCCAAGTTTATGTTATGGGTATTATGTGTATGTGGCAAATAATCCCAAAAATTTTGAAATTATAAAATGAAAAAAATGGAAAACTTGTGGTAAGTAAGCTCCATTTATATTACATTTTAAGCAACTATGAGCTTTGCAACACTAAGTGCAAGGTGCAAAGAGTGCGAATGAAATGGAAACAAGGACAAAGGGATTTACCTCAAATCAAATCTAAGAATATTCTACAACACAACATTGTTCCTAATTATAATGTACTAACTAAATTCTTCATATTCATTTGCTTCTTGTTGTTGAAAATTGTGTTGTACATTGTCCATTTGCTAAGTCTTATTTTGACTTAAAACAAGATCAATTGTGTGAGGTATGCAACAATGTTAAACCCAAATTACTATGCTTTCCCATTTGCTTTCTTTGCTATGTATGAAAAGTTGACTTTGCAATCTTAAATTGGCATAGAACCCTTACAATCACAAAATGTACTAGGATAATATTCCATATGCAATGTTTTTTTTCTACCATGTTTTGCAATTATGTCACAATAAAGGTCAATTGCAAAACCCTTGTAGAACATGTTAGGTGCAAAATTAGGTGGATCACTTTTTGCGTCATATTGCAAGTGTTTATAGAATGTCATGCATTAACATGCCATAAAATCATCATTATGTCAAATTTCCCATTGAATTAAGATTTTCAACTTGAATAAGAAGAAATATACATAAAATTTTATAACATGTATTTCCAAATATAGAATATTGAACTTTTGAAGTTGAAAAATATGGACTAGCCTTTTGTTTATGGCTTTATACAAATGCATTTTTGTTTAAATGATGTTTTTTTTGGGTTATCTTATAAGGATTCAATATATAATATATTAAAAAAAAGTAACATAGATGCAAAAAAAAAGTTATAAATAACTTAATCCAAAAAAGCTATGGACTTTTAAATATTTAAAAAAGGGCCTTATTTTCAAAAATTCATATCATATTCAATTTTTAATGGATTTTTACAAAAACATTAACATGCATGTTAAAGAGTTATCTAGTTGAGCTTGTAATCACATAATCTTTATTATCTCATTAACCACCTTTAATCCCCACTTAAACAATGATAAATTATAGTTTTAACAATACTGAATGGATTATTTATTCACTATGATTGGGCCACCTTATCACCCAACACCTTGAGAATAATAACTACAAAACTCACACTAATTTCCTAAACTTATTATTAATGATTAGTACTAACCCTAATATGCCACATGTGTCTTTTGTCTAATTATATAAGTAGGATGATGACTATCATGTGTGATAAAAATCATTAATGTTTACAAACCAAAAAATAAATAACCATCCATTCACCATGTAATCTAATCATTCACAATTTAATCAATATCCATTTTTTTGTTGGCATGTGATTGTGAATGCAACAAATGTGTTGTCTTCATTAAATCTAATTACATGAGTGTTGCATTTGAGAGCTCATGAGGAGCAAACTTGCTAACATGTTAATCTACAATTGCCAAACAAGGGTAGATATTTGTGAATGCAAGGTTTAGCTTCAAATTTCATGCTTTTAATCTTTGCATTTATTTAAAAAGACAAAAGGTTAATCAACAAAATATATAAACAATTATTTAGCAATGTGTATGTTTGATAACTTTGGTTGCAATTTGTGACAAATTTTGTTGTAAAATAATGAAGTCCTAACATTGTTCTTCCCCTAAAACAGGCATGTTATAGAACAAACTTGCTAACATGCTAATTTGTTACACTTACAAAATAGGGGCAAATATTTGTGGAAGGAAATAATATATCAAATTTCATCTTTTCAATCCATGTATTTGTTTAACTAATTGACAAAATGTTAATTTACATAAAATATATACGTTTTTTTTTTGGGAACAACCCAACATTGTTCTTTTCCCATGTTTGTTATTAAAGTCTTGTATATGACGAGAAATTGGGATTTCCACATTAATTATGTTGGTTTCAATTTTTTTAAACAATGTTATTAAAGGGAATTTTTTACATTATAGACATGTAACAGACTCCCACCAACATGTTGATTTTGATTATGTTGGTTTGTTAAAAAATAAAATTAGTGTGGTATAAATGCAATAAAAGTTTGATGTTTAGACCTTGATTGAAGTTAAAGAAATAGAAACAACCTAACATGGTTTAATAAGTAATGATTGTTTGTATATGTCTTGCCATGGTGCAACATCACAAATTTGTAGCACAATTTTAAAAAATACTTGGAAAAACATGGACAAGATCCATGTTTCCATTAGTAGAAAAACATGGTTTTTCAAGTTGTTCAAGTTGATTAATTGGTATTTTTTTACTAGCGAAATGTACATTTTGATTAGAGGAAACATTGTGTGGATGGTCATTAATCAAACTCATTGATGGTGACCCATTTAACTACTTATCAAACGGGATAAATCTAGTACTATCAAACAAAAAATGATATCCTTGATCAAAATGTTCAATGGATTTTTAATCAAATGGGACATCTAATCAAGTTTGACAAACAAAAAAAATCTTTTGGTCAAGATGGCCATTTGGTTTTTAATCAAATATAATATCTAGGCAAGTTTGGACAAACAAAAATAACATCCTACCTATGTACCTAGGTCTTTAGTAGGTAGTTAGGTAGGTAGTTACTTAATAAATAGGTAGGTAATTAGGTAGGTGTACATACTTATCTATCTAGGTACTTGCTACCTAGGTACCTACTATTTACTTAGTTAGGTAGTAGATAGTAGGTACCTACTGAACTACTAACCACCAACCTATTACCTAGGTACTTAGGTAGGTAAGTATTTAGTTACCACAATAGGTTAGGTTTTGTAAGTAATTCGATGGCCAATACACCTCCTACCTATTAAGTACATACTTAATTTTTTAATATTATATTATTGACCTACATAAGTCTACTATATGCAACATTATAAGATGTCAAATACAAAAGCTTGAAAAAATAATTTACGAAGTTGTTGTGCATTGGTAAGGACTTGGTTTATCATCATGGAGGTGAAAGATTCAATTTTTAATACTTACAACCTATGTTTGTGTTTAGGGGGCTATGTTAGGTAGTTGACTCAATTGTGTAACTAATCTAAGTAAATTAAGTTGGGTGGCTAGTCTACCACAAATACCTACCTACCTACCATTGTAATTTAATTTTTGAAAATAAATTATTTTAATTTGACTCATCAAATGATCCATTACGTCACAAATGACCAATCAAAATGACCACCTAGTCACAATGGACATGTTAAAATTGACTTGTCCAAAATGACATAACATTTTTTTACAATTGTCTAAATGGGGTTTTTTTAACTAAAATTTTCAATCAAAGAAACTTGTTTTTTTACTAGTATGCAAAATGCCAATTATGGTATGGAATTTGGTTATCCATTTGAATGACATGTGGCATTTGATTTCATCTTCCATCAAATATGCTTATAATAAGGCTAGAATTTGTTTTGCATTAGAATTGCATGTTGGGTTTGTTATGCATATTGCCCCAATAGATTTTAACTATGTGATGGAATTTTCTAAAAGCTAATTATAATTAGAAGTTTGTGGGCATTGTATTTGAGAATTTGTTCACATGGCATTTGTTTTGGCCTTGTGTTTGTGCTATTGTCAATAGATAGCATTGGTAGGAAATTATGATGCACCAAAGCAAAAATACTCATGTAAATGAAACAATTGGAAGAATTTTTGGACTTGTGTAGGAACATTTTCATTAGTTGATCCATCTTCACTAAACCCAAAAGTTCAAATTTATAAAATGGTTATAAAGACTTTTGTTCAATTTGATGGGTTGTAATAAGAATGTAACAAACAAACCCCACTTAATCAAGGTTAACCCTTGGAATATACAAGAGGTGATGATGTTGTTCAAAACAACTATAGACATTTTAAACTATTATGATTTAGAAAACTTCAACTCCATTACACAAAGGATCATCCACAAGCATGTTGTTAGTCATGTTGCTACTACTAAACTTGCGAACATTGTATTTAATTAACAATGTTTTCATAAATGATCTCTTAGTATTACTACAAAAGGAGTTGTTAACAAAGGACAATAAGATGTTAACAATTGTCTGTAAAGCCCTTATGCACATTAAGGTGTTGGGATTGAACTATGATTCAATCCATGCATGTACAAATTACGGGTGTGTCCTCTTTTGAGACACCTCAAAGGTTTCACATTCTTGCCCAAAATATAAGACTGCATGGTTCAAATTTTTTTAATAGAAGGTCCTAAAACACTTCCTTTGTATATGTACAAATCTTTGGCAAAACTCTTGATTTGACACAAAAATGAAACTAGCATAGATGGATTATTAAAAAATGTGATAGATTATAAAAGTTGGAAACATATCAATGAAAAATAATTAGAGTTTGCCACTAATGCACAAAATGTATAATTCAAGTTGGCATTCAATGGGGTCAACACATCTAGGGACCTAAATTCTTGTCACTCCACATGGCCAATGATATTGTTAAATTACAATGTGCCTCTATGGTTGGTAATGAAGCAATATTTTTTTATATTAATCTTAATAATTTTTAGGAAGGAATTTATAACATCTAGGAATGTCAATGTGTATTTGTAGCCATTTATTAATGAGTAATAAGTGTTGAAATAACCACTTATTGAATAATTATATGTTATGGGTAAGTGTCCATGATTTTGATGTAATTTTGGGGGAAAGATTCAAGTTAAGATCAATATCTATCTTCAACATACATGATTTCCCAACATATGGGTTGTTCATATGTTGTGTGACTATAAGGGAAGATGGGTTGCCCTTGTGGTTCATTTGCATAATCTTGCTTTTCAAGGAAATGGTTTGTGGTAGGAACTGTTGCTACTTGCCAAAGAGCCACATTATCAACACAACCAAATGCATTCATTGGGGAAACAAAAACAAGGGTTCTATTTACATGGGCATCTACATCAAATATTATCAAATGGGCCTTGGAACAAAAGTTGTGGTTAGAAGGTTCAAAAAACCAACTTAGTGGAAAACTCGACCTTGTACAAAAAAAACCATTAAGCAGTTAAGTAATATATTCAAACTTCCATACTAGGAGGTAGGTGAAACCATACATTGCATTTTGAATTTCAAGATTCATGCTTGCAACCAAAAAACATCAATTATGACAATTTGGGTTTTTTTTAAGGTTGTTGGCAAATTAGAAGAAGTTAGGTTTTATTTGCAATCTTTTTCAATTTATAATTTGGGGTTTTTGCCAAAGCCATTGCATAAGTTTCTCTAATTTGAAAAACAATTGTGTCCCAGGGTTTTATCATAAGATATTAAACAAAAATAGACCCTAAACCTAACAATTAATGATGGCTAGAGGTTATATTTTACAATAGAAATTTCCAATCACCGTCTTCCAAACTTCCTAACGTTGAAATGGCTTGATTACAAATCAACCGGACCTCTTATGTTTTACACATTAAGAAAAAAAAAATCCAAATTGTTCGAACCTTGAAAATACTTGCATATTATGTGTCATCTTTGAATTTTTTTTCACAAGAATTAAAATTTAGCCTTTTAGGAGACCCATATAACCCAAGTTGAAATAAAATGAAAAGGTTGTAAAAATTATTTTCAATAGTGAAGATTCAAGGTCCTTGACCTTGTACAAAATGTCCAATTTGAGGAGTTGCAAAAATGCATGTCTTCAAAATTGGGAAAGTTTGGGACTATTCCTTTAATTCTGAAGGCCCTAAACTTGAACACCATGCCCATTTTTTTGGACTTGTGACAATGCAAGTCGAAAAAAGCAATACATATTCATTTTAGTTTCTTTGCCCTCATCCTCACACCAAAGGTAAATTCATGGACTTGCAACAATCTAAGTCCAAAAAGTCAATGAATATGGGGAGTATTCATCTTTGTCATAAGGCTTTTCACCTTTTACATTTACACCATATGTTCAAATTTCACCCCTTTTTGAAAATCCTATTATTTTCAATCTCAAACTTTAAACCTATTACTTTCAATCTCAAAGTTGATATTACGTATATCATGCCTAAGTCCATGAAAATGATGCAACTCGTGACTATTCTTTTCTAGTCACAAGGTCATTCTTTGTGTATTGTTTTTATTTTTGGACTTGCAATGGTACGAGTCTAAAAAATCAATGACAACTACAACCATTCATTTTAATCTCTACGCCCAAAGCATTTTTTGAGCTTGTGATTGCAAAAGTCCCAAAAATTGATGAATTTTGGGATTACTTTTTTTACTCCCAAGATTTAACCCTTTACACAAATGCCATTTATTGTATGAAAACCGATTAAAGGAAACCTTGTACACCATGTCTAAATAAAAGGGAGAAATCTAGGAATATTGCTTTTAATGGTGATTAGACATTAGACAATTAAACATTTATTGTTTTGCACAATCATTTAACAATTAGCCATGTGATGTACATTGTTATTAATGACCATTATTCTTGATAATTAATTATGTGTACATTGTTTGTAACATCCAAGATGAAAGCTTAGTGATGAATTTGGTTGAATGCAAGTCCAAAACAAAATGAAGGTTAAGAAAATGCAACATTTACCTAGAAACTTGAGTGAGATTGTTCAAGAATCAAAGGGACACATTCCCATGACCCAAACATGAATTCCCACCTTGCACATTGGATGTTTTAGAGTTTGCACTTTACTCCATGAATATGGAACGTTTAGAATCAAATGTGAAGAATCAAATTTTCTTTGGAATTGAATGATCTTTGATCCATTTGTAAGGCTATGAAACCACTAGTATAAAATCCTAAAGATAGATTTAAAAACCTTTACAACCCTTTGAAAGTTGAGGACTAAAATGTCCCAATGTGTCATGAACACTTGGAATATGTTTTGGAGGGGAAAATAATGTCCAATTGAGAAGCTTGACATGACTTTAAAAGCCTAACAACACATTTCATACAAATAGACAAAATGAGTCATTAACTTTATGGTAAACTTTGCAATTTTCTTGGGATTGTGCCAAGGATTTACAAAAAGTGCATTAAAAGACCTTGCCAAGGCTATAATGTGCCAAGGCCTTGTAAAGCTTATGGCATCTTGTTAAGGTTTTTCTATGTGATCTAAAATCGTCCAAAGGTTGTAATGTCTTTTTGAGGTAAGCAATACCACGTTAGGGATCTTGTTGCATATTGAGGTTTTTTTTAAAGCCATTGTTGCACATACCCACAAGATTGTGGAATTTTGTTTAAAGTGTAACTTGTTAAGGTTTAGCCTTGGAATGTGAAAGCTTTGTTCCCAAACATCAACTTTTCAAATGGATTTAATGTGTTTAATAACGTTGCACCAAGATCTCCACAAGCTTAATTATCACCTTATCTCACTTCTCACCCTTCACAACTAGGAATTGTCTTCACACACCTATGGAACCTTGGCAATAACATAAAGTTTGGACTTGCCAAAGTAATTTTGCAAGGGGACTTTTTAGTGCAAAAGCCAATCATTATTCTTTCATCGCTCAAGCTTCAACATGAATCCCTTTTAGGTCCTAAAATGATAGTCTTGTCATTGACCCAATGGAGACAAGAGGAAATGATTTTATCCATGATTTTTGAATTTTGAATTTGGCGAAGAATCATTTAAACATTGTTAATCCAAGTAACAACCACCAATAATGGGCATGGAAAATTTCAGTTTAAGTAAATAATCTTTAAATCCATTGTGCATTAATGTTGTTGACAAATGGTTGCAATTTGCCCAATTGTGACTTCTTTTAAAACATTTGCAAACCATTTGCATAGTTGTGCAATATTTGTTTTACCCGTTGCTCCAAAACCATGACCATCAAAGTGTTCAAAAACCACAGCTGAATTCCTTCAAACATTTGAAACAGAAAACCTCGGTCCTTTGTGCACACTACATTGATCAAATAGTTTGGCCAATTGTCATTACCATTCCTTCTTTAT
>Ga0116226_10006281_pt1 | contig 10676 bp, 8 predicted proteins | sample S1TSphfallax_FD_89692 | JGI IMG/M metagenome (GOLD analysis project Ga0116226, IMG submission 89692) | Host-associated microbial communities from peat moss isolated from Minnesota, USA - S1T2_Fa - Sphagnum fallax MG | ecosystem: Host-associated > Plants > Peat moss > Unclassified | place: USA...
ATGCGGTGAGGTCGATGCGGCGGCCTTCGGTCCAGCTCTGGTAGGCGGCATCGAGCACCCGCTGGTTGGCCAGGCCTTCGGTCGCCGGGGCAAGATATCCGTTGCGCGCCGCCGAGCCTGCGGGAGCGAGCGCGGTCTCGGCGAAGCTGTCCAGCATGCGCGCAAATGCGTCCGCGTTCGAGATCTCGTCCGTGCTTACGGGCTGTCCACCCTTCGAGTGAATCAGCTGCACAGGGTGGTCGATCGTCATGGCGTTCTCGCAGGTAAGCACGCCGGCGGCTCCGGTAATCTCGACCAGGCTGCGATACGCGGCTCGGGTCGTCACCGTGACGGTCGCCATCGTCCCGCTTGCGTATTCGAGCGCCACGACCGCATGCGACTCGACCTCGCCTGACCCGGCGTCGCGATGCGCGAGCGTCGTCACGGCGGTGATCGTCGATGCAGGCTCGCCGAGCACAAAGCACAAGGCATCGATGCAGTGAATCCCCACGTCGCCGATGGGGCCGCCGCGAGCGAGCGTCGGGTCGTTGATCCAGGTGCGCGGGCTGCGGGCCGCGTTGTAGCTGAACTGCGCGTGCGCCAGCTGCGGCGCGCCGATCCGGCCTTCGAGCACATAGCTCCGCATGCGCGCGATCGACTCGTTGTAGCGCATGTTCTGCGCGACCCCGAGCAGCACGCCTGCCTTACTCGCTGCGGCGAGCATCTGCTCCACCTCGGCGACGCTCATCGCCAGCGGCTTCTCGCACAGAACAGGCTTGCCGTGGCGCAGCGCGAGCAGCACATGTTCGAGGTGCAGCGCGTCGGGTGACACGACGAAGATCGCGTCGATCTCGGGCGAGGCGCAGAGAGCGTCCGGCGTTTCGAAGATGCGTGGGATCGAGAAGTCGCGGGCGTTCGCTGCGGCCTTCGCAGCGTCGCGCCGGTAGAGCCCCTCCAGCCGCGATGCCCGCGCCAGCCTGAACGATGGCACGAGCCGCTTGGCCGCGTGGTGGCCGAAGCCGAGGATGCCGTAGCGGGTGAGTTGCGGGGCGGTCATGCCTCTAGTATGCCGCAGGCGGCGTGGCTGGAGCCGTCTTCAGCTTCCATGAAAACGCCCTACTGGGCGCCGTGCTTGAAGATGTCCTCGGCGAAGTAGTTCTCGACCCGGGACTGATCCCGAAGCATCTCGAGATACGCGTTCTTGAGCAGCTGAGAGCGGGTGTCGCGGAGCTGCTGGCGGATCGCCTGCTGGACCCGCGGGTCATTCAGGTCGCGCTGCCCGGCGGCCTCCTTGTCGATCAACCGGTAGATCGCGTACCCGCCGGTCTTGTGCGTGGCCGGGTCGAGCAGCGGCAGCACCTCGGTGATCTGCCCGGCCTTGAGCTTCTGGATCGCGTTGTACACGTCGGGGTCGCCGTGCAGCTGCGACTCCGAGATGAAGCCCATATCGCCCCCGCTCGAGGCATTGTCAGGCCGCTCGGAGAAGTTGGCCGCGAGCGTGCCGAAGTCCTCCCCGCTCTCGAGCCGGTTATGCAGCATCTCGATCTTCTTCTTCGCCTCGGCCTCGTTGGACGCCTTGCTGTTCTGCAGGTTCGGGCCCTGCTGCTGCTGTTGCTGCGGCGGGGCCGAGTTGGTCACCACGATCTGCGCCAGGTGGTACTGCGGCTCGACCAGGTTGTACTCCGCCTTATGCGCGTTGTAGTAGTTCGAGATATCGGCGTCGGTGATGTTGATCTTCGAGTTGATCTCCTTGTTGAAGAGCTTCTCGGTAGTCTTGGCGCGGCGGATATCACGCTTGAGGTCGTCGAGCGTGATGTGCTTGGCGGCCAGGCGCTTGTCGAACTCCTCCTGCGTAAAGGGCGCCTTCATTTCGTTGATCTGCGCGTCCACCTCCTCGTCACTCGCGGTCAGGTTGAGCTTGGCGGCGCGCTGGGCGAGGATCTCCTCGTCGATCAGCTCGCGGACGATGTTGAGCCGGACGATGTCGGCCTGCTCCCTCGAGGGCTGAGGCGAGGGCTGCTGCTGGGGGTCGCCGAGGTTGCTCTGGTAGAGCGTCTCGACATCCCGGGCCAGGATGGACTTGCCGTTGACCTTGGCGACCACATCGGCCTGATGCGTGTGGGTGCAGCCGGCGAGCGAGAGCACGAGCGTGAGGGTAACGAGCGTGGCGCCAGTGGTGCGCGAGCGAGAGGGCAACAGCGTCTCCTTGTACGGTGCAGACGGTACGGCGCCTACGCAGCCTGTCCGGCAACAACGCGCACTCCCTCCAGAATAGCGAAAGCTGAGACTCGCTGTCTCTTGCGCCGAAGGTCGACGGTTAGAGGCTCAAAGGAGTGCGCTGCAATCGGTCAGCGGCCGCTGCCTGAGGGCTGAGCCGGCTTGGCTGCCGGAGCTGCGTCCGGATTGGGCGGCGGCGTGATGCCTTCGGCGCGCAGGGCGCGATCGATCGCGGTCCAGACAGCGGCCATCGGCTGGGCTCCGGCGATGCGCTCGCCGTTCACGAACAGAGTCGGGGTGCCGTCGATCTTGAGGCCATCGGCCTCTTTCATCGACGCCCGGACCACGCTCTGGTCCTGCCTGGTCAGGCAGCTGTCGAGCAGACCGGCGTTTACGTGGGCGCTGGCGCCCTGCTCGCGGGCCAGCTTGTCGAGCAGAGCGGCGGACTTCGCCGCATCGTGGTCAGGGCCGGAGATGTCCTCGCCGTGGGCGTGCAGGTAGTCCACATAGTGCCAGTAGGCAGCCGGGTCGAGCCCCGCCAGGCAGTTCGCATCGACCGCCGCGTGCAGCGCCCAGGGGTGAATCTCGACCAGCGGGTCATCCTTGTAGACGATCTTGATCAGGCCCTTGTAGTGGTCGAGCGTCTCCGGAAAGAGCTCGGCGTGCATGCGCGCGCAGAAGGGGCACTCGAGGTCATCGAAGTTGACGATCTCGACCTTGGCCTGGGCGTCGCCGCGCATCGGCCGCCCGGCGACGGTGATGGTGTCGGCAGGCGTCCTGTTCAGGTCCCACTTCGAGAGCCTGGCGAGCGTGTTGCCGTCTTTAGAGAGCAGAAAATCGACCCTCTGCTCGTGATCGGGCTGGGCGGGGGTGGCCGGCGGCGTAAAGTCGAGCGTGATCGTATCGAAGCCGGCGACGTTGCTGGGGGTCCGGCTGCCGATCGTGATATTCCAGTCGGGCGGCACGCCGAGCTGCGAGCGCACCAGCACCTCTATCTTGCGATCGAGGGCGGCGTTGGCTGGGGTGGCAGGTGCGCTCTGGGCGCGGCAGCCGGCGATGGCTACCGCCAGCAGGCAGCCCATGACAAATCTAGACCGATACACGTTGCATCTCTACCTTTCGCGAACAACCTAATTATCGCATCGCGCGGGCTCCGGACTGGCGCGCGGCCCCGGCCGGGCTCCGCCTACCAGAGCCGCCGGATGCCGAAAAAATCGAGCTTCGCGTCGACGCTGATTACCGGGATATCCTCGGCAAGCGCCTGCGCCGCGATCACCCGGCCGAAAGGAAAGCGATGCTCGCCGACCATGCGACCCGCGCGCAGTGCGCAGGGGGCGTCGATCGGCAGCATGGTGTAGCCGGCCTGGTCGACCAGGTCGAGAAAGTTTCCTTCGAGCGCCTCTGCGCCGGGCAGGTTGCCGATCCGCACCTTGGTCGCGATCTCCCAGGCGGAGGCAACCGAGACCAGGATCACGTTGCCGGGGTCTTCGATTGCCCCCGCCGCGGTCAGGCTGAGCGCCGACGGCCGCAGCATCGCCCAGAGAATCGCGTGCGTGTCGAGCAGCAGCCTCACTCCGCCTCGTCTTCGAGATCAAGCGGCAGCGCCTGGCCCGGCAGCGGCTCATAGAACGCAGAGGTGAGCGTGAAGCCCGGCGTCTCCAGCACGCCCAGCCGCTTCTTAGGCGCCGGCTCGAAGGCCTGGATGCGGGCGACCGGGGTGCGGCTGCGACCGGAGGTGATGATCACCTCATCGCCCCGGAGCGCCCGCTTTACAAGCTCCGAGAGCCGGGTCTTGGCCTCAAAGATGCTGGCCTGGATCATGGTGAACTCTCCCCCTGACTGATGCGATGGGCGCGGGCGCCAGGACAGGCTGAAAATACCAGACGCACCCGGGTTACTTCCAGCGCAAATTTGCTGTACCGGAAACCAGATGGAGCGATCGATGACGATGACCAGCCGGAGTTACCTTGCAGGCGCGGACTGAACATCTAGAAGACCCGGACCATGTGGTTCAGGTTCCCGGCGGTGCCCACGTTGGCGAGCGTGAAGCTGAACAGGTACTGGGTGTCGTCGCGGACGCTGCCAAGCGAGTACCGGCGCATCTCAAAGGTGAGTCCGCAGCAGTCGCGGTTATAGCCCACTTCGGCGCTCGCATACTGGGTGGCGCCTGTGTGCAGGTCGTACCCCATGTTGAAGCCCGCGCTGAGCCCGTGGCGCACCGGGCTGCCGTAGATAGCGGCCAGGCGCAGCTGGTTGAAGTCGGAGACGCTGCTCGGCGCGGTGCTGGGGGTCGCCGCAATGCCGTCGCTCGCGTTTGCGCCGAGGGTGTGCAGGCGATAGTTACCCGCCGAGAAGAAGACTGGGCCCGCGCGGTAGTCGATCGAGGCGTTGCTCGAAAGCAACCGGCTGCGCCGTGCGTCATAGTCCAGGTCCCACTCGAAATCGATGGGCGAATGCGATCTGACTCGCAGCCGGGAGATGACCGGCGAAGCATCGCGCGGGCGCACCAGAAAGGCAACGCCGCTCAGGTCGAGGGTTGTATCGAGGACGTTGCGGGCGCCTGGCGCCAGCGCACCGCCGAAGTTCTTATCGAAGAAGTACTTCTGCGCGACCGTCCAGGTGATCCAGTCGAGCGTGCCGCCGCCGCAGGTCTCATCCGGCCCCAGCGCCTCGTCGCCCTTGCAGGGTCGCGGGTGCAGGTGGCGCAGAAACAGGTGCTGGGTCAGCCCGTACTCAAGCTCGTTGGTGTTCGAGAGCGTATCGACCTGGTCGAAGCGCAGCACGGAGGAATAGTTGTTGATGCCGGTGACGAACCGGTAGCGGAACTCCGGCTCTACGGTGTGGCGGAGATCGCCGCCCAGCCAGCGGCGCAGAGACGGCGCGTCGAAGTCGCGCTCGACCGTCGGCGGCCGCAGGCTGATCTCGCCGGTGAAGGCAGTCCGGTTCAGGCTGGCGTCCCGCTGGGTAGGCACGCTGCCGAGCGACCCGGGGTTCTGGCTGCGCCCGTAGTAGGTCTCGCGCAGGCCGGCCTCGGAGCGCAGGGTCCATCCCCCGGCCGAGAGCGGCAGCGCCAGGTGCGGGTACAGGTCGATACGCGGAATCAGGCTGGTGGTCTGAAAGCCCGGCTCCGAGCGCGACATCGCCGCCGCCGCCGCCGCGCCACCCCACAGCAGCCGCGTGCCGCCCAGCGGCCGGTCGAGCGCCTCGAAGTCCAGCTCCGGCGTGTGCAGAATCCGGATCTCGTCGCCCGGGTTGTCCGACCGGAAGGTCTGGTAGCGCTCGAAGCGGCCCGCCTCGGCCAGCCCATCCTGCTCATGGATCAGGTAGGCCTGCGACCTGACCTGGGAGTTGATCGACGCCGAGTAATTCTCCTCAAACGCCTGCCGGTAGATGTAGGAGCTGAGATACTCGACGTCGGCGACGGCGCGGGTGTTGGGGTCGATGGCTCGGCGGCCATCGGCGATGATGTCGGCGCCACCTTCATTGGCGGCGCCGGGCAGCCGGTCGAGCAGCGAGCGGAGGCGCACGAAGCCGAAGTCCTCGCCCGCGCCCCGGTAGCGGAACTGCCCCTGGGGAGCGAAGCCGCGCCGGGAGAAGTACTGTGCGCCGACGGTGAGATCGGCGCTGGGGCTGAGCGCGAAGTAGACCTGTTCGCCGACGATCAGGCCCTTGGTGGTGTCGTTGCCGAAGATGGGCAGCAGAAACCCGCTCTGCCGCTGATCCTTGGCGAGCGGGTGCGTGACGTAGGGCAGGTAGAGCATCGGCACGTTCTGAAGGGTGAAGAACCGGAGCGTAAAGATGCTGTTGCGCGCGGTCGCCTTGCCGTTATCGATCAGGATGGTGTGCGAGAGCAGACGCCAGTCCGGGTTGGGCAGCCGGCAGCTCGTCATGCTGCCGCGGATGACCTGGTAGATGCCCGGGCCGAGCTGCAGGACCTCGTCGCCGGAGACCGAGAACGGGTTGGGCGCGGTGAAGACGTAGCGCTCGTGGGTGATCGCATGCAGCCCGATGGTCCCGGTCACGGTGTAGTAGTGGGCAGTGTGCGCGTCGAGGTTCATGGTGCCGTGGTCGGCCACCATGTGCTCGTCGGAGGGGCCGCCATCGACGGTGACGTGGCCCTGGGCCTCGACCTGGGCTGAGCCGGCGTCGTAGGTCGCGTGGTCGGCGTGGATGGTGTATTGCTCGTAGTCGATCAGCACATGGCCGTCGAGCGTGTAGAGGTCGCCCACCTTGCGCTGCGTGTCGGCCTCGATGTGCACGGGCTTGCCGGCTGGCGGAGCAGCGACCGGGTGGGCGGTCGCGGGGTCTTCTCCGGGCGTCTGGGCTGGGCCGGGCTCATCGCCGAAGGGGGCCGCCGGGGCTGGCTCCTGCGCCTCTGGCCGGTCCGGTGCGGGCTGGGTTGCGGAGGGATCGGGTGGCGGTGCGAAGGCCGGGTCAGCGCCGGGGTCGACCCCGCCCGGGAGCGTGAAGGGTGTCTGGGCCTGATCCGGCTGCGTTGCCGGCTGCTGTTTGGCGGTCGTTTGCGCCGGCGAGGCTACCGGAGCTGCGTTCGCATCGTCCTGCTGAGGAGCACTCTGATTCTGGGGATCAGCTTGAGCCGGCCCCGGCGCAGGAAGCTGTCTGGTTACTGCCTGCGGCCAAAGCAAGTGGTGACACAGCAATAGCAGCGTGGTACACCAAATTGTGCGGGCTCTCATTCGGATAGGCGGCCTACTCAGCATAGCAAAGCTGATAGCCATTTAGACGGGTGCGGGGCGCGCCGCTCTGGCTGAAAACCTGGATATTGCCCGCTCTGCATAGTTCTGCAATGCGCCGCATAGCTACGTTTTGCGAGTCTATCCGCGACCCCTCTCCTTTCCCCATGATCGCCCGGTACTGGTCCGGTCCGGCCGGTACGCAGCCCTCAGGAAAGAGGAATCACGCTTGAGCACGACGAGTCCCAGATACCAGCAGCCTACCTTCGAGTCCCAATCAGCCGAGCCGGGCATGCCTGCCTGGGGCGTCGAGCCAGCCACGCCTGCCTGGAAGATGGAGTTGAACGCCAAGCTCGCGGCGCACCGGCAGCGCCGTCCGCCGCCGGGTGCGCCCGGGAGCCAGGACGGCGAGCAGGCCAACGCGCCTCGCGACGGCGCCCCGGGCGGCTCAGCCTCCGGTCCGGCATCGCCAGGTTCTGCATCGCCGGGCAGTGCATCCCGGTCCGCGTCCGTAGCCGCGCGCGTGGCCGAGCGGTACGCCAAGGCGCCCAGCTACAGCGAGTTTCTGGCGGCCAGTGCCGCGGCGGCTGCGGCTGCGGCCGAGACCGCCGCATTTGCCGCGCGCCAGGCCCACGATGCCGCGGAGACCTTTGCACGTCTGGCGGCCGAAGGCGAACCGAGGCACGGCGCGGAACAGGCCTCCCCCGGCGCTGAGGCGGGCAGCCGGGGTATCGCGTTTGCGGAGCCGCCCGAGAGCCGCCGCCCTACCGTCGAACACCCCGAGCCGCTGCCCGCCCGCGTCGTGATCCCGCCCCGGCCTGCCGCGCTCTCACCCGGGCTCTTCGCCAGCCTCGGCGGGCTCTCCGATCCCCTGGCGGAGGCGACCGTGCCGGCTGCCGTCAACCTGCCAGCCAAGCTGATCGAGTTCCCCCGCGAACTGATCGCGGCGCGCAAGGCCCGGCCGCGAGCCGCCGAAGGTCCGCTGGCCGAGGCTCCTCTCTTTGAACAGGCCGATCCCGCCGCCCTGCGTATCTTTGAAGTAGAGGGCGAGGAGGGCATGGCGATGGCGGGCGAGGCGGGCCGGGATCCTCGCGAGATGAGCGCCTCCGCCGAGCCTGGCGCGTCGAGGGCAGTGTCCGTCCGCACGGGCGGTCTGTCTGGGGAATCTCTCGAGCGCGAACCCTTCCTGGAGGAGACCTCGAGACAGTCCGCCAGACCGGAGAGCGAGCACCGTGATCCCCCGCGCTCCCACTCCGCCGCGCGGCCTGCGCGCGAGCAACGCAGCGAAGGCGGACCGGAGTGGCAGTCGATCCGTCTGGGCGAGCATCCGTCCGGCGAGGGCCGGTTGGGAGAAGCGGGCGCGGAGCAGGGCGAGCCGCTGCGGTCTGCCTACGCGAGCGCACCGGCGGAGACGCCGGTGCTGTACCCGGCGCCGGTGAGCGACCGGATCATGGCGGCGCTGGTCGACCTGTCGGCCGTGACGGCGGCTTGCCTGCTCGTCATCCTGATCTTCGCCTCGTGCACGACGCACCCGCCGGTCAACAGGACTGCGCTGATCTGCGCGGCGGTGATCTACGGGACGCTGGGGCTCTTCTACCTGTGGCTGTTTATGAGCTACGGCGGCGGCACGCTCGGCATGCGGTATGCCCGCATCGCCATCTGCACCTTTGACGACAACAACCCCACCCGCAGGATGATGCGCCGCAGGGTGGCTGCGAGCGTGCTGGCTGCGCTGCCGCTCGGCCTCGGGCTGCTGTGGGCGCTCTTTGACGAGGACTCGCTCGGCTGGCACGACCGCATGAGCCGGACCTACCAGCGGAGCTACCGGTAGCGCGCTCTTCACTGCCCCTCTCGAGCAGAGCCGGTTGCCGGGATGCTGAGGCCCATACGCGATCGCGGTACTCTCAACGGCATGTGGCTCTACGCGATCACCGATCGAAAGCTCTTCCCGGGCGATGAGCAGGCCCGGTGCGCCGCGTTGCTGGCCCAGGCAGAGCGCTGGGCCGCGAGCGGGGCTGTGAACGTGATCCAGCTCCGGGAAAAAGACCTCCCCGAGCCCGGGATCGAGGCGCTTGCGGCGAGCCTCGCTGCCATGGTGAGCCGGCGTGGGGTCCTCCCGGAGCCGTCTGTACCGGGGTTAGCCCCGGCTTCGGGCACGATCTTGCTGGTAAACGGGCCGCCTGCCGTGGCGCGGAGGGCGGGCGCGCACGGCGTGCATCTGGCCTCGCGGGCGACGGCTGCGAGCTCGCTTGCCGTGCGCTTCGAGCAGGCGCGGGAGGCGTGGCAAGGGCAGCAGCCCGTGATCAGCGTTGCCTGTCATCATGCTGAGGAGGCCGCCGAGGCGCGGGAGCTGGGCGCATCCATGATCGTCTTCGCTCCGGTCTTTGAAAAGGTCCTGCGCGAGGGCGGCGCTGCGGTCAGGCTGGCAGGCGCGGGTCTGGCGGCGCTCATCGCGGTATGCAAAGCGGCGGGCCAGACGCCGGTACTGGCGCTCGGCGGAGTGTCGGCGGAGAATGCCGGGCGCTGTATCGAGGCAGGCGCGGCCGGGGTCGCGAGCATCCGACTGTTTCTCGGGGATGCCTGGCTCGGCCTCGCATCCCCGTCGCATCGAGCAAGCCCGTGTTGCAGAACCACACGAGTCAAGCCAAACGAGTTCTGATGCGGCTCTTCTTGCGAAGCGTTCGGCGCGAGTCGAACAAACCGCAGATCCTTCGCACGCACCCCAGCGAACACAAAGAACGTTCGCCGGGGACCCCGCCCACGCTCAGGAGGACGACGAAAGGGCCGCTTAGATCCCTCGGTGTGCCGGAGCGTCGGGCATCCGCCCCTAGGCGGCGGCCTCCGAATCGGCGGCCTGCTGGCTGGGGCGCAGCAGCGCCATGACGCCGATCACCGGCGCGGCTACGAAGGTCGCCACCAGCCACGGAATCCGGCGCAGATCGCTTGTAAAGCTCCGCGATTGCTCCCCGACGAGCAGGGCGCCGTTGCGCATCATGTGCAGGTGGAAGGCGGACGAGAGCAGCCCCCAGAGCACCATCCCGATCGAAGCCGCCCGCAGATGGGTCGTTCCCGCCGCATACTGAACCAGCGAATCGATGGCCTGCGAGCATATAGGAACGGCGGCGATGATGACCACATTCGACATCCAGAGGGGCCGGAGGCTCATCGCGCCCTGCTGCAGCGCGGAGTAGAAACCGGCCGTCAGGCAGACGTAGATGGCCTCGATCCAGGCCGCGTGCAGCCCCTCGCTATGCCCTCCCCGGTGGGCATGGTGGAGCGCCATGAAGAAGTAGGCGTTGCAGCGGATGGCGATCTGGAGCGCCGCGGCCTTCCAGTTCCAGTAACGGATAGGGTAGCTGGCAACGCGAAGCATCGTCGCAAGCGAGGGGTGAGAGGCGAACTGCGAGGTCAGGCGAGCGGGCCGCAGGGGGTTCACAACGCAAGCATGCCTGATTCGCCTTTGTGGGGAAGTAAATTGCGGGTCAAGGTCTGCTCAAAGGTAATGAAGGGAGAAACAAAATGGGAGAGAGACCCGTCCGCTGTGCATCGCAGGTAATTTTCGGGAGCCGCGGCTGCCGTGTTCCCTAAGCCCAGGCCCTGAACCCAGGTCCGGAACCCAGGCCCTAGAAGAGCGGCGTCTGGCGGCGCGGCTGGGTCAGCCCGAAGTGTTCGTAGGCCAGCCGCGTCGCGACCCGGCCCCGGGGCGTCCGGTCGAGGAAGCCGATCTGGATCAGGAACGGCTCGTAGACCTCCTCGAGCGCGTCCTGCTCCTCGGCGAGTGTAGCG
>Ga0116226_10006282_pt1 | contig 10673 bp, 11 predicted proteins | sample S1TSphfallax_FD_89692 | JGI IMG/M metagenome (GOLD analysis project Ga0116226, IMG submission 89692) | Host-associated microbial communities from peat moss isolated from Minnesota, USA - S1T2_Fa - Sphagnum fallax MG | ecosystem: Host-associated > Plants > Peat moss > Unclassified | place: USA...
ACAGCCGGCTGGCCGAAGGCGGGGTCGCGGACGCTGCGGCCGGTTTTAAGTTTGTCGCTGACCATCGGCCCTTCGATCGCGAGCCACTGGCCGGGCCAGACCTCGCCACCGCCGATGGAAGCGCCGCGCAGGGTGAAGCGGTAGCCATGTGCCGGCAGGTCGCTGGAATCCCGGATATGCACGGCGGGCACCAGAAACCCCATGGCGCGGCCATAGCGTTGCCGGACGGCGGTCAGGCGGTTGAGCAGCCTGCCCTCGCCCTGGCCGACCAGCGGCGTCAGCGCAAAGCCGATGCTCATGCCGACGGGGTCGACACCGGTGACGTCAACCAGCGAATCCGCCTTCACTTCGGCCGCCGCGGCCGCGGCAGGCCCGGCCAGGCTGACCGCGAGCTCGGCATCCGTTGGCTTGCGCGTCAGCCGCCAGGCAGCGATGCCCAGTGCCGAGGCGAGCAGCAGGAAGGGCAGATGCGCCATTTGCGGGATCAGCCCGATCGCGCCGGTGATCGCGGCGCCAATCCACAAAGCCTGCGGGTATCTGCTGATCTGCGACTTGATCTGCTGGCCGATGTCTTCGCCAGTCGCAACCCGCGTGACGATCAGCCCGGCGGCGATGGAAATGGTGAGCGACGGGATTTGTGCGGCCAGACCGTCGCCGACCGTGAGTAGCGTATAGGTGCGCGCCGCGTCGGCCAGCGGGAGACCATCCTGCAGCGTGCCGATGATGAGACCGCCAAGCATGTTGACGATGAGGATGACGATGGCAGCCACCACGTCGCCGCGCACGAATTTCGAGGCGCCGTCCATCGCGCCGAAAAAATCCGCTTCCCGGCGCAGCGATTCGCGGCGGCGTTCGGCGGCGGCGGGGGAGAGAATGCCGGCGTTAATTTCGGCATCAATCGCCATCTGCCGCCCTGGCAGGCTGTCCAGCATGAAACGGGCGCTGACTTCCGCGACGCGGCCGGCGCCTTTGGTGACGACCATGAAGTTGATGATGATGAGAATGATGAAAATGATGCCGCCGACGACGTAATTGCCGCCGACCGCGAACTGGCCGAAGGATTCAATCACCCCGCCCGCCGCGCCCGGCCCGGTAAAGCCGTTCAGCAGAATGATCCGCGCGGTGGCGACGTTGAGCGCGAGGCGCATCAATGTCGTCGCCAGCAGCACTGACGGGAAGGACGAGAACTCCGCCGGCGAATGGATGAACAGGCTGGCCGCGAGGATCACCAGCCCGGCCGAGATATTGAGGGCAAACAGAAACGAGATCGCCATCGCCGGCAGCGGGACCACGAGCATGACCAGCACCAGCAGAATGACGATCGGGCCGGAGAGCTGGGTCGCGCTCAACGCTTTCGGCGTGGCGAAGGTTGCGGCTTCAGCCATGTAGCATCCCCGGTATCGCGTTGAGCAGGTCGGCGGCGAAATAGTCGATCCCGTGCATCATCAAGGGACCGGCCGTGGTGGTCAGCGCGGCGAGACCGGCGAGCTTCAGAATGAAAGGGATTGAAGCTTCGCGAATCTGCGTCACGGTTTGCAGCATCCCGGCGGCCAGGCCGATCACCAGCGTAATGATCAACGCCGGCCCCGCCAGCTCGGCAAAGGCGACCCAGGCGCCGACGCTGACTTCGGATGCGGTCACGCCGTGGCGTCCTCGGCCGGCTCGTGCTCTTCCATGAGCGCGGTCACGCGGATGCCGTATTGGTCTTTCGCGGTGGCGACGACTTCACCATAGGCGAGATGGTGGCCGTTGGCGAAAATCGTCAGCGGTTCGCCGATCACCTGGTCCAGCACGACGATCTGGCCTTGCCGGAGCAAACGCAGGTCCTTGACGGAAATATCGGTGCGGCCGAGTTGGACGGTCAGAGCGACGGTCACGCGGTCGATCATGCCCTTGCCGTTCACCGCCAGCGTGGCGCGCTCCACCGGTTGCAGGCGTTCCAGTTCTACCGTTTCGCCCTCGGCAGGATTCGGGTTTGTTTTGATCGGTTTGGCCATCTATCTACGTCCTTTTGCTGGCGCTTGGGTGATTAAGCATAGGCGCGGATCCCGTCTGGCCCGCCGCCGGAGACTTCTGCGTAACTCTGTTCATTCGCGCCGCCACCGGATTGTTGACGTGGCGATGAGCCATCTGAGCCGCCGCCGGCCGGGCTGTTACCCTGGCCGCCCGCCTGGCCGCCGATTTGCGCCTGCCCGAGTGTCAGGCCGGCGGCGGCAAGATTTTGCCGAAGCTCATCCATGCCATTGGCCAGAAGCTGCCCGGTATGCGCGAGCGCCGGCACGAATTGCACGCTGATATGCGAGCCCTGGCCAAGCGCGATGTGAATGGCGAGCTGGCCGAGACCCGGCGGGTCGAGCCGCAAGATCGCGCTGGTATTGCCATCCCGCGCCATGGCGGTGATCGAGGCCGCGAGTGCCGCCGGTGTCGCGGCGACGCTGGACGATGAGTCCGGCAGGCTGGCAACCGGCGCCGCTGGGCTGACGGCACCCAGCGCGGCCGCTTGTGTTACGGCGCCAGTCAACTGGCCCGCCGCGCCCTCCGATGACGAGGAGCCGGCAAGTTTTTTGTCACTGGCGGGGGCCAAGACGGCGGCAAATTGCGCCGTCTCGTCCAGCGCGGTTTTGGCGCTGGCGGCGGTTGCCGGCAGCGGCGATAGCGTAACCCGATTAGCCACGCGCGCCGCGGTGTGGTCAGGCGCTGACGCCGTGGCCACGGCGGTAGTGGCGCCAGCTTCCGGCGCGGAAGCCGCCGGGAATGCGGTGGGTATACCGGCCAAAACCGGCGGCGTAACCACCGCGGCTGCCGCGGGCACCGGCAAGGCGGGTTTCCCAAGTGCAGCCGTTGCCGCCGGTGTGGCGGACACGGAAGGCGGCACGGCAGCGGCTTGCGGCGTTACGGTTGCGGCCGTTGTTGGCGGCGTGGCGGGCGCCGCGGTGCTTGCTGGCGCGCGGGCCGGCAATGCGGCTGATGTCTCCGCGGTTTTCAGCGGCATTGCTGATACCACCGCCGCCGCCGGTTTCAGCACCGGTGCCGCATCCGCGACCGGTGCATTATGCGCCACGGCAATGGTTGGCGTGGCCGCCGCTGTCACCTTGGCGGCGTCAGCCTTGGCGGTTTTGGCGGGAATGACTGGCATGGCCGCCGGAGCGGCGGCGAGCGGGGCGGCGAGCGTTACTTGCGTGTCAGCAAGATGTTTACGGGTGGTCCGCGGCGCGCTGTCCGGCATTGCGTCAACCAGCTCTGCGGTCACCGCCGCGGATGGCGGCTTGGCAGCCGTTGGCACCGGTTTGGCGGGACTGGCCGTGGCCGTCTTCGCATCGGGGACCGGCTGGCGCGTATCGGCAATCTGCGTCGCGGTAACGGCCGGCGCCGGCTTGGCCGCCGGCGCGGCGGGCGTTGAAGGCAGGGCCAGCGCCGGCGTTTGGCTGGCATCAGGCGCCGCGCGCGAAACAGCCGCGCTGGCCGGGCTGGTTGCCGCTGTCATGGCGTCCGACCATGCGGAGGCGCTGGCCTGCGGGGTGGTTGTTGACTCCGGCGCGCTGCTGACGGCGGCGGTTGCAATGATGGGATCGATCATACCATTTCCTCGGACGCGTTGATTGTGATCCGACCTTCCGCGGCCAGGCGCAGCGCGACTTCGACCACCGCCCCCTGTGCCGCCAGCGCATCGGCGCGCCGCATCGGCGGCCCGCTTTGCAGTTCTTCTTTCAGAACCTCGACCATCCGCGCCGACATGTTCTGGAAGAACTTGGTCCGGATCGCCTCGTCGACCATCCGCAGCGCCGGAGCCAACTTGTCGCTCGGCACTTCGCGCAGCAGGATCTGCAAGTTCCGATCCGAGAGTCCGGAAAGATCGACGAATGTAAACAGGTTTTCGCGAATGCGCTCGGCCGTGTCGTGATCGCGCGCCTCGATCGACTCCATCACCCGCTCGGAGAGACCGCTTTGCAGATGGTTGAGAATATCAGCGGTTTGTTTGGCGCCTCCAAGGTTGGTCAGGCGGCGGCCTTCGCTCGCATTGTTATCCACAAGTTCCCCTAGCATTTCGCGCAATTCATTCACGGCGCCGGGCAAAACCACGTCGAGCGTGGTGAAGCGGTAGATGGCTTCCGCGGCCAGCGATTCGGGCAGAAAGGTGAGCATCGAGGCGCCGGTGTCATGCGGTAGATGCGCCAGCAGCAGGGCCAGCGTCTGCGGCCGTTCATTGCCCATCTGTGCCGCCAGTGTTCGCGGATCGGCGTTGATCTGCATGTGGACGCGCGAATTGCGCTCATTGCGGGTCAGCCGGTCGATAATCTCGCGGGCCTGGGTTTCGCCAAGGGCGGCGATGAGGACTTTGCTGATATAGGCATAGCCGTCACTGCCATGGCCACCGACGCCGAGATCCTCGGCAAACGCCGCCATCACTGCTTCGCGCGCCGCGGTGGGTGTCTTTGGCAGCCGGGTCATCGCCGCCGAAATCCGGCTGATCGAGGCCTCATCCATCTGCCGCATCACCGAGGCGGCAAGGTCCTGGCCCAGCTCCTGCAGAACAATCGCCGCGCGGTCGGCGCCGGTCAGAGCTGGCGGCTGAGATTCGGTTTCACTCACTCTCTTCGGTCCAGTTCTGCAACAATTTGGCAACGCTGCCGACATGCTCGGTCGCTTGTTTGCGCAGATCCGAGTAATCCGTGGTGGAAAGTGCTGCGACGATGGCGCGGCGCGGTTCGGGCAACGGCGCGGCGAGGCGCGTGACAGGTGGCGTGGCGAGCCGCTGGGCGAGCGGCAACGCCACGCCAAACAACAGCGCCGCCGCCGCCAGCACTTCGAGAATGGCATGCGTCAATGGGCCGGTGGCCTGCACCAGCACCGCGGATGTCTGGTGCGCCAGCTGTGGCTGAAACGAGGCGGACAGGACGGTGACACTCACCTGCTGATAGGCAAACGCGCCGGCCAGCGCGGCCTTGACCTGATCAGTCGTCACCGTCCCAAGCGCATTCTTGTTGAGCACAACCGAAATGGCCAGCGATTTGACCGCCCAGTCGGGCTTGACGATGTCGGCATCGCTTTCATCGGTGACGTAGGTCTGGTCGGCGGTGCTCGCGGTCTCGCCTGGAACGGCGGGGGCCGGCGTGGCAGTGGCAGCCGCCGCGTTGGTGGCCGTGGCGCCGCCTTTGGCGGGGCTGTTTGGCACGGGCGGTGGCGGTGTTGTCGCAACCGTCGGGGCCGGCGGCTCGTTGGAGAGCGCGCCCGGAATGCCGATCGCCGTGTTAACGGCGCCGATCCGGTTCGACTGGCTGGTGACATCGTGCGACATCAACTGCGTCGGGCCGAAGGCGACCTGATGAATATGTTCCTGGGTAAAGTCCAGATTGGCCGAGACATCCGTGCGGAAATTATCGGGGCCGACCAGCGGCCCGAGCAACGAGGCAATGCGGCCCATCGCGCCGTTTTCCACCTCGGCGACGGTCGCGAATTGCGAAGTCGTCGTCATAAGATTATCGGCCGGGTAGATGGTGACGCCTGATGTGGTGGCGACACTCACCTGCGCCACGGCAAGCCCAGGGACGGCGCCGGCGACAAGGTTGGCGATTGTCACGCCTTGCGCTTCGGCGTCTTCTTGGTCGGCGGCAATCACGACCGATGCGGTGGGTTTCGGCTGGTCCGCGAGAAAGGGCGTATCCGGCGGCAAGGCGATATAGACCTGGGCGGAATGAATGCCATCCAGCGTTTCAATCGATTGCTGCAGCGAAGTTTCCAGCGCTTGGGAGGCCATCGTGCTCTGCGCGAGGTCAGAGGCGGTCATCGGCGCGTCTTCGAGCTTGTCCCAGCCCGCCGAGACACCGGTTTGTGGAATTTGCGCGGCGCCGAGCTGCAGCCTGGCCTCGGCAAGTTCCGGTACCGGAACCATGATGATGTCGCCGGCGGCCTGCAACTGGTAGGGAATGCCGAGCTTCTGCAGCTGCGCGATCACCTTGCCCCCATCGGCCGGCGACAAACCTTCATAAAGAGCGGTGTAGGGCGGCGCGCTGGTCTCTAGCCAGACAACGAAGGCCAGGGACGCGGCGATAACGCCGGCGACAGCCCAGATAAGCATCGGGACCTGGGCTGCCTGCTTCTGGCCTTGCCGCACATATTCCCGCCAGTCAGCCATTAGAATTGCATGTTCATGATCGACTGATAAGCGGAGACGACTTCATTGCGGACCGCTACGGTCGCGTTCCACGAAACCTCCGCCTGATCGCTCGATACCAGGGCCTTCGGCAGGGTCGCGCCGGCGGCACCCACCGCATATCCGGCCTCCGCCTTGGCGGCGGCACTCTGTGCTGCGCTGACACCGTGCAGGGCGCCGCTGACCATGTCGAGAAAATTAGTCCCCGCGGCTGCGCTTGCGGCCGGGCTCGCACTTTGCGCCCCGGAGAGCCCAAGGGCGGGAAAGATACTAGCAATTGTCATGAATTTGCAGTCCTTATATAGTCGCTGAATCTTACTCATCCAGCGCGAGAAGTGATAGCGACATTTCCAAAATTTAACAACCATAAATGTAAAACAATTTGATTTTAAACAGATAAATTAAAAGTTTCGGGATATTCACTTAAAAGGTTGACTTGAACGGCAAGAAAAGGCAGAACTCTTACATATTTGTCATGAAAGAAAATGACAGATAATCTGAATAGAGGCCGTTCGAATTTCTTTCCTCGCATCGTCTTCTGGAGCTTCGAAGTCAAATGGAAATCGGGTTTCTGAATTTTTACAGTGGCGTTCTCGGCGCGTCTCAGGATCGCGCTGCGCTGATCGCCAATAACATAGCAAATGCCGACACGCCGGGGTTCAAAGCGAAGGATATCGACTTTGCCACCGCGATGGCCGCGCAAGCGGCAAATCCGGATCATACGGCGGATACCTCGCAATACCGCGCCAGCGGCGCTGTCGGGCTCGACGGCAATGACGTCTCTCTCGACGGTGAGCGCGTTGAAGCCGCGCGCAACGCCGAAACCATGGGTGCGGCTTCAACATTTCTGCATCAATCGACGGCCGATCTCGTAATGGCGCTGCGGCCGAACCCGTCGGGGAATTGACATGAGCGGATCGAATATTTTTTCCATCATCGGCAGTGCGCTGAATGCGCAGGATGCGCGGATGGGGGCGATTGCCTCCAACCTCGCCAATGTGGATTCCATCACCCAGCCCGGCGGCGTGCCGTACCGGGCGCATGAGGTCGTGTTCCAGGCGGATCCGGATAGCGACCCTGCCACCGGAGCGCCGGATGCGCCCGGTGCGCTAGGTGAGAGCGGCCCCACCGATTCCGGCGTTGCCATCGCCGGCACCGTTCTTAGCAATGCGCCGCTGAAAACCACCTACGACCCCGGCAGCCCTTACGCGGACCCGCAGGGCTATGTGACGGGATCAAATGTCTCGCAGGTCAGCCAAATGGTTGATCTCGTCGATTCATCGAACAGCTACGCCGCCTCGGTCGCCGTGCTTCAGCAGGCCAGCCGCGTCGACCAGCAAATGCTCTCCAGCTTTCAGGAATCATAATGATCAGTCTCGCAAATTCCAGCTCGGCCACCAACGCCGCCGCCGTCGCTGCCTCGACCACCGCCACATCCGGCACTGCGACAGGCAGCTCCGGCTCCAGCACCACGATGACGCAGACCGATTTTCTACAACTCCTGACGGCGCAGTTGAAATACCAGACACCGTCGAACCCGGCCGATCCCACGCAGCTCACCCAGGAATTCGCCGCGATCTCGGAGGTATCCGGAATCGACAAGTTGAACACCCAGGTCGGCTCTATCCAGTCAGGCACGGCCGCATCGCAGATCGGCCAGGCGGCCGGCCTCGTCGGCAAGCAGGTCGCGGTGGCGGGCGACACGATCACGCCGGATGCGTCAGGTAATGGTTCGGCCGTCTTCAACCTCGGCGTTGCCGCGCAAAGCGCGACGGTTTCAATCGTCTCACCCACGGGCGCTGTCGCCGGGACGGTCAATCTCGGCTCGCTCGCCGCCGGTCAGCAAAGCTTCTCCTGGGATGGCGGCACTGCCGGCACCCAATACACCTACAGCGTCGCCGCGGTCGACGCCGCCGGCGCCCCGGTCACGGTAACGCCCTACAGCGTCTACACCGTGCAAGGCGTGAATGTTTCCGGCGCCACCCAAACGCTCAACGTGCAGGGCAGCGCCGTTCCTTTGCCAGTCTCATCCGTTCAAACCGTTCTTGGAGCTTCCTCATGAGTTTACAAACTGCCCTATCCGGCCTCAGCGGCGCGCAAACCGCCCTCAACACGGTTGCCAACGATCTGGCAAATGTCAGCACCACGGCATTTAAAAGTCAGACCTCGCTGTTCGCCGATGTATATCCGGCCAACGCGACAAACGCGCCCGGTATCGGGGTCACCACATCCTCGCTCTCGACGGATCAGACCCAAGGCACAATGGTGCCGTCCGGCAATCCACTGGATGCCGGTATCCAGGGCAGTGGGTATTTCATCACCAGCCAGAACGGCCAGCAGCAATATACCCGCGATGGTTCATTCCAGCTCAGCCCCACCGGCCAGCTTGTTAATGCAACCGGCGGCAAGATTCAGGGCTATGCCGTCAACGCAAACGGCACCAAAGCCGGCTCCTTATCGGCGATCACCGTGAATACCGGCGCGGTTCCCGCCAATGCGACCAGCGCGGTCGGGCTGACCGTCAGCCTCAATTCCGGCGATGTTCCCATCCCCGCCACCACCACCTTCAACCCCGCCGATTCCACGACTTATAACGAATCGACCTCGGTCGTTACGTATGATTCGCTGGGCAATGCCAATCGCGTCGGCCTGTATTTCGTCGAGAACCCGGCCGCCAGCGCCACCGTGCCTTCCACCTGGAGCGTGTACGCACAGCCGCAAACCTCCGCCGGCGCCACTGTCGGCACGCCGACGCTGATGACCACGCTCGGCTTCAGCACCTCCGGCGCGCTGACCTCCGGCAGTCCGGCCACGCTGAATGTCGCCTGGGGCAATGGCTCGGCGGCCTCCGCGGTCGCCTTCAACATGACCGGTACAACGCTGGGCGCGCAGAGCTTCGCGCTCGACGGCACCACCAATGACGGCTACGCCCCAGGCAATTACAGCGGCTCCAGCATAAACGCCGCCGGCAACGTGGAATCAACCTACAGCAACGGCCAGACCATCAGCGCCGGCTCCCTCGGCATTGCCAATTTCATCAACCAGCAGGGCCTGCAATCGGTTAGCGGCAATCTCTTCGCCGCCACGCAGTCATCCGGCCAGCCGGTTGTGGATACGGCCGGCACTGGTCAGGCGGGGACGATCGCCGGCGGCAATCTTGAGCAGTCCAATGCCTCCAGCTCTCAGCTGCTCGTCCAGCTCATCCAGTATCAACAGGCCTATCAGGCGAACGCTTCGGTCATTCAGACCGAGCAGCAGGATGGCACGCGCCTGACGCAGATCTGATCATGACCGCTTTCTCACTCTACACCACAATGGCCGGGCTGCAGGGCTTGAGCGCGCGGATGGATGCGACCGCCGCCAACATCTCCAATGCCCAGACCACCGGCTACGCCGCGGTGCAAGCGGCGACCGAGGCTTCCACCTATAGCGGCGCCAACGCGCCGGCAGGTGCCGATTCCGCGGTGCTGACGCCAGGGCCGGACACGACGGAAGGTGCCATCACGCAGACCGGCGATCCGTTCGATGTCGCCGTCGGCGGCAATGCCTGGCTCCAGGTACAGACGCCTGATGGCACGTCGGCCCTTACGCGCAACGGCTCCCTGCAGGTCACCAATGCCGGTATTCTGGCCGATAGCGCCGGTAACCCGGTGCTGGGCGTTTCCGGCCAGCCGATCAGCCTGCCGAACCTCTCCAAGCTGGAAATCGGCGCGGATGGCACAGTCTCCGGCGTGCCGGCGAGCCAGCCCGGGGGCGCCCCCCAGAATTTTGGGCAGATCAGCATGGTTGCGACACCCGCCGGCTACCTGAAGCCGCTGAGCGGCACGCTGATGCTGCCGCCGGCCGGTGCAACCTTGCTGCCGGACGCGGAGGCTACAATGCACCAGGGCTATCTGAACGGCAGCAATGTCGATCCGACGAAGAGCATGATGGACATGATTTCCGACAGCCGTTCCTACCAGCTGCAGACCGACATGATGAAAAACCAATCCAGCGGGACGGATTTGAACACCCTCGTGGCACAAGGATAAGCGATAATGGATCACGCACTCGACACGATTGCAACCGGCCTGACCGCCAGCCAGACGATGATGGACACGATTGCGGATAATCTTTCCAACGTGAACACGACCGGCTTCAAATCTGAAACGCCAGAGTTTCAGTCGTTATTATACCAAAACGGCATCCAGCCCGGCGCGCAATCGACCGGCCAGACCGTGTATCCTTCGGGCCTTGAAGTCGGTACCGGCGTGAAGGTCGCGGCGATCAAGGATACGATGACGCAGGGCACACTGTCGCAGACCGGCAACCCGTACGACTTGGCGATCAACGGCACCGGCTATTTCCAGATTTTGCAGCCGAATGGCCAGACAGTTTACACAAGGGATGGCTCGTTCCAGCCCAACCAGAACGGCCAGCTGGTGAATTCCAGCGGCTACCAGGTGCTGCCGAACGTCACGATTCCCAGCAACGCGACCAGTGTCACGATCGGCACGGACGGCACGGTCTCCATCACCACGCC
>Ga0116226_10006283_pt1 | contig 10673 bp, 8 predicted proteins | sample S1TSphfallax_FD_89692 | JGI IMG/M metagenome (GOLD analysis project Ga0116226, IMG submission 89692) | Host-associated microbial communities from peat moss isolated from Minnesota, USA - S1T2_Fa - Sphagnum fallax MG | ecosystem: Host-associated > Plants > Peat moss > Unclassified | place: USA...
ATAGCAGGCACACCGCAGGGGGGTATCATTTCTCCTGCGGTGGCAAATTGGACGCTGAATGGTCTGGAATCGCAACTGATGAAGCACCTCCGTGCGAAGTTAGGGGCGACAAGGGCCAGTAAGCTGAAAGTCAATGTCATCCGATACGCGGACGATTTTGTGATCACTGGCACTTCACAAGAGTTGCTGGAGACGGAGATTAAACCGTGGGTAGAAGCCTTCCTGCAAGAACGGGGATTGAGGTTATCTGCGGCGAAAACCAGGATCGTGCACATCGACCAAGGCTTCGACTTCGTTGGGTGGAATTTCCGAAAGTACGATGGAAAGCTACTCATAAAGCCGAGTAAGAAAAACGTGAAAGCGTTTTATGAAAAGCTCTGTGGAGTTATTGGCAAAAGCTTCAGTTGGACTCAGGAAAAACTGATCAGAAAGCTAAATCCAATGCTACGGGGATGGGCGCAGTATCACCGCCCTGTAGTTGCCAAGAAAGCGTTCTCAAACATGGAGTCGCAGCTGTATTGGCGGCTCATGCGTTGGGCCAAACGCAGGCACCCGACCAAAAACGCTAAATGGATTCGTCAGAAATATTGGCGATCTATCGATAGGCGCAACTGGGTGTTCGCAGTGGACGCAATAGTGAAAGATGACGAGGAAGATGTGATGGAACTGTACAGGCTTTCAAGTACAGCCATCCAGCGTCACAAGAAAATCAAAGGGAGCTACAACCCCTATGATTCTGAAGATGAACTGTATGGTGAATCTCTTCGCCAATCGCGGATGGTTAATAACATGCGATATCGAAAAGAGTGGGTTAAACTGTACGCTGATCAAAGAGGCTTGTGTGCGCTGTGCGGATGCGTGATGGACTTGGATACAGGGTGGCAAGACCACCACATAATATATCGTGTGGATGGTGGCTCGAATGCCCTTGGAAATCGCGTATTGCTACATCCGAATTGTCATGCTCAGGTTCACAGCCTTAATTTGAAAATTGTTAAGCCGGCTCTGGTATAGGAGCTTTTATTATGCTTGAGCCGTGTGCGATGAAAGTTGCACGCACGGTTCTTAGGGGGGAGGGTTTCCGGTAACGGGGCCCTCCTACCCTACTCACCAATTTCACTAATATCATGCCGAACAACCAATCTGATTTGAAGGCCAGCGGGCTGAAAGCGACGCTGCCCCGCCTCAAGATTCTTGAAATATTCCAAAACAGCCAAGTTCGCCATCTTAGCGCAGAAGACGTCTATAAAGTTTTGCTGACAGAAAATATGGATGTTGGTTTGGCAACTGTCTATCGTGTCCTGACGCAATTCGAGCAAGCTGGCTTACTGCATCGTAACCATTTTGAGACGGGCAAGGCAGTATTTGAGCTGAATGCCGGATCACATCATGACCATCTGGTCTGCTTGGATTGTGGCCGGGTGGAAGAGTTCTATGATGAGCAAATTGAGCAGCGCCAGCAGAAAATTGCGCTGGAACGCGGTTTTACGATTGCAGACCACTCTCTGGCCTTATACGGCCATTGCAATAAAGACGATTGCCCGCACCGCCCATAGTTGCTGCCTCAGTGCGTTAGCTTTGGCTCAACGCGTTTGATAATAACTTTGCTGTAATGTCAACAATCGGGATGACGCGCTCGTAGGCCATGCGCGTCGGCCCGATCACGCCTAGCGTGCCGACGATGCGGCCATTGACCTCGTAAGGGGCGGTGACCACGCTCATCTGTTCGACCGGCACCAGTTCCGATTCGCCGCCGATGAAGATTTGCACTCCGGTTGCTTTGCTCGATACATCCAATAGTTGGATCAAGCCGGTTTTTTGCTCGAACATGTCGAACAATTGCCGGAGCGACGCCATGTTGGATGCCAAGTCAGATACGCTCAGCAGATTGCGTTCGCCGGAAATCACCATGTCTTCGGTCTTTTCGGCCATCGCATCGCTGCCTGCTTCGACCGCTGCCTGCATCAGGCGTGACATATCGTCGCGCAACTGGCGCAATTCGTCTTGCAGGTGTAAGCGTACTTCATCGAAACTCTGCCCGGCGAAGTGCTGGTTGATGTAATTGGCGGCCTGGACCAATTGCGATGGGTTGTAATCCACATCAGTGAGCAGCAGCCGGTTTTGCACCTCGCCATTGGGCAGCACGATTACCAGCAGGATGCGCTTTTCCGACAGGCGCAGGAATTCGACTTGCTGGAACACCGATTCGGCACGTGGCGTCAAGACCACGCCTGCGAATTGCGATAGCGACGATAAGGTTTGCGCTGCATTCGCAATAATCTTGGAGGGTGCTGCCGGTTGAATCCGTGGATGCATCTGTGACTCGACCACCGACTCGTCGATGGCACGCGCCGTCAGCAAGGTATCGACGAAGATGCGGTAGCCGCGCGGCGTCGGTATCCGACCGGCGGATGTATGCGGACTGGCGATGAAACCCATCTCTTCCAGATCCGACATGATGTTGCGGATCGTTGCTGGCGATAATTCCAGCCCGGAGATTCTGGATAGCGCGCGCGAACCAACCGGCTGCCCGTCCGCAATATAGCGTTCGACCAGGGCTTTCAGCAGAGTTTGTGCGCGATTATCGAGTTGCATGGGGCTATTCTAACGTGGATGGCTGAGTCGTCTCATAAGCCATTCTACTGAATGGATTTTGTTGCATCTTGGCACAAGCTGTCAATTTATCGCTGCGCAATGGCGTGTTGGTCGAGCCAATCCTCTAACTCTGTCAACGTACTGCAAACCGCATCCGGGGCGATATGCGCAATATGTGCTGGTGCGGCTTGCTCATAACGGTTCATCCAGATTGCACGCATGCCGGTTTTCTGCGCACCTTCGATGTCCAGTTGCAAATCGTCCGACGTAGACGGCATCTGCAGGCGCAATCTGCAACTGTTCGCAAGTGTGCAGGAAAATCGCCGGATCGGGTTTGCCGATGCCGATTTTATGGGCGGCGACGCTGACTGCAAAATGTGACGCCAGACCAATTGTATGCAGGTCGGCAAAACCGTTGGAAATCGTTCCCAGCGTGAATTTCCCACGCAAGCGTTGCAGGCTCGGCTCAACGTCGTCGAAGAGCGTGACCAGATTGCGTGCTTCCGAAAATACCGCCATTGCCTGATCTGCCAGAGCCGGGTCTTCATTGCATTCGGCAAGGGCTTTGCTCATCACCCTATGTCGTAGCGACCAGACATCGAATTGGTAGCGTGGATTGGTCGGCATCAATGCCATCCGCTGCGCCCGCAGGCTGTTGATCGTAAAGCGGCTGGTGGTAATGGGCGCATGGATGCACAACCAATCCCATAGCACCATTTCGGCGTTCTGGATCACTGGCATAATCGGCCATAGGGTGTCGTCAAGATCAAACAGGACGGCCTTGATTGGAGATGGATGCATTTACTGATTAAACTGTGAATATCAGTAAGACTTTAACCTGAATTATTAATTTCAGCTTATGCCAGGTTCGCATGAATTTATGATGACTGTGTTGCCTCTGCGATAAATTTTCTGCAAATCTATGGTTTAATCATCGCCATGCCATCCATCGAACCGATCAACTTTCATACCGTTGCCATCGTCGGCAAGTATCTTGCCGCCGGGATTACCGAGTCTTTGGCTGAAATCGCCGAATTACTGGAAAAGCGCGGGTTGAACGTGATTTTCGAAAGCGAAACCGCGCATAACATCGGCTTGGAGGGCGTCACAGCGATGACTCCAGCCGAGATCGGCCAGCATGCGGATGTCGCGATTGTATTGGGTGGTGATGGCACGATGCTTGGCATTGCGCGCCAGCTTGCGCCTTACGATATCCCCTTAATCGGCATCAATTCCGGTCGGCTTGGTTTCATCACAGACATTTCGCTGGATCAGATGATCCCGGCATTGACTGAAATGTTGGATGGCAAGTTCGATTCCGAGCAGCGCAGCCTGTTGCAAGGTGCTGTCGTACGTGACGACGAGACAATATTTCAGGGTCTGGCTTTCAATGATGTGGTGGTTGCGCGTGGCACTGGTGCAGGCATGGTCGAGCTGCGTGTCGAAGTCGATGGCATCTTCATGTACAACCAGCGTGCGGACGGCCTGATTATTGCTACGCCGACAGGCTCATCAGCGTATGCGTTGTCGGCTGGTGGCCCGTTGTTGCATCCGAGTTTGCAAGGTGTTGCGCTGGTGCCGATTGCGCCACATGCACTTTCGAACCGGCCTATCGTGGTGCCGGAATCGAGCGAGATCATGATCGAAGTCATCGGCGGGCGTGATATCAGTGTCAATTTCGATATGCAGTCGCTGGCGAGTCTGTTGCATCATGACCGCATCCTGGTCAAACGCTCCGAACATACTGTGACCTTCCTGCATCCGCACGGCTGGAGCTATTACGATACCCTGCGCCGTAAGCTGCACTGGAATGAGCATCTTTCCGCAGACGGTCAGTCAAAATAACTGCCGCACAAAATCGCGGACGTAGCTTACAATGCGCCCAGCGCCGTTTCTCCGATAAAGATCAACATGCTGCGTACCTTATCCATACATGATTTTGTCATTGTCGATTCCATTGAGCTGGATTTCGCGCCGGGTTTCACCGTTTTTACCGGCGAAACCGGTGCGGGTAAATCGATCCTGATTGATGCGCTGGCGTTGACGCTGGGCGAGCGCGGCGATGCCAGTGTCGTGCGCGAAGGCGCGAACAAGGCTGATATCACCGCCGAATTCAGCGCCAATGCCGATATCTTGCAATGGCTGCAGGAACACGAATTCGTTGCCGACGAAGGCAACGTGTTGATGCGCCGCGTGATTGACAATGCTGGACGTTCGAAAGCCTACATCAATGGCGTGGCAGCAACGGCAACGCAGTTGCGTGAACTTGGTGAAATGCTGGTCGATATCCACGGTCAGCACGCACATCAATCGCTGATGAAAAATGATGCGCAACGCGTGCTGCTCGACAACCAAGCTGGCTTGCAGGAGCAGGTCAAGCAATTGCAGGTCTTATATAAAGCATGGCGTGCGATTGCAAAGCAACGTGAGGAATTCGAGGTCAATGCGAAGAACGTGTTGCTCGAGCGCGAGCGTCTGGAATGGCAAGTGACGGAGCTGGAAAAGCTCGCAGTCAAACCCGGCGAATGGGCTGAGATATCGAACGAGCATAGCCGCCTGTCGCATGCCGCCAGTCTGATCGAAGGCGCGCAGGAAGCATTGGCTGCAATTTCGGAGTCCGATGATCCGATGCTGTCACGCCTGTCCTCGCTGAACCAGAAGATGGCGAAGCTGATTTCCGTCGATGAAGGTTTGAAACCGGTGCTGGAAGCGCTGGAACCTGCGCGCATCCAGTTGCAGGAAGCGGTATATGCGTTGAACGATTATCTGAGCCGCGTCGAACTCGACCCGGCGCGTTTGCGCGAAGTCGAATTGCGGATGGAGGCAATCCATTCCGCATCACGTAAATTCCGTATTGATGCCGACGAATTGCCTGCGGAATTGGAAAAATTGTCCGCGCAGTTGAAGCAGTTGGCAGACGCAACCGACATCGAAGGCCTGCGCGCACAGGAAGCAAAGGCGCTGGCAGCATATATGGTGGTTGCGGAAAAATTATCCGCTGCGCGCAAGAATGCTGCTCAAAGTCTCGGTGATGCAGTGACGGCTGCGATGCAGGATTTAAGCATGAGCGGTGGTCGCTTTGCCGTTGCACTGAATACTTGTGAAGCCACGGCTTATGGCCTTGAGCAAGTCGAATTCATGGTCGCTGCGCATCCCGGCAGCGCATTGCGTTCGCTGGCGAAAGTCGCTTCCGGTGGCGAACTCGCACGTATCTCGCTTGCGATTTCTGTGATTGCCAGTGCTGCTACTGCGACACCGACCTTGATCTTCGACGAAGTCGATAGCGGTATCGGTGGTGGTGTTGCTGAAGTCGTTGGTCGCTTGCTAAAACGTCTTGGGCAGGACCGCCAGGTGCTATGCGTAACACATTTGCCGCAAGTCGCAAGCCAGGGCAACCAACATTTTCAGGTCAGCAAGCAATTGGTGGGTGAACGTACTGCATCGCGTATTGAAGCTTTGGATGCGAAGTCGCGCATCGAAGAAGTTGCACGTATGCTGGGCGGCATCGAAATCACCGCGACCACGCGCAAGCATGCGCGTGAATTGCTGGCGTCTTAAACATTTTATTATTCATGACTTTTCTTCCCGAACCAGCTTATCAGCACGGCACGCGTGCGAAGACTGCAATCGTCCTGATTAATCTCGGTACGCCTGATGCACCAACCACACCTGCGGTGCGACGTTATCTGAAGCAATTTCTCTCCGATCCGCGTGTGGTTGAAATCCCGAAGCTGATCTGGTGGTTGATTCTGAATGCGATCATTCTGCCGTTTCGCTCGTCGCAATCGGCACATAAATATGCATCGATCTGGTCACCAGAAGGCTCGCCGCTAAAAGTGCATACGGAAAAGCAGGCAGTAATGTTGCGTGGCTACCTTGGTCAACGCGGGCTGGATGTGCAAGTCGAATATGCAATGCGCTACGGCAGCCCCGGCGTGCCTGATGTGCTGCAAAAGCTGAAGGCCGATGGCGTCGAGCGTATCCTGATTCTGCCTGCGTATCCGCAATATTCCGGCACGACGACAGGTTCGATCTACGACGCCGTGTTCGCACATCATGCGACGGTGCGTAATGTACCGGAGCTACGCTTCGTCAAGCACTATCATGATCACGACGCTTATATCCGTGCATTGGCCGATAGCGTGAATGCGTATTGGGAAAAGCACGGCAGGCCGGATAAGCTGATCATCAGTTTTCATGGTGTGCCGAAGCGCACATTGACCTTGGGTGATCCTTATCATTGCGAATGCCAGAAGACTGCACGCCTATTGGCGGCGCAGTTGGGACTGACTGAAGAGCGTTATCAATTGACCTTCCAGTCGCGCTTTGGCAAAGCCGAGTGGTTGCAACCTTATACCGCGCCGACTTTGGAAAAACTCGCGAAGTCAGGCACGCGCCGTGTCGATGTGATCTGCCCTGGCTTCATCAGCGATTGTCTGGAAACGCTGGAGGAAATTGCGATTGAAGCGCGCAACACCTTCCTCGTCGCAGGCGGCAAGGAGTTCCACTATATCCCATGCCTGAACGAGTCGGCATCGTGGATCAATGCGCTGGCTGATGTCGCCGAACAGCATATGCAAGGCTGGGCGACCGCGTCAATCTTGAAAGATCAGCAAGACAAGGACGCAGGAATCAGCGCCAGCCTGGCTAAACGGGCTGGTGCGACGCGATAGCGCCAGCGGAGAATATTGTTGATTTGTTAATTCAGTGCGAAGAGCGGTGAAGCAGCAGTCTTGGCGGAAAAATCGCCGTTTTTTGCTGATAAAATAGCGCGCCCGTCAATAAAGGGCGACAAGTTCCGAATAACAAATCCAGATGGTTGCCAGCACCACGTAGGCAACGATGGAGAGAAGAATAAGGGACAGTTTCATACGATTTCCGATTAGCTGCCGTGGTTGTTGACGCAATATAGGACCCATAAGCCGTATCGTAGTTCACAACGCCGCATTGCAACATCCCATAAACGTGTGAAAGGTGTAACCAGATCTTCCAAATGGACCGGGTTTGTTGTGTGCCCGCGTCGGGCAAACAAGCATAGGAATACCCCTTGAAATCGTACGGGTTATCCCCATTTAGGGCGAGTGTTGTAGTTCGTTTAATTTAAGTCATTGATTTGTTGGAGATTGTTGATGCAGGACCAGGAAAACAAACAGGATCAGGCAGCCGCCGCAGAAGCTTCTGCGCAAGATCAAATGGGTGCCGCAGCGCCGGGTGAGCCAAGTCTGGACGAACAATTGGCGAACGCATTGGCTAAAGTTGCGGAAATGCAAGATGCCTTCTTGCGTGCCAAGGCTGACGCGGAAAATATCCGTCGCCGCGCTCAGGAAGATATCTCGAAGGCGCACAAGTTCGCCATCGAAAGTTTTGCCGAAGCGATGGTTCCGGTGAAAGACAGCCTGGAAACTGCGCTGCAAATCCAGACACCGTCGGTCGAATCCCTGAAAGAGGGGGTTGATATGACCTTGAAGCAACTGGTAGCGGCCTTCGAGAAGAACAAGCTGGTAGAAGTCAATCCGAAGCAGGGCGATAAGCTCGACCCGATGAAGCATCAGGCGATTTCGACTGTGCCTGCTGAACAGGAAGCGAATACCATCGTGACCGTATTGCAAAAGGGATACATGATTTCGGAGCGCTTGTTGCGCCCCGCACTGGTGACTGTTGCCCAATAATAAAGGACAGCGCTGATCCGTTCATGCATAAGCGCAAAAACGGAAAAACAGCGAAATCCACCAAAAAAGTGCATGGAAAGCGCTTGAAACACGAGCTTTTTTCCACATATTCAGATTATCCGAATTTCAGTTATTCAGTTTAGTTATTAAAGGAAAAATATCATGGGCAAAATTATCGGCATCGACTTGGGTACCACCAATTCCTGCGTTTCCATCATGGAAGGCGGCCAACCTAAGGTTATCGAAAACTCCGAAGGCGCACGTACTACGCCTTCCATCATCGCTTATCAAGAAGACGGCGAAATCCTGGTCGGTGCACCGGCCAAGCGCCAGGCTGTGACCAATCCGAAGAACACCCTGTACGCGGTCAAGCGTTTGATCGGTCGTAAGTTCGACGAAAAGGAAGTGCAAAAAGATATCGGCCTGATGCCGTATCAAATCTGCAAGGCTGACAATGGGGATGCATGGATTTCCGTGCGCGACAAGAAGTTGGCTCCGCCACAAATTTCCGCAGAAGTGCTGCGCAAGATGAAAAAGACCGCCGAAGACTACCTCGGCGAAGAAGTGACCGAAGCGGTCATTACCGTTCCTGCATACTTCAACGACGCGCAACGTCAAGCAACCAAGGACGCTGGCCGTATCGCTGGCCTGGAAGTCAAGCGTATCATCAACGAACCAACCGCTGCTGCATTGGCATTCGGTCTGGACAAGGCATCCAAGGGCGACCGCAAGATTGCGGTGTATGACCTGGGTGGCGGTACGTTCGACGTGTCGATCATCGAAATCGCTGACGTTGATGGCGAAATGCAATTTGAAGTGTTGTCCACCAACGGCGACACTTTCTTGGGTGGTGAAGACTTCGACCAACGCATCATCGACCACATCATCGACGAATTCAAGAAGATCAACGGTCTCGATCTGGGCAAGGATGCGATTGCACTGCAACGTATCAAGGCATCCGCCGAGCGCGCGAAGATCGAATTGTCGTCGTCGCAGCAAACAGAAGTCAACGAGCCGTACATTGCGATGGTCAATGGCGCGCCAGTCCACTTGAACCTGAAGATCACCCGCGCCAAGCTGGAATCGCTGGTGGAAGACCTGATCGCCAAGACGATTGCTCCATGCTCGATCGCGATCAAGGACGCAGGCGTGAGCGTTGCTGACATCCACGACATCATCCTGGTCGGTGGTATGACCCGTATGCCGAAGGTGCAGGAGAAGGTCAAGGAATTCTTCGGCAAGGAACCACGCAAGGACGTGAACCCGGACGAAGCGGTTGCTGTTGGTGCGGCGATTCAGGGTTCCGTGTTGTCCGGTGACCGTAAGGACTTGTTGTTGTTGGACGTGACACCGCTGTCGCTGGGTATCGAAACCCTGGGTGGTGTGATGACCAAGATGATCAAGAAGAACACCACGATCCCGACCAAGTTCAGCCAAGTCTTCTCGACCGCCGACGACAACCAGCCAGCAGTGACCATCAAGGTTTACCAAGGTGAGCGCGAAATGGCGGCCGGTAACAAGACACTGGGCGAATTCAATCTGGAAGGTATCCCACCAGCACCACGTGGCACACCACAGATCGAAGTGACCTTCGACATTGACGCTAACGGTATTCTGCACGTTGGCGCGAAGGACAAGGCGACCGGCAAGGAAAACAAGATCACCATCAAGGCGAACTCAGGTTTGACCGAAGACGAAATCGAAAAGATGGTGCGCGACGCAGAAGCGAATGCGGAAGAAGACAAGCGCTTGAAGGAATTGGCGGAAGTGCATAACCAAGGCGACGCACTGGTTCACTCGACCAAGAAGTCCCTGGGCGAATACGGCGACAAGCTCGAAGCTGGCGAAAAGGAAAAGATCGAAGCAGCGATCAAGGACTTGGAAGAAGTCCTGAAGGGTAGCGACAAGGACTCGATTGAAGCCAAGGTTGCTGCCTTGTCCACCGCAGCGCAAAAGCTCGGCGAAAAGATGTATGCCGACATGCAAGCGCAACAAGCAGCCGCTGGCGGCGCAGCACCGGGTGCAGAGCAGGCACAAGGCGGTGAGTCGAAGCCAAAGGATGACGACGTGGTTGATGCTGACTTCAAGGAAGTCAAAGACAAGTAATTGCTCATGTCATGCAGCGCCGCGCTGATTTGGTTTAGCGCGACTGGCTGCTGACTTGCCGGGTTCGGGATTGCGTTGTAATCCTGCTCCCGGCGTTTTCGCTGTAAAGCTATGCAAATCCAAGGTAACAGGGATGGTATGGCGACTACGGATAACTAGGTGCGAACAAGATGGCGAAGCGTGATTTTTACGAAATACTGGGTGTAGCGAAGAATGCCTCTGATGACGAGATCAAGAAGGCATACCGCAAGCTCGCGATGAAATACCACCCGGACCGCAACCCGGATAGCAAGGCTGCGGAAG
>Ga0116226_10006284_pt1 | contig 10673 bp, 8 predicted proteins | sample S1TSphfallax_FD_89692 | JGI IMG/M metagenome (GOLD analysis project Ga0116226, IMG submission 89692) | Host-associated microbial communities from peat moss isolated from Minnesota, USA - S1T2_Fa - Sphagnum fallax MG | ecosystem: Host-associated > Plants > Peat moss > Unclassified | place: USA...
ATGGTTTTCCTGATGCAGACGATAGATTGAATATCGCTCGTCCAAACTTAGCTGTTCGTAGTTTTGCTTTTCCATAATTACAACACTTTAACATAGTGTTGCACTTGTGGCTAGAACTTGGGGTTGTCATAAAAATTTAACATAATTTAACTTGCCCCTCCCCCATTTTTAATATATCCTAAAATATGTTAGTGCTTTCTGTATCCCGATGCCTTTTTGTCTGGAAACAGGTCAAAAGCTGGGGATATGGAGTATTAATATCCAACTTATTTTTTTCTAGGAACTAACATGAAAGGTATCACATTTCTCGGCTTGGCATTGATTTTGACTGCTTGTGCTTCTGTTGTTCCAGCACCAGCACCTTCGCTTGCTTCCCATGCCGCTTTTACTGGGAAAGTTTTGGTTTGTCAAACAGGTCAAGATCACATTTTCGACGTTTTTTATGACGCCGAAAGGGTATTTGAGGAAAACGGAACCTTCAAAGGCAAGGTTCTTTACGAAGGCACGAAGATCGTGCCTTTCTACAAGAAGTGCAGATTTGAGAAGCGGATAAAAAACAAACCAACCAGTCATAGCGACTGGTTTGTTACCCAAGAGTAGAGTTTTTTTCAAGACTAACCGCCTTCGGTTAGTCTCCTAAATTCCCTCTGCTACTGGTGTTATTTTCTACACACTGGTAGCAGAGGGGTTTAAGCATAAAGTGCTATATATTCCTACAGGGATTATAGCACTTTTTTTGTGCCATAGAGAGATGCAACCTTAATTATTAACCTATCTATGGTATTTTAGAGGCAGTAATAATGCAGAAAAATTTCCTACTATGAACAACGATGATATTTTCCAGATTATCCTTCCCTGTTCGCTGCTACTCATGCTGCTGTTTGGCTATTTTCTGCTCAGCAACCAGAAGCAGCAGAAAAAAGAGCAACGCATGGCACGGGTGACACGCAAGGCTATCAGTAATCTCTCGCAAAATCATACCCGTCTTTCCCTGAAGAAAACTACCCACGACAAGTCATTACCGCTGGTCTCGGCACTGCTCGCCAAACTTCCCAGACAGGCGGTATTAAAAGCAAGGCTTGAGCGGGCAGGGCTTACACTTTCGGTAGAAAAATATATTAGCCTGCTCTGCGTGGTAATGGCATTTTCTACGCTATTATTTGTCATACTTCATAAATCTTTATTTATTAGTGGTGTGCTGGGAGCAGTCATCACTTTAACTATTCCGCATTTCGTGATTAATATCATTACCAATAAACGCATGAAAAAATTTATCCTGCTGTTTCCCGAAGCGATTGATTTTATTGTGCGGGGGTTGCGTTCAGGGTTGCCCGTTACGGAGTCCATGAATGCGGTGGGAAAAGAAATGCAGGAGCCAGTCGGCACGGTATTCGGGCATATGGGGGAATCCATACGTCTGGGGATGCCTGTGGATAAAGCCTTGCAGGATATGGCAGCCAAGCTCGGGCTTACGGAGTTCAACTTCTTTGTCACCAGTATTATTTTGCAACGTGAAACGGGAGGTAACCTATCGGAAATATTAAGTAATCTTTCAGAAGTGCTAAGAAGCCGTACCATGATGCGGCTGAAAATCAAGGCGATGTCTTCAGAAGCCAAAGCATCGGCTATTATTGTGGGATCTTTGCCCTTCATTGTAATTGGAGCCTTGCAGTTTATTTCTCCTGACTATCTTGATCCGCTGATGGATAGCACCAAGGGGAATCTGATTGCGGGTGGTTGTATCCTTAGCCTGCTTACCGGCATTACCATTATGATTAAAATGACAAAATTCGAGATTTGATATGCTGCCTATTGTAGAAGAATATTATCCCAAAGACCTTAAAACCGAAGACATTGCCCTGTTTCTGGTGGCACTGGTGGCAAGTTTTATTTTCTATAATCTGGCAAAAAACCTCTCCAGCAGTCATAAAGTGGCAGCCCGTATCAAGTTTCTGCATGAACGCAGATCGCAGTTAAGAGGCGAAATGATGGCGGTGAAACGTCGCAAGAAGAAAAAGCAGGAAAATGATTCTATATTGGGTATTCATATTATTATTCTGCTGGTTAATAAACTCAATCTCATTCAGCAATCGCAAACGGGAAAAATCAGTAAAAAGCTGATCAATGCGGGCTATCGTTCCAAGGATGCCATTTTTATCTTTGCCTTTTGCCAGTTGGTGTTTCCCCTGGTGTGTCTGGTGATGGCCTATTATAATACCAATGTCGATTTTGCTGATCCTTTTGCTCATAAAATGGACATGTTTATTATCATAGGAGCAGCGTTGATGGGCTTCAAGCTACCGCAAATTATGGTAGCCAATGCCTGCACCAAACGCCATCTCAAAATACAAAGAGGCTTGCCAGACGGGCTGGATTTAATGATGATATGCTGTGAAGCGGGGCTTAGCCTTGCAGCAGCATTGGATAGGGTATCAAGAGAATTGGGTAAAACCTATCCCGAACTGGCAGAAGAACTGGCACTGACTTCCATTGAACTTGGTTTTCTGCCTGATCGTAAAAAGGCACTTGCCAATCTGGCGGAACGGGTGGATATGCCTGAGATGCGAGGCATTACGGGAGTGCTTATCCAGACGGAAAAATACGGTACACCCGTCACGCAGGCACTTCGCACCCTGGCTTCAGAATTTCGTACCCAGCGTATGTTGCGGGCGGAACAAAAGGCAGCAAAACTGCCTGCCATCATGACGGTTCCCATGATTGTATTTATTTTGCCGACGTTGTTTGTGGTGGTGCTTGCCCCTTCGCTGTTGAAGGTGGGGAAATTATTATAGACAACCAACTTTATTCAGTTGAGCGTTGTGTTGCTGTACTCTATAGTGATTGATAAATAATAGGGTTTTGCAGTGGAATATTATATTTTCAAACTGATAATGGCGATGTTTCGTGCCATGCGGAGGGCGTGGAAGCGAAGACATGCCGTCAAGTTTGGGGTGCGATTAATCTATAATATTCAAAAAGAATTAACGTTTTTGCAGATTCAGGCGAACTGGCTAAGACCTGAAATATGCGGTAATCAGGTCTATCCTGATAATGCTATCTTAAATAAGTTGCTTGAAAGTATGTGGCGGGGCAGATTTGAAAATGCTCATGGGAAAACCAGCCTTACCCATCTCCATCTCACGGAAATAAGCCCTTCACGTCTGGCATTGTTGAAATTATCAGGGCATTTCCTGCCTCCCTATTATGAAGAAAAAATAGATGCCGAAGAGGTTTCCTATATTGAGGTAGGAGAAAAAATCACCCTGTCTGAAAAACAGATGCTGGAGAAAAAATATGCCGTGCTGGCAAAGATGACATGGGCGGATTATAAGCATAATGCAGAAGAGCCATTTGATCTCTATATTGGCAGTCTGCAACTTAAACGTGAAAATTTTATCAAGTGGTTGAAGAAAAATAAACATCTGATGCCAGAAAAATGGGCAAAGATGGTATGATACAATTTCCTGATTTTACGCTTGAAGAAAAAGCTGGCGGGCTGGTTGCAGGTATTGACGAAGCAGGTAGAGGCCCTTGGGCAGGTTCTGTGGTGGCAGCAGCCGTCATTCTGGATAGAAACCAGCCATTACCCCCTATCAATGATTCCAAGAAAATGACCAGAAGCCAGCGTGAGATCTGTTATGAATGGCTAATTCAAAACACCCATTACGGGGTTGGCATCAGTTCGGTAGCGGAAATTGATGCTTTGAATATTCTGGGAGCGACCAAGCTTGCCATGCTGCGGGCTTTTGGGAACCTGCCCGCTATACCTGATGTTGCCCTGATTGATGGCAACCAGTTGCCCGATTTACCCTGTAAGATGCAGGCAGTAGTAAAAGGAGACAGTCTTTCACTTTCTATTGCTGCCGCTTCCATTATCGCCAAGGTAACGCGGGATCGCATGATGGAAAGCCTGGCACAGGAATTTCCCTATTATGCGTGGGAGAAAAATGCGGGTTACGGTACGAAATTGCACCAGGAGGGGCTGGCTAGATACGGCATCAGTCCGCATCATCGTCGCAGTTTTGCTCCTGTTAAGAAGTTGCTATAAGCTATGAAAACACCTCTGGATATTTTACAGCATGTCTTTGGTTATGCTTCCTTTCGTGGGCAGCAGGAGGAGGTGATTGCCCATATCGTAGCGGGAGGCGATGCACTGGTGCTGATGCCCACAGGTGGTGGAAAGTCGCTCTGTTACCAGATTCCTGCCTTGTGCCGTGGTGGTATGGGTGTGGTTATATCGCCGCTGATTGCCCTGATGCGGGATCAGGTGGAAGCGTTGAAGCAACTGGGTGTGCGGGCTGCTGCTCTCAATTCTGCATTGGAAGCAGGCGAAGCGGGACGTATTATGGCAGACATGCGTGCGGGAGAAATTGACCTGCTCTATGTCGCTCCTGAACGGCTGCTGTTGCAAGACATGCTGGAATTACTGGCTGCGTCTAACGTCTCCCTGTTTGCCATTGATGAAGCCCATTGTGTCTCGCAATGGGGGCATGATTTTCGCAAGGAATATCTGCAACTGGCTATTTTACATGCAAAATTCCCTACTATTCCGCGTATCGCACTTACGGCAACGGCAGATACCCCGACGCGTAACGAAATTATCCGCCAGCTTGGGCTGGAAGAGGGCAGGGTATTCATCACCAGTTTTGACCGCCCCAATATCCGTTATCATATTACACCGAAAACCAAACCACGAGATCAGTTGCTGCGGTTCTTAAAGGAAAGTCATGCAGAAGATTCTGGCATTATTTATTGCCTGTCGCGGGTAAAAGTGGAGGAAACGGCGGGGTGGCTGACGCAGCAGGGATATACCGCACTGCCTTATCATGCGGGACTTTCTGCTCACACAAGGGCTGAGCATCAGGATCGTTTTCTCAAAGAGGAAAAGATAATTATGGTGGCTACGATTGCCTTTGGTATGGGTATTGATAAACCCGATGTCCGCTTTGTGGTGCATCTGGACTTACCCAAAAGCATTGAAGCCTATTATCAGGAAACGGGGCGTGCGGGCAGGGATGGCTTGCCTTCTGAAGCCCTCTTGTTTTTCGGAGTGGAAGATGCCGCAAAACTGCACTCCATGATTAGCAGCGGGGAAGGTAATGAAGCACGCAAGCAACTGGAATATCGCAAGCTGGATGCACTGGTGGGGTTTTGTGCCAGCACACGTTGCCGTCGTCAGATGTTGCTGGAATATTTTGGCGAACCTCTTGCTGAGGCTTGCGGAAATTGCGATGCCTGCCTTAATCCGGCGGAAACATTTGACGGCACGATAGCGGCCCAAAAGGCACTTTCCTGTGCGATTCGCACGGGGCAGCGATTCGGGGTAGGACATCTAACCGATATATTACTGGGAGCCAATACCGAACGCATCCGCCATTTCCACCACGATCAGTTGCCCACTTACGGGGTGGGGAAAGAATTTTCCCGCACACAGTGGCGTGATATTTTCCGCCAGTGTGTGGCTTTGGGGCTACTCGTAATTGATATGGAAGGGCATGGGGGCTTGCGTCTTGGGTCTGATGCCGTGTGTCGTCCTGTATTGCGGGGGGAGCAGAAAGTGCATCTGCGTGAAACCGCACTGGCAAAAACCACCCGTAGCCTGAAGGAGAAAACCAATTCTTTGGGCAATGCGGAAGATGCACTCTTTCAAAATCTGCGTAGCGTACGCATGGAACTGGCAAAAGCCCAAAACGTCCCCCCTTATGTGATTTTCCATGACAGCACCCTCATCGCCCTTGCTAAAACCCGCCCACAGACGCTCAAAGAAATGGAGAAAATTCCAGGAATTGGTGCAGCCAAATTACAGCGATATGGTGAAGCGTTTCTGAATGTGGTGAAGGCTGGATAAGCTCAACCAGCTTTTTTTAATAAAAAAATTTTAGGTGTATTATCACTTGCACACCGCTTTTATACACGCTAAAAAGCGGGTATGAAGAAAAAACTCTACCTCATTGACGGCTCAGGCTTTATTTTTAGAGCCTATCATTCCATGCCTCCGCTTTCGCGTGCAGACGGTACGCCTACGGGGGCAGTCTATGGTTTTATTAACATGCTGTTAAAGCTCACCGATGCTGCCAAAACTGATTATATGGCAGTGATTTTTGATGCGGGCAGGCAGACCTTCAGAAATCGTATTTATCCTGAATATAAAGCCCATCGCCCACCTGCTCCTGAAGATTTAATTCCGCAATTTTCGCTTGTGAGGGATGCAGTGGAAGCGTTTAACATTCCTGCTATTGAGCTGACTGATTATGAAGCGGATGATATTATCGCCACCTATACCAAAATGGCGTTGCAGGCGAATATGGAAGTGGTGATTGTGTCGTCTGATAAGGACTTGATGCAGTTGGTGGGTGAGCATGTTTCCATGTATGACGGCATGAAACAAAAAACAATTACCACAGCAGAAGTGCAGGAAAAATTTGGTGTGCTGCCTCAGCAGGTTAGGGACGTGCTGGCACTGATTGGCGATGCTTCCGATAATGTCCCGGGTGTTCCGAGTATTGGAGCCAAAACGGCAGCGGAACTTATCCTGCATTTTGGCAGTTTTGAAGCCCTGCTGGATCGTCATCTCGAAATACCCCAGCCCAAACGCCGTGAAGCGATTGCCAATAACCTTGCACAGGCTCGCATGTCTTATGAATTAATTGGACTTTGCGAAACCGTTCCTGATTTGATTGCTCTGGAGGAACTGAAATTGCGTGAGCCTGATGCCCAGAAATTTCTGGCGTTCCTGAAACTTATGGAGTTTGGCTCGCTGGTTTCGCGTATGGAAAAAATATACGGTGTGAAGGCGGAAGTCCCTAAAGTCACCCAAAATCGTAATTATCAGTTAGTTTCCAGTGAAGCGGAATTAACCGGGTGGATAGCAAAAGCCACCCACAAAGGCATTGTAGCATTTGATACCGAAACCACTTCGCTTAATGCGATGCAGGCGGAACTGGTTGGGTTTTCGTTGTGTGTGGAGGCTGGCGAAGCGTGTTACGTTCCGCTCAATCATAAAACAATAGCACAAAAACAAGCCAGTCTGTTTGAAGCAGCAGTGAAAAGTGAACGACTGGCGGGACAGCTTGATGAGGGCGTGGCTCTGGCACTCCTTAAACCCATGCTGGAAGATGATGCTATTTTAAAAATAGGGCATAATATAAAATATGATGCGTTGGTGATGGATAAATACGGCATTACGATTAACGCTGTAGATGATACAATGCTACTTTCTTATTTATGTTATGCGGGGGTGCATAATCACGCTATGGACGAGTTGGCACAGCGTTATTTAGGCATAAAAACCATCAGTTATGATGAGGTGACGGGAACAGGAAAAAACCGCATTAATTTTAGTGAAGTGTCTCTCGAAAAAGCCCTTGATTATGCTGCTGAAGATGCGGATGTAACCTTGCAGCTCTGGCACTATTTCAAACCGAAATTATGCAGTGATCATCTGGTGACGCTCTATGAAACGATAGAACGCCCGTTAATCAACGTGTTACTGGCGATGGAAAAAGCGGGAATCAGGGTAGATAAGACGAAATTAGCGGGGCTTGCCAGCACCTTTCAGGCACGCCTTGCCGTGCTGGAACGCTCCATTTATGAAGCCGCAGGCAGAACATTCACCATTGGTTCACCCAAGCAGTTGGGAGAAATATTATTTGATGAATTAAAGCTCGAAGGCGGTAAGAAAAGCAAAACGGGGTCGTACGCTACAGGTGTGGAGGTGCTGGAAGAATTGCTGGAAACGGGGCATCCTTTACCGCAACTTATTCTCGACTGGCGACAGCTTACCAAATTGCAAAATACTTACGTTGAGACCCTGCCACAGCAGATTAATCCCAAGACGCTGCGAATACATACCAGCTATGCGATGGCTTCTACTACCACGGGCAGGCTTTCTTCCAGCGACCCGAATTTGCAGAATATCCCGATTCGCAGTGAAGAAGGACGCAAAATCAGGGGGGCGTTTGTAGCGGAAGCGGGCAATAAGCTGATTTCCTGTGATTATTCCCAGATTGAATTAAGGCTTCTGGCTCATATCGCAGATATTGCGGTATTAAAGACGGCTTTCAAAAACGGTGAGGATATTCATGCCATCACTGCCAGCCAGCTTTTTCATGTGGACGTGGCAGAGGTAAATAATGATTTACGGCGTAAAGCCAAAACTATTAATTTCGGTATTATTTACGGCATCAGCGGACACGGGCTGGCTGTGCGACTAGGCATCAGCCGAAGCGAAGCCAACGACTATATTCAACGCTATTTTGAACAATATCCCGGCATCAAACAATACATGGAAACCACCAAACAATTCGCCCGTGAACATGGCTATGTGGTGACATTGTTTGGACGCAAATGTCATGTGAACGGCATTAACGATAAAAACGGGGCGATGCGGAGCTTTTCCGAACGTGCAGCGATTAATGCACCCTTGCAGGGTACGGCAGCGGATATTATCAAACGTGCGATGATAAAAGTGCATAAGGTATTGGAAAATCAACCCGCCCGCATGTTATTACAAGTGCATGACGAGCTGATTATTGAAGCCAAAACGGAAATGGCGGAAGTGATAGCATGGCAGGTGGTGCAGGCAATGGAAACTGCCGCCTACCTCACCGTCCCGCTTACTGTTTCCCGCAATATTGGTGATAGTTGGGAAGAGGTGCATTGAGGTTATCTACCTAGACCTCCTGATTGGTTTTGTTGTTCTTTTCCTGCTCTTATTCTTTGAAGCAAGCTTTTTTGCTCAGGATTAAGCTGTATAGAAACTGAACCTTTTTCAGGCGCTAGATTTACCACTGGTTCAGGGGAAGGTGGCGTATCAGGCGTAGTAGGTACTGTGATAGATATAGAATCAGGCTGAGGTAATGGGTTACCCGTAGTCACATTTACAGGATCAACCTCTACAGCATGCTTGGATGTGTGATGGTGGTGCTTACCACGGACTTTGAATAATGTTGGTTGTGGTTTTTCTTCTGGTATTATTTCACCCGCAGGAGCAGAGAATGTTATATCTGCATCAATAACAGGCAAAATATCTGGATCATTATGTTTATTATGTTTATTATCTTTATTTCTACGATGATGGTGGTGGGGCTGAGTAGGTGCGGGAGTGGATAAGATGTCTGTTTCAACTCCATTTTCAGCGTTTTCAACTACAGGAGATGGGGAAATGTTTAAGGGAACTCCATTAAAATGGTTAGCCTGATATTCTTTAAATCCACCTGAACTCATCTGGCCTGCATACCATTGATGTTCCTTTGCCAGATTGCCTTTAACTGCTCCAAGACCAACAATATCTTTTGCCAATCTATCGCTATTCTTTGCTAATTCAACAGCTTTGCGGCCGCCCTGCTGATGTCCCAAATACACCATTTCAGGGGTAATCTGATCTATGCTAAAACCATTTCTCTGGAACATCTCTATATTCGATACAGCTAACTTAACCGTAGCTTTCATTGCCTTTTCGGGATCTAATCTGTCATCTCGCCCGGAATTTACAACTAAACCAAATGCCCTTGCAGTTCCTGGCATAAACTGTGCTATACCTACAGCATTTCCCGTAACCGCATTAATATGACAACCGCTTTCTATCTGGCAGAGTTTTCGTAAGTAATCCTCATTTATTATCCCTTGATATTGCTCTGGTACTGTTGCCGCAGCATCTGCAATAGCCTTGTCTACCCGCACATGTTCAGGAAGGTTTTCTTTAGGGGAATGATGAGTTTTATCCCTTTTATGAGTTGTTACCCTTTTGTGTTTAGTTTCATGTTCAGTATGCTTATGTTCAGTTGGTTTTGTAGCAGTAGGGTTGGTGTTATGATGTTCAGAAGTATGGGGAGTAACAGGTTGTTTATGTCCAGTAGATTTAACCGCAGGGTGTGTTTTATGAGCCGTTTCTGAGCTTTTTTCCACGTGAGGTGTAACGGGAGTGGAAAATAGCGTAGATTGCACATCCTTTTTGTGATTAACCTGTTCTATTTTATTATTATCAGAGTTATCTTTTCGTACATAGACATCTTGTACTTTTCTTGCTGGCAAGAAGCTACCAACCGTTCCAGCAAGTGCAGCAACACCAAGACCAGCTTTTTTCATCCAGTTATTTTGTCCCTTTTTTTCTTGTTCTTTTTTGGGGGGAGCCTTCTCAAAAACCTTCGTTTTAAGCTGTGTTTGTACACTTTCCAGTTCTTCAGCACTTATGCTTTTTATTAGTCTAAGCAATTCTATTTTTTGTGATTCAGGGATGTCGATGTTATGGTTCTGATGAACACGTTTTGATGCCTCAATTTTATTATATGCTTCATCAAACTTATATTCCAATAGATCTTTTCTCTTTTCTACTCGCTGATTCACCTGCCATAGTGCATATGCCATTTTGGCTTTGTCACCTCCCACAATGTCAAAAATACGTTGTGTGGGTGCTTTTTCCGATTCATTTACCATTCTGTTTATCCTGTTTTGATTGATTAAGAGTTAGAATGGAATGATAATAACAGAATAATGTTACATTATTATGAAGAAGAAAATATTTTTATAAAAAAATATACTATTATTTAAGAAATGGCGAATTCTAACCTGAAGTGCAACGGTTGAAGAAGACTTCATGGGGGGTTTTGAAGCCGAGGATTTTTCTGGGTGTATTATTAATAGTATTCTGGACAAAATCAACCATAGAATCGGTG
>Ga0116226_10006285_pt1 | contig 10673 bp, 4 predicted proteins | sample S1TSphfallax_FD_89692 | JGI IMG/M metagenome (GOLD analysis project Ga0116226, IMG submission 89692) | Host-associated microbial communities from peat moss isolated from Minnesota, USA - S1T2_Fa - Sphagnum fallax MG | ecosystem: Host-associated > Plants > Peat moss > Unclassified | place: USA...
CCACTAAAACATAACTACATACATTGTAACATGTTTCACATGAATTGATAAGGGTTACTTTTCATTAAAAAATTAGAGATTAAACAAATATTTTTCAAGTAGTTTATAATCGATAATTGATTTAAAAAAAATTTAAACAACCATTACAATGTTGTAGATTCACATAGATAGGGCGTGATTTGATACCATTGTGTTGAAATTGTTCTTAAGGTATAGTTTTCGACAAAGCAAAGTGTTTTAGTTTCTTGTTTGTCTTTGAAACTTGTTTGACTAGTTAACCTCCATATATTGTCAATTGTTTCTTACGAACAACCACAAATTCCTTTGGGATTTTTTTGTGAATTTCCAAGGATGTTGTTTTTTCTTTAATCTATTTGTGTTTATAAAGCCAACATAGACAAAGGGAGATTGTGTTATAGCTTTGACAATGCATTCACCTTTGCCCTATATTCCAAAATGTTTCCACCCTTCACAAGATGCATTGTGTTTGTTAATGGTGGGCACAACTTGAATTCTAAAGGATTCCTTTCAAAATCTACATCTTTGTCACACCCCTTCTTTCGGTGTTCATTGATCCTCATCTTCAAGTTCTTTTTGTAGTCACAATAAAAACAAATAAATTCCTTCCTATCTTTTTGGCAATGATTGTGACATTCTTGAAGTAATTGTAGCCACTCATGAAAATTATTTTATCTATCTTCACATTCTTTACTATCAAATATGTTATTTCAATCTCCATGTTTTTATTCATCTATCATAACTACTTAGATTGTTGTGCTAAAAAAAATGAAAGATGGGAAGAAGGGATGTGCTATGCTTGTATTGCCTCATGTTAATGTTGCAAGAAGAAATAGAGTTTGTAGCTCTACCAAAACTAAGAAATGATACAAAGAAACTAAACCTTAACCGAAACATGGAATCTGGTTATTAGATGTGACAATTGACATGTGGCCCATCCCTCTTGTAATAAATTCCTACTTCAACTTAAAAACCAATTCCATTACTTGCATTAATTGTTTTGATGGAATAGTCAACAAAAGTCAGACCAAATGTTTGAAAGTGGAAAAAGGTTTAAAGCATTATGGATGGGGCATGGATGGGTTTTGCATGGAGGGACATGCAACATGTGCACATGGCATTAAAACATAGCTCCCAAACTTTACATGTTTCAATGGGTGGTATGTTTTAGTTTTGGGTTGCCCATGCATCAAAACTTGTGTTGAACTGCCCGTTGAAATTTGACATGTTTTGGTGGGTGGTAGGTTTCCACTTTTAGGTTTCAGTGACATGTTTAGGGGTGCAACACTTGGGGGGATCAAAATTGATGTCGAGTTATTGTCAAAGCATGACTTGTTTCAGCATCAGTTTGCTTAAGGCCTCACACTGCCTATGTGTTGAAACCGACACCGAGCCACCTCGAAATAAACGACGCATTTATGAATTGTCACTGAAATAATAGGGTAAAGCCAAGTTACCTAGAATCCGGATCAAAGAGGGGGTTATTGTGTGGAGGGAAAACTAGGGTGGGGGGATTCCAAAAATAAGGGGCATAGGATGAAAGGCAGGGTAGTCAAGTCCACCTTTGCATTTTGGGGATGTCTGGGGCTTACGGGCTTTACCCATCATAAAGCATGAAACAAAAGTTGTCATGAACCTAAACACAGGTTCGTCACAAGGGTATAGGAGGGGCAAGTTCAGTACACTTACACCTTAAGAGTGGGAGAGATCTTAGCCTAAAATAGGCATAAGATCCCTCCCACTCTAAAGGAGTAGGTGTAATATGCAATATCCCTCCTCTTTCCAAATAGGCATATTCACCAGTATAAGGTGCCTTTCAAATGCACTTAGGAAACTTCTCCAATTGCTTTATGGTTGGGGCAAAGATGGGCGGCCAGCATTTGTCAGCCAATCATTTCTTACCAGTAGATTGGGCAAGATCTTGCCAACTGATGAGTTTCCCGAGATATGAATAAAAATTGTTCACCTCCCTTGCCAAGGCTTGTGTGTATCTTAAAAAGATAGACTCGGACTGCAACTTGCATTCTAATACAATAATTTAATCCTTCTTTTGGCTTTTGAATGATGAGCATGATGCTTATCCACAAAAATACTTTTCTTCTTGGGTAACTTATTAAGTATTTTCTCTCATTCTATGCTCATTCTTGGTAGTTTGAATGTTATATAAATCAGATTATGGAAACCTGGCCAACACGCTTATGTTATGCTGTGTAAGTGAGCATTTTTGTCTTTTAGGAGGAATTTTCACCAGTTGATTTTCTTTTTCAAACTGTCACATTTTTTTTTTTGAAATTTTCTAGTTGTCAAATTAGAAAAAAGAATAAAAATTTGCCTGATTCTAGATGGAGTTCCAACAGGTAACCAAAAATATTTAAAATACATATTAAAAAATTATTTTCGTATTTTGTTTATAGCCAGATTTGGCTAAATCCTCTTTATGGCTGATTGCCAGTTGAGCAAAATCGAAACAAAAAGAAAATTTCACTGCTGTCGGTAGAGCTGAATTAGCCTGCTACGCAAACCTTTGATTAGGGGTACAGGTTTTGGGATATGATCTCTGGGGATCAGACAAGTTTGTGATGGGCATCTGGAAAACTGGCTAAATCCGGGACCACGTAAGAAGGCTGGGGACTACAACACAGAAGGCTGGAAACTAGAGACTCCAGAGTACTTCAACGTACTAAAGTTCAGGAACCCATGATATTGCTGTCAAGTAGGAGCTGTAAGGCACCTCATTGGACCAAACTTCCAATCACCTACATATTGGTTGATGATGAGGACTGATGAAGAAATTTATGCACATGGTTTTCAACTGATGATGTAAACTGCCTGCCAAGCTTTATTAGCTCTGTCCACCATAGTGGAATTAAAACAGAGTTAGTTTTGCATCAGTAGCAGGCTAAGTAGTGTGTAAGATTTTTGGGGTAAAATTTTGGCTGGAGTTGGAACCAATGTGTGAGTGACACCATGGATACCTTGAGACCTAGCTGTACTTTCTAGGCTGCTTCCTTTTGTGGCGTCAAATTATCACCAACCATGGTTACTTGGTTAGGTCAATCATTTTTTCGGCAATTAATTTAGTTCAGCAGCCGAAGTGAACCAGTACCTGCATTGATGTACCTTCGCCTTCTTGAGTGAGGCTTCTTAGTGGCTATATTTGAGCTGAGAAATGCTAAATGTGGACTCAGAGATGGCCATTTAGTCTTCAGATTGGATACTTATGATGCTTAGAAGCCACCAAAACAAATTTTGGGTTTTTCCCAGTGTTGGTTGGTTATTCGAAATAGGAACGGACCAGTGAGGGGTGGGCATTAGAATCAAGACCGGGTATTATCCGGTCATTAGATAGAGTATATCCATATATGACAGCCAGGGCTTCTTTTTTTTCAAAAACCCAAACTCTCCTTTTACCCAGGATTTTTTTTGAAACTTATTGCATGCCCTCACCTCGTAACAGGCAGTTTCATAAATCAAATATATGTAACTGCACTCGACCCAAGGTATAGGATATTTCAAAAAAACTTGACTCATACCCTTTTAATAGTCAGAGGAGTCTTAATTGGGGTTAGGGTTAAGTTTTAGGTATTATAGTTTCAGTATGTATTTGTAGTTGTCTGTTGTCTGTAGAAGGGGAAAGAAATTTCAGATTTTGGACTGGGGTCTGGCAAGTCCTAAAAATGGACTCACTAGAAAAGAAAAGAAAAAGTTCATTTTCAGAACTTACAGGCGCACAAGTCCTGAAAGTGGGCCGCAGTGAACCAGCGGCCACCAGTGCACCATTTCAGGACGAGGCCATTCAAGCTGTTTTGGGATGAACCCAAACACATCCAAGCAGGGCATTTTTATTGTCCTTTTCTCCTGCCCAGGGGTTTTTTAATCCCTCTTCTCTGCCCCAAAGTTTCCCCCTCCTACCTACCTCATCTCATTTTGCGCTCACCTCCATCGCAAGAGTTTGGGAGAGCTTGAGTAGTTCAAAGCTTTGACGGGTTAGGAATGTGGAGACGTTAGGCAAGAGGAGTTTAGGGTTTAGGGAAATGCAAGGCAAGGGAGTGTAAGTCATAAGCGGGTTTACGATTGAAACTATGTATGTTTATTACATAACTATGGAATCTACATTCTTGGTTGCATAAATATTTTCTCACCCTTATATTTTCTATGCATAATTAGTATGTCACACCATCTACCATGAACTAAACACAAACACCACCAAAACCATTCAAAACTAAAAGTTTGAACCTTTCACAATTTTATTTCATCAAATTTTGCATTCATACAACAAAATCTTTCTATCAAGTGAAGGTGTTTCTAAAGGTCATAAACATCAACTTATATACTAACCAAAAATAAACTAAACAAGAAATTTCCTAAAGTTTACACATCACATGGCCCCCATGTGATTTCACATGCATAATCAAATGCAAAGACTTTCACATGACTTTTATATAATTTAATATGTGAAGGTCAATGCACCTTCATATGCAAAAGACATTCATAAGACTTTTATATAATTTAATATGTGAAGGTCAATGCACCTTCATGTGCAAAAAACTTTCACAAAACTTTCACATAAATTCATATGTGAAAGTCTAACATTATGATCCTATTAACAAGTAAATCATTAAACTTACATATCAAATAATTACATAGGTAATAGTTAAACTTCATCAAGTTACATGAGCTTAGGAAAGTGGATATGCAAGGCAAGAGGAATTTCAACCTAATGGCAAAAGTGGGAGTTTGAAGGTAAGCTCCTTCCATTCTACTATTTTTTAATTTCTTCTATCATTATTTTGTTTCGAAGAAGGTGATGGCAAGAGTGATGTTGCCTCCTCCATCCTTGTTGTTTTGTTGTGAAGAAAGTAACGACATGAATGTCGTCATTTCCTCTTCTGCAAAAAAGGTGATGGTAGTATTATCGTTGCCTCCTCCTTCCTTGTTTTGTTGCAAAGAAGGCAACAATAGGAGTGTCATCACCTTCTTCTTCTCTCTATCTGAAAAGAAAAAAACGATGACATTGCCATCACCTCCTCCTTCCTCGTTGTTTTGCTACAAAAAAGGTGATGACATTATTATTATTGTTTGCCTCTTCATTGTTTTGTTATGAAAAAGGTGACAATAGCAGTGTCATCGCCTCCTCCTTCCTTGTTGTTTTGTTGCAAAGAAGGTGACGACAAATGTCACCTTCTTCTCTCTAAGGTCACTTTTTTTTCTTTGTTTGGAGAAGGTGTTGCTTGCCCTTTTTTTGCATGTTGTCATGGGCTCTTGTTGATGTTCCTTTCAAAGGTAAACTAACCCGTTTTTTTGTTTTTGGTCCTTTGTAAAACGAAAAAAAATTCAATATGGTTGTTTATTAAAGTTTTTGGTTGGGTAGGTATGATTACAATCGATAGAAAAAGGAAATTGAAGAAGGTTTGTTCTGATCAAAAGTTCAAGAACAAAATGTTGTTACACCAAATTTGGCAATTGAAAAAAAAATGTTGCTGCATCAAAATTAGGAATTGGGGAACCTAGAGTTGATGAAACAAGTACGCAATATAATTTAGAGTTGGCCCATGTGATTGTGTCTAATCCAAGTGATGAAATCCGTCCCAAAACAAATTGGGAATTTTGACTGAAAAGTGGTAGTTTAGATTATTTTAGAATTTAAATAAATCATATTTTATTAAATTGATTGAAAAAAATTGTACAAAACTTTTAAGTTTAATTATACCCACGCCTTTCATCATTTGATGGAAGGTGTGAGATTTTTTTTAAAAAAATTCATTGTAACACTTGAAAAAAAGTTAATCTTGTTTGCAATACTTGCATTTTGTTGTGTGATCTTGTTTATAAGGTTTAGGGTTAAGGTTTTTTAATTAAGAATTAAAAACTTGTTTTTTTGGGGTTTGTGGTTCAAGTCCAAGGGTTGAAATTGACCCCACTCAACCATTAGCACCCCCTTATCCACATGATATTGCTCATAAAAACAAGGAATGGAATAAGAACAAGTCAAAGTGGTGATGTAAAACCAACAATTGCATTGTTACATATGTTGCCAAGTGGTTATTAATCAAACATTTGAAAGAGGTGCATGGTTTAGTGGCAAAAAAGGCCAAACTTGAAAAACCTTCAATTTTTAAAAGATGTTTTTAGCATCAAGACCACATTAAAATGAATGTTCACATCTTGGGAGATGCCATGGCCATGTACAGATGGAACAATCAAAAGGTTGCCAATCACGTTCATGCCAAAGCCCAACACAAATGGGATGAACTAATAATTGTTGCACAACAATGTCCACCATTACCAAAACCAACTTTGGTCAAATTAATTTTAGAACAATTATTGTAGGTCTTAGGTCTTAATGCTTAAGGCATGGGAGACATGTAATTTCACTTATTGAGAAGGACAAAAATTTACAAAAGATGATATGATTGACATGTTTTGCATATGCATAAGGATTGAAAATGGCATGGGATGTTAAAAATTGAAATCAAAAGTCCATTAAAGCAAGTTGGACACAATAGTTGATAATTGTATTAAATTTCCATGATTTTATAATGATCATGGAAGGTAGGAAATAATAATAATCAATGTTTTTTAAAAATAAATTAGTTTCGTCCAAGGTGTGTTAGGGTGTAATTTAACGATTTTTAAATGTTTATAAGGTTTAGGGCATAACAAAGGAAGAGTTTGTTGCAACTACAATTCATGTTGAAATGCAATGTCGCCATTTGTACAATGTTTGTCATACAACAAAGGCTACAAAGGAGATAATTGCTTACCAAGTCAAACACAATATTGTAGATAATGATATGGTTTACAGTTTCCACGTTACATAGTATGTTAGGTTTTATTAACCCCTTCATTTTTTGGACTACCCATTTATTGAACTTTGTTCCTTTGATATACTATAAAGAGCTTTTTTTTCATTGGGTTTTTAAACATTTTTTAATCCACCCATTTTTATACGTCTTTTATTAATATAATAAATTTTCTAATCACACTTGTTTGATGGGTATATGGTTAATCATATAAATATTTTTTTTTGTCATCTCCTTAGTGCTTTAGATGTAAATATCAAAATTTAATTGGTCCCATATGCACATTTTATAATTAACTTGTTTAGGATTTACAAAGATCAATAATGAACATTGTGAAATACCTACATTTAATGTATTAGAAATCACATCACCTAAAGATTTTTGGAGCAATGCCCACATTCTGATTAACTTATTGGCATTATCATGAAGCCAAACATGCAATACCTACATCCTTTCTATTTCTATTTTCATAAGGCCATTTTAAATTTGCAATACCTACGTATAACTTTTAAAAATAGTTGTTGATTTTTTTTTACATCCATTGCAATACTTGCATCATAATGCATTTACTTGCATTATGTTTAAGTTCAAATTGCAATATTTGCATAAATGTTTCCTAATAGTTGTTGGGATTTTTTTTTCCTTCGCAATATTCACATATGGGTTTAGAAATAATGTTAATTTCTTTCAACACTATAATACCCACAATGTTTTATGGGCAAGAAAATCTTTAACGTTTAATATCTTAAGATAATTGTTTTAAATAATTAATGAATGATTTTTAAAATATTTTAGATAATTAATGAACGATTATTATTTTTGAAAAAGTAATGAATTTCCAGAGAATGTTTCACATAATTAAAAAATTATCAAATAATATTTTAGATGATCAAAAAATGATCATCTAATTATTATGATAATTAATCATTTACATTATCTAAAATAATTCTCTAATATTTATTTATTCATATGACATAATAATCTAAAAATCAACAAATTATGTCATATAATTAAGGAATTAATAAAAACTTATTTCAGATAATGTAAATGATTAATTATCATATATATAATTAAAATTTCTTAAAATTAATTATTTGATTATTCGGTTGAACCTTAATTATTCAAATAATTAAAATTTAGATCTAAAAATCAAATTGATAATTTGATATTTAATTTATTTAATTTTTTTTAAAGAATATATGTTGATAAGGTATTAAAATCATTATTTTAGATAATTATTCATGATGTAATTGTTATAAAACTATTCAGAATAATAATTCATTATTAAAAAGCATATATTAGGTACCCAAACCATTTATTGGTTATTTTTAAATGACCTTACATGCGGGTATTGCATTTAGGGTTAAGTTTCACATAAGGGTACCTAAGTCATCTATGGATTATTTCAGATTGAACTTACATTTGAGTATTGCATCTAAGTTTTCGTTTTCATTCAAAAGCACCCAAACTACATATTGGTCATTTCGAAGTGACATTACATGTGAATATTGCATTTAGGGTTGTATCTTCACTTAAAGTTACTTAAATCACCTATGGGTTATTTTGAAATGAATTTGAATATGGGTATTGCATTTAGGGTTAACTATTCATATAATTTTGCAATACTTGCACACATATTTACTCTCATTAATTAGAAATTTTAACTTTATTTTTTAGAATAATTAAATAAAATTTGTAAGATAAATAAGAAGGTATGTTTTTTACCATTTCATAATATTTCTAAACTGAGTTTTTTCACTTTCTTTAAAAAAGATATAATATGACATTGCATTGTTTTACATCTGTTTAAGCCTTAAAAATTCCCCCCAAAATGCACCTTAAATTATTTTAATTATTATAGACTTGTAAAAAATGAAAAAGCTAAATTATATGTCCCAAATTCTAAACCTTAACCATAATCCAATATTATATACTTGTAATACTTATATAAAAAACGTATTTTTAAATAAATAAATTTTATGTACATGTATTTTCTTTTAAATAATTTAAAAAAAATTAAAATATCATGTGTTATAATACAAAAAAGAATAGACATTAAATTATCATAAATGCTTAGTAGGTTTAGGTGGTTTAGGCTACTAGCCTAGGTGATCTAGGTTATTAAACTACCTCCATAGTTAATAGGTATACCTAATAATTTAGACCACCTTGAATACCTACTTTGACCATCTAAAATATGAACCTATAAGGCCTACATTATATAAATAACCTATTGGGTACTCTTAGGGTAGGCTATTAGGTAGTTAATTAGGTTACCTAACAAGTAGCCTACTACCTATTACTTATGCTAGGCTAGGTTGTCTAGCTTGGTTAGTGTCGACATTTTGGTCAATCTAACAACCTTCGTTATGAGCTTTTGTTGTAGCTGGTAATTTGTCCAGGATGTGGATTTTTGGTTGGTAATTTGTTCCAAATTGCGAATTATTGGTTGCCTTCCTTTGATTATTGTTGTGTTTCTTGGATGGTCGAGTCATGTTCAACTTTTCAAGGTGTCAAAAACATTCCATAACAATTTGGCCTTCACAAAACTTCTGAATCCACACAAACTTTGGCATGGTTTCATTATGAGAAAAAAAAGTGTTTTGCAACTTGCATTGTAACTCAATTTTTGAGTTGTAAAGGACATTTTGCAATTCATTGTATTTATATGCCTTGAGTGCTAATGGACGAATTGCATGAGTTGCAGAGTTGCAACTCACCGCATATATGGTGAAATTCATTACAATTGAATTATAATTCAATCAAAATAACTCATTTTCAACTATTATGCAACTCCATTATAATTGCATTCATGATGTCTTTTTAATGCCATTGATTGTCAACCATTTATTAAAATCTAACATGTGGTGTCACAACCCCACTTTTGGAAGAGTGTGAGGATGACACTCACACTCCCGAAATGGGGACTTGGGAGTCCTCCGAGACTCCTGAAACTTCAAAGTTTGATCGCAGGGGTCAAAAAACCTCGCCTTGAAACATTCTTCATGTCATTGGAAAGCTGTAGAAGTGTAAATGTCGAAAATGGCCTCACATGAGCCATTTGGGCATATGTAGCACAAGTTATGGCAAAAAGAAGGGTCGGGAATCAAATTGACAATTTGACTCCCGACCACTAAAAGTCGGGAATTGACCTGATCCTGGTGTGTGCAGGTGGAGTGCAACACACCGTTAGAAAGCTCTCAAGGAGAGCTACAAATTTGCTTCGGACTTCATCCTGATAGGAGGTCTGAATAAAGAGTTATGAACTCACAAAGTTTCGGGAGTCCAAATCGGGATAGTTTCGGGACTCCTCCTTGGGAGTCCCAGGACAAAAAGCCATTCGAATGTGGGTGCCACGGAGTAATGTAGAGAATACTATATGGGGGAAGGTGGTGGCTTCCCCCGAATCCGGGCTGTGGTGAATCTTGTGAGTCTAAAATTGCTTGTGGCTTGTTCTAACACCAAGGGTGATCCAAAATGCGAACTAACCAATTTATTGGTTGACTTGATGCACGTTCGAGTAAGTAATTAAAGCTTGTCCCTCTTCCTAGTCCCATCCCGGAGCTTTAACACGCCCCTCTACCCCTTTTAGTGTTGAGAGCTAAGAGTGTGCCCTTAAGTCTCCATAATTCCGTTGTTTTAGAAACGAAGGCCCATCTTGGGCCTAACTTAGGACTTGGGAGCGCGTCATGTGGCATTATGAAACTTTATAGACATTTTTTTTCCAAAATATTAATCTCCATCATTCATTATGATTGTTAATGATGGTTCAAAATTGTGACATGTGGCATAATAAAAAATTACCACATGGCATATTAATTGTATTTTGGAATAAATAAATAAATAAATAAA
>Ga0116226_10006286_pt1 | contig 10673 bp, 6 predicted proteins | sample S1TSphfallax_FD_89692 | JGI IMG/M metagenome (GOLD analysis project Ga0116226, IMG submission 89692) | Host-associated microbial communities from peat moss isolated from Minnesota, USA - S1T2_Fa - Sphagnum fallax MG | ecosystem: Host-associated > Plants > Peat moss > Unclassified | place: USA...
CTCCTCGGTCGAAAGCCCCTCCACGTCACGCAGCACAAAGACCACGCGAAAGCCGGGCGGCAGGCCGTTGACCGTCTTGCGCAAAATCTCGGCCAGCTCGGACTGCCCGTACTGCATCTCCGGGTCCGGCCCCCAGTCAGCCAGCTCGCGCGGCATCGAGCCTTCGTCGGTCTCCACATCCTCGTCGATCGAGACCATGCGCCCGGTGCGCCGCTTGCGCAGCCGCATCAGGCTCTCGTTCACTGCGATGCGCACCAGCCAGGTGTAGAACTTCGAGTTGCCCTGAAACTGGTGCAGCTTTTCGTACGCCTTGAGGAACGCGTCCTGCACGACGTCCTCGGCGTCCTCGCGGTTCTGGGTGATGTGCTGCGCGATGCGGAAGACCTGCCGGTCATACTGCTTGACCAGGGTCTCGAACGCGTGCACATCGCCCTCTTTGGCGAGGTTGACGAGGGCGACGTCCGGGTGAACCTCCTCGGTTCCTCCGGCGGCGTTACTGGATTGGATACTGGGCATGGGTGTTGGCTTCAGAACTTCCGGCTCTTTCCGGGGACTGGTTGAATTCACGGGGTTATGCACCACGAGGCGGGAGGCGCGTCTGTCGATCCAGATCGATACTAAACCCGCTCCCCGCCTCCGCCAAAATCAGCCCGGCCGATAGCCGGCGGCTATGCCCGATGGGGAGGCCGTCCATGAGCAAAGCGCTCGAAGCGATTGCGGCCCAGCCGTTTGGCCCGGTACATGGCGGTGTCGGCGCAGCGCAGCAGCGACTCGACCGAGTCCCCGCCGTCGGGAAAGGTACAAACCCCAACGCTCACCGAGATATTGATATGCTGCCCGTCGAGCCGGACCGGCGTGCGCAGGGCAGCGATGGTCTTGGCCGCAACATCGTCCGCTGCATCCACCCGTTCGAGGTCACTGAGCAGAATGACAAACTCATCGCCGCCCAGCCGCGCCACCGTGTCCGATTTGCGCAAAAGGGTCACCAGCCGCTCGGCGACCGCGCAGAGCAACTGGTCCCCAACATGGTGGCCGAGCGTGTCATTGACATGCTTGAACTGGTCCAGGTCCATGACCATCACCGCGAGAGTGGTCCCATGGCGGCGCGCCCGTTCGAGCTCCATGCGGACACGGTCAAGCAGTTGCATGCGGTTGGGCAACCCGGTCAGCGCGTCGTGGTGCGCCATGTAGCGGTATCGCTCTTCGCTTATCCGCACAGCTTCCAGGACCTCATAGTGACGGCGCCGCCGCACCGCAAGCCAGGTGAACAGGCCTGCTCCTACGGCGACCACCCCGACGAGCACCGCGCGGGTATGCCGGGCGTTCCACCATGTGGGTCTGCGCAACACGGTCACATCCGCCGGCGAGCGCAACAGGATCCGGAAGGAGGAAAACTTCTCTTCGGCCTCCAGTCCCTCGCTGCCCTCCGCGTCCACCTGCATGGTACATACGCCGGCGACCCTCACCAGGCTGCCGTTTGGCCAGCGGTCTACCGTTTTGCCGTCGAGCGGAAGGGCGGAGGCCGGAAGCAGCGCGGGAAACACCAGGCCTCCGGATTCAAGCACCAGGGCCGGATCGATTGGGCCGCGATTGACGCTCACCAGGTAGCCTTCGATCTCGACAAGCTGCCCGGCCAGGTCGCCATCGAGGGCCTTGGCTGCGGTCGCCGGCACAGCCTTGACCGGCTCGACGGTCGAGCCCGGGACGAGCCGGAAGCTCGCTTCCGTTAGCGTCGGGGTGGAGTTGAGGATGACCGGAAATCCCACCACGTCAATCAGGCTGCCAGGCGGCAGGATCGTGGTCTGGGCCATCTGCACACATGTGGCCCCGCTATCGTCCTGGAGGCAAAGCGACTGGCCCGGCCGCTCCAGGGTCAGCCGGCCGCGAATATGCACCCGGTGCAGCAGCACGGGCCCGGAGCCAAACCGGAACAGCCGGCCGATGGGGCGAATGGGCAGCAGAAAGGAGTCCACCAGCCCGGGCTTCTCGACGGTGAAGTTGCCCATATCCTGAAAGTAAAGGTGGACGCCGGTCATCTGACGCCGCTCGTTGAACTGCGGCACCGCGTTGCCTCGCAGCCCTACCGTGGCGCCGATGAGTTTGGTGTAATCGACGTCCGGTTCTGTGACCGTGGTAGCGCTGATCGGCCCTTCCTGGGTCGTGAGTTTGACGATCGTGTTCTTGCCGGACGCAATCACCGCATGCACAACGCCGGTCACCTCCACCCACTGGCTGTCATAGGCGCCGGTGAGCAGCTGCTCCAGGGTGACGTGGGGAGCATAGGCCGGCGCCGGGCCATAGCCGAGCAGGCGGGTCGAGGTGCTGCGAACGATGGGAGCGTAGTCACCCGGATCGGTGATCCCGGTCACCTCAATACGCACGCCTTTGCGGTAGGGTAGGATGGGTCGGGCGGGCAGCCGTACGAAGATTCCGCCGGTCGCGTCCTGCAGGAACAGGATGGCGTCGGAGCGCCGGTACGGATCGTAGTAGGTGACCACCCCGCGCAGGCGTACCGGGTAGGCGCGGCGCGCTTCTTCTTCGGTCAGGTTATGGGCTGCCCGCGTGGTCGTGATCATCCCGGACGGCGGGTCGGCAACGGCCGTGGGAAAGCTGTGCCCAGGTCCGGCCCGGGCGTCCGGCTGGTCGGCGGAGAGCCGCCCGGCTCCGGACGCGGCTGGGACTCCGAATGCTACGGCCGCTACCAGCAAACATACGTTCAGCATCAAGAGGCGCATACGGTACCCCACAGTGCTGACTCATACTATCGATCTTCAGCATCAGGCGGTACAGTAAACGCTACTTTCCAATGAAATGCTTACAACTTTCTCGCCGCGAGGCTTGAGCAGGCTGTTCTACGCCGAACATGCCCGGGTCGGGCGTTACAGGCCGCCCGCGAGCGCCGTCGCCCCGGCGCGCGAGACCTGCACATCGTCCTCTGACTTGCCGCCGCTGAAGGCTGCGATGCACCAGCCGGTCCTGCCGCGAACGATCACCCCGCCCTCCCAGCCAAACTCGCCGGTCATTGGAGGCCGCACATGGCTGCCGCTGTCTTTGAGCGTGTCGGCCATCTCGGCGGCCTTCGCGTAGACGATTCCGATCAGGTTATTGCCCTTATCGGTCGTGGTCGCCGGGTCTTTCCTCTTGCCGACTACGAGCATCTTCGAGCTCCAGGACTGGATGTCGTCGCCCTCAAAGTAGGCCACGACCGCGACCCCGGTGATGTTGAGCTCCCCGGCGCGCCTGCGCATGGCGGCGAGCGCCGGGCCGGCTGCCGCGTTGAACCTGCTATCAGCATCCGCTGCCGGGGCAGGAGCGCCGCCGCCGAAGTGCGGGTCCATCTCGGCGATCCCGGCGCGGTAGCTGACGCTGTCCGCCGTAGGAAAGTCAGCCGGAACCTTCTGCGTGACCTTGCCGGTGGCCGCCCACTCAGTCCCGCGCAGAAAGGTCGTGATGAAGCCGACGCCGCTCAGCGCCATCACGTCGTGGCCCATGACCGTGTGGAAGACCCGGCCCTTGCCATAGCTGACGACAAGCAGGCTGGGCTCATCGCGGCCGGTGCCCTTATTCGCCGGGTCAGAGTGCGCGGTCGCGAGCACGGTCATCTGTTCGCCCGGTCCGCGTAAGGTAGCGTAGAGCTCGTCCGGCGCGTGCATCCAGACCGGCGGCAGGCCGCGCATGATGGGATGCTGGGGCGCGCGCGTGGTCACCTGGTAGGGAAGGCGCGCTCCATGCGAGCCCGCCGGTCCGGGTGTGGTGTCCGAGACCAGCTTGCCGTCTTTGAAATACCAGTATGGTCCGGCCTTCTCGGTCCGCCCGCGCCAGCCGCCGATGCCTGTCATCCGGTTCCAGGCCGGCCAGTCCGGGAAGGCATTGTCCGCCGCGTGCACGACGACCAGCCCGCCGCCGCCACGGACGAACTGCTCCAGCTGCTCTTCAAGCGCAGGCGGCCAGTCCGGCGCATCGAGGTTCGAGACGACGACCTGGCAGCTGGCGAAGTCAGGATGAAAGCTGCTGAAGTCTTCGCCTGTCTGGGGTGAGGTCGCGACAGTCACCTCGAAGATGCCTGCGTCCTCGAGTTCCCTTTTGAGCACGGAGGTGGTCAGCTTCCAGTCGTGATAGGGCCCGCCGCTCTGCCCGTCGAGGATGAGCACGCGTATGGGGTGCGCCGGCGCCGTGGCCATCGATGCAGCGGCTGCTGAGCCAAGCGGCACCCAACTCAACAGAACCGCGAGCGAGGCGAGGAAAAAGCTCTTCATGCGAACTCCTCAGGAGGCGCTCGATCAGCGCCAGCGAAGAGAGTAACCCAGGCGCGGGATGGCTGGGAACTGGCGCCCAGGGAGCTGGCGGTCGAGTGCACAGCCGGGTTGTCACACCAAGCGACTAGCCCAGGATAGTGACTTTGCCGCCCGCGCTCTTCGTGAACGCGTGGAGCACCTGCGCGTTTGCGTCCAGGTGGCGCAGGGTGAGGCTCTCACGGTTCACTTCGAGGTGGCTGAAGCCGAAGATCTTCTCGGCGAACGGGCCTCGCTCGGACTGCTGGATCTTGAGGTCGTAGAGATCGGCGCCGCCGCCTCCGGAGAGAAAGAAACTCGTCGGGTGGCCTTCAAACTCCAGGTGCTGCAGGTCGTGGTCGTGCCCGGCCAGGTAGAGCGGCACGTTGTACTTGCGCAGCAGCGGGTCCCAGTCGCGGATCAGCGTCTTGTGATCGCCGTGCGGGCCGTCCGAGTAGACCGGGTGGTGAGCGATGACGACCAGGTGCGGAGTCGTCCGGGGGCGCTTCAGTTCGGCTTCGAACCAGGCCAACTGCTGGATACGCTCCTCGTCCGAGAGGGTAAAGTCGCGTCCCGTGCTGACCGGGCCGGCGCCCTTCGGCATGTTGCTGTCGAGCGCGATAAAGGTCACGAGCGGTTCGTGCTGGGGAAACTCGAAGGTGTACCACTTGGCCGGCATGGTGAAGCGCGACTTGCCCGAGCGCGCGTAGGCCAACTCATCGTCGACCTTGCTGCCCGGCCAGCGCTGGTAATCGTGGTTGCCGAGCACCGAGTAGGCCGGGCCGGGAAAGGCGCTCGCCGGGTACATGTCTTCAAACTGCCACTTCCAGCGCGGCGAGCTGACCCCGCCATCGAGCGCCCCGTACCAGCTGTCGCCGAGCAGCAGCAGCGCGCCCGGATGGATCGAAGGCGCGTACTTCACCATGCCGGCAGCCACCGCGCGCTGGCCGTCCTGCGAGTTGTCGCGGCCCCAGTCGCCGATCATCAGGAGGTGGGCAGCCTTCGGGTCGATGGCCGGGGGACTTGCCAGGCTGGGCAGCGAGCCAAAGGTGGCCGCCGCGCTGAACGCGAAGGTCTGCCGCAAAAAGCTGCGGCGGCTGATCCCGGATTTAGAGGCCGCACCTGCGTCGATCATCGACATACCGGGTTTATATCACCGGGCCCGGCGCAGGAGGTTGAACTCTTTTTCGGGCGTTCCCGGCAGGCGAAAGCGCCGGCTTGCTGTGAGCCGCGCCAGGTAGAGCACACACTCTCCCGCAGCGGCTTGCACGCCCTCCCGCATTGGACCCGATGCGTACCTTAGTGTGCACTGCGGTCGATTGGCGTGGCACTTTTACCGCTCGCACAGGAAGTTTTCGCCTACAGTTTTAGCTAGGAGTCCCCTGAATTGAACCTCCATCCCCTCTCTGCATTTGGACAGCGATGTTTGCTGGCTCTGGCCTCGCTCACGCTGGCTGCTTCCCTGACGGCTCTTCTGCCCGCAGCCCAGACCGCGCACAAGCATGCACACCCATCTGCGGCAGCCCAAGGCAAATCCGCGTCCAAGTCGGCTGCGCACGGGCGGACAAGCCACGCGAAGGGCGCCAGGGCGACGCGCGCGCACGTGATCCTGCGCAAGCATGGCCGCAGGCATCCGCTCTCGGCCAAGGCGCTGGCCCGCACGCACAAGATTCAGCAGGCGTTCATCGCTTCTTCACAGCTGCGGCCGATGGCCCAGCAGCTGGGCAACTATCGCTCGCCGGCCGCCTATGCCGGGGTTGCAGCCTACGCGCACGCGCATAGCGGCGAGGCCTCGGCAGCCGCCTACCTGGCGCTCGGGCACGCGTACCTGCTCGACCACAAATTCCCCGAGGCGCTCAGCGCGCTGCACCAGGCCGATGTGCAGGGCGACGCGCTCGACGACTACGCCGCCTACTTTTCCGCCCAGGTCGATCTGCAGTCCAACCAGCCCACCGCTGCCGAGACGATCCTGAGCAGCTTCACCACCAAATACCCTGACTCGATCTTCAACTCGGCCGTGCCGGTGCTGGAGGCGAACCTGTACCTCGAGCAGGGCGACCCGCAGGCGGCTCTGCGGGTGTTGCGCGCCCATGCGAGCGAGCCGGTCGCAGGCAAGCCGGACTACCTGCTCGCCGACGCGAAGGCCGAACAGATGGCCGGCCAGGCGTCCGACGCGACTGCGCTCTTTCGCCGCGTCGTCGCGACCGCCCCGCTGAGCAACGAGGCGACCCTCGCCCAGGCCCAGCTGACGCAGTCCGGCCAGTGGCAGACGCTGCCGATCGAGGAGCGCCGCCGCCATGCCGATACGCTCTTCAACGCCGGCCGCTGGGCGCCTGCTGCGGAGGAGTTTCGCGCGCTCGCCGCTGAGCCCGCGCTGAGCCAGACCGAGCGCGACTCACTGCTCATCTCGGCTGCGAACTGCGACTGGAAGCTCAAGCGGCTGACCAGGGAGGTGCTCGACCGGGTGCCCGACACCAACGACGAGGCCGGCGCGCATCGCCAGTACCTGCTGATGGAGTTTGCCCGCGACAACAACGACACGACCACCCAGCAGGCCATCGTCACCTCGATGGAGCAGCGCTTTCCCACCAGCCAGTGGCTGAGCGAGGCGCTCTTTTCAAGCGGCAACATGTACCTGCTGCGCAAGGACTTTCCCCAGGCTATCGCGTACTACACCGAGCTGGCGCGCCGTTTTCCCCACTCCGAGCACGCCTCGCCGGCGCACTGGCGAGCCGCCTGGCTCAACTATCGGCTGCGCAACTTCTCCGAGGCCGCGCGCATGATGGACGAGCAGCTGGCGCTCTTCGGCGGGGACAAGGATACCCCGGCTGCGCTCTACTGGCGCGGGCGGCTTTACCTGGATGAAGAGCGCCAGCCGGCGCTGGCGGCGGCCTACTTCTCGACCGAGACGCGCGTCTACCAGCATTACTACTACGCAGTGATCGCACAGGAGCGGCTGGCGGCGCTGGGCGGCGTAACTCCGGCTAAGGTGAACATGCTAGACAACATGCACGCCGAGGCGATCCCGACGCTGACCGAGGACGTTCCCGAGGACGACCCGCACCTCGCGAAGGCGCGCCTGCTCGCCAACGCCGGGCTGAACGATTACCTGAGCCAGGAGATTCACGCGGCCGAAGGCTCCGATAGCTGGGGGCCGCTCGCTGAGGCGCGGCTCTATGCCTCGTTCGGCGAGGCCTACCGGGCGATGCGCTCGCTCAAGAAGGCGATCCCGTTCTACACCTCGGCGCCTATCGACGCGCTGCCGCTGGCCTACTGGCGCATCCTGTTTCCGCAGGACTACTGGCCGACGATCAAGGCTGAGTCCGAGCGCAATGGGCTCAATCCTTACATGATCGCGTCGCTGATCCGGCAGGAGTCGGAGTTCAACCCGCGCGTGATCTCCTATGCGAACGCCTGGGGGCTGATGCAGCTGCTGCCCTCGGTGGGCCGCGAGATGGCCAAGCGCGAAGGGCTGAGCAATCACCTGGAGCCCGAGGCGCTGCTTGATCCGGCGATCAATATCAGGCTGGGCACGGCCTACCTCAAGCAGACGCTCGACAAGTTCGGCGGCCACCAGGAGTACGCCTTTGCCGCCTACAACGCGGGCGACAGCCGGGTGACGGACTGGACATCGTCGTCGAGCTTCACCGGCATCGATGAGTTTGTCGAGTCGATCCCGTTCACCCAGACGCGCGATTACGTGCAGGCGATCATTCGCAACGAGCAGATTTATCGGGAGATCGACCAGCAGAGCGCGGCGGGGAATGTGGCAGCGAGCAAGGCCTCCAGTGCGGGCGGGACCCCGTAGAGTATTTTGCCGAGGGTGAATTTACGGGTTTGCGGGGATGTCCTTGTTGCGGTTCTCCCAGAGAGCCGCCTTCGAGCCCTCGACGCTCATCTTGTTCACCACCACGCCCAGGAACTCGGCATCGGCTGCGATGCCGGTCACTTTCATGCCGATCTGGTCGAAGACGCTCTCGTCCAGCTCATTCCGCTCGCCGGCGTTCATCTTCATGTAGCTCAGAATCCACGTGGTCTCGAACTCCTTGCAGCGCTCCGGAACAGGGTACAGGTGGGACTGCGCGTTGACGATGTACAGATAGTAGGCGTCCTGCTCCATGGGGTGCTCGGCAGAGAGCGCATCATGATGAGCCGCGCTGATGGCGTGGTGGCACATGGCAATCTCTTCCAGCTGCGCGAGCATGTGCTCATGGGTCTTGTCTGCGGCAGCTTTGTCTGGGAGCGGCGTCTGGGATTGACCGGAGGATAGGAGCTCGCCACAGAGCAAGACCAGCAACAAGATGAGGGTTCTCTGCAATTTCCCGGACCGCCTTTATCTCAAATTGGCCAATCGGCAAGCACTATCATCTATTTCGCGCCCATAATCCCGATCTTGTTTTTCCCGCTCAACGTGACTTAAGTGTGAAGTGGGACAATAGACAGGTGAACCCCGTCCAAGCAAGCATGCAGTTTGTCGATCTCAAGGCGCAGTACCGCGCGATCCAGCAGGATGTGGACGCGCGCATTCACGCGGTGCTCGAGCATGGCCAGTACATTCTCGGGCCGGAAGTTTTTGAGCTGGAAGCGAGGCTCGCCGAGCGTGCGGGCGTTCGCCACTGTATCAGCTGCGCCAGCGGCACCGATGCGCTGCTGCTGGCGCTGATGGCGCTCGGCATCGGCCCCGGCGACGAGGTGATCACCAGCCCCTTCACTTTTTTTGCTACGGGCGAGATGATCGCGCTGCTCGGCGCAGTGCCGGTGATGGCCGATATTGAGTCCGAAACCTACAACCTCGATCCCGCCCTGATCGAGGCGCGAATTACCCCGCGTACGCGCGCGATCATGCCGGTCTCGCTCTACGGGCAGCCTGCCGCGATGGACGAGATCAACGCGATCGCCGCCCGGCATGGGCTGCCGGTGATCGAAGACGCGGCGCAGAGTTTCGGCTCGACCTACCGGGGCCGGCCCTCGTGCGGGCTCTCGACGATCGGCTGCACCAGCTTCTTTCCTTCGAAGCCTCTCGGCGCCTACGGCGATGGCGGCGCCTGCTTCACCAGCGACGATACGCTCGCGCAGGCGATGCGCGAGCTGCGGAATCATGGGCAGCAGCGGCGCTACGAGCACGCGCGGATCGGCATCAACGGGCGGCTCGATACGCTACAGGCGGCGATCCTGCTGGCCAAGCTGGCCGTCTTCGATGCCGAGCTTGCCGCGCGGGACCGCGCCGCGCAGGCCTATACGCATGCGCTCGCTGAGGTCGCGCTCTCGGGGCTGGTGCGCACGCCGCTGGTGCGGGCCGGCAACACCAGCGCCTGGGCCCAGTACACCCTTGAGGTGGACGATCGCGCATCGGTCGTGGCGGCGCTTGCGGCTGAGGGCGTTCCGACTGCCGTGCACTACCCTGTGCCGATGCACCGCCAGCCGGTCTTCGCCGGGCTGGGCGTGGGTGAAGGGAGCCTGCCGGTCGCTGAGCGGGCGGCTGCCCGGGTCATCAGCCTGCCCATGCATCCATACCTTGGCGAGGAGGACATCGCTCGGGTCGCGGATGCTGTCAGCCGGGCGGTGCAGCCGGTCGGGGCTGGGCGGTAGCTACGATGATTTCTAAGTTCCCGACCAAGACCGCCTGCGCGGCTCGCGGCCACTTCGTGGCGTGTCTTCTCGCCTGCGGCGGGCTACTTCATCCCCTCCAGAATCGATCCGACGATCCCGCCCACGATGCCCGTCTGCGTCGCCTCGCGCGTCTCGCCCGGCATATACTCCTGCAGCTTCTGCGCGAGTCTCGCGATCGGCAGCGTCTGCAGATACACGCGCCCGGGGCCTGTAAGCGCGGCCAGAAAGATCCCATCCCCGCCGAAGATCATGTTCTTGATCCCCGAGATGCGGGTGATCTGAAACGCGACCGAAGCCTGGAACGCGCCGACATGGCCCGGATGCACCCGCAGCGTCTCGCCGGGCCGCAGGTCCTTGACCACGATCTCGCCCGAGAGCTCGAGCCACGCCATGCCGTGTCCGGAGACCTTCTGCAGCAGAAAGCCGTCGCCCCCGAAGATGCCTGCGCCAAGCGACTGCTGAAACGCGACCCCGAGCTGCACGGCGGGCGTCGCGCACAGAAAGCCGTGCCGGTGCAGCATATAGTCGTTGCCGGGCGCGACCTCGACCGGCAAAATATGCCCGGGCACGCGCGTCGCGAAGGCGATCTCGCCCGCTACGCCGTAGGCGCGGTACTCGGTCATGAACAGCGAGCCTCCGCCGGCCACGCGCTTGATCGCGCCGAAGAAGCCGCCGCCCCCGCCGAACTGCGTGTGGGTGGTCATCTGGATCGACTCCGTCATCCAGGACAGTTCGCCGGCCTCGGAGATGATGGAATCGTTCGGTTCAAGCCGGAACTCGACGACCGGCATA
>Ga0116226_10006287_pt1 | contig 10672 bp, 5 predicted proteins | sample S1TSphfallax_FD_89692 | JGI IMG/M metagenome (GOLD analysis project Ga0116226, IMG submission 89692) | Host-associated microbial communities from peat moss isolated from Minnesota, USA - S1T2_Fa - Sphagnum fallax MG | ecosystem: Host-associated > Plants > Peat moss > Unclassified | place: USA...
CATTCATCTCATGCAACTTGAATTCAAAGGCACCTTAAGCTAATAAAGTATGATATTCTCCTTGATAAAAGCCTTATATGGGGAAAGAGAGACAATTAAAAAGTTAATGTTTACATCAAACATAAGTCCTATCAATTGCATTTCTTCCCAACATTTTGAAATACGCTTCTTATATATTTTTAAAAAACATATGGACACCTATTATTAAAGATGTAACAATTAAGCTTAATTATTACATGTTAAACCTAACTAATCAATTTTTACAAGGAAACTTATAAAGAATCATGATTATAATGTTCAAATGATTTTGTTCAAAGGTTTAACAAATAGTTTTTGCTTACAAGGTCATTTGCTAAAACGCTTCAAGGCCTAACAAACTTCAATACAACAATTTAAATATATTTACCATTCTAACATCTTCTCAATAAATTCCTAGCATGGTTAAGCATTAATTGATTGGATTTGGTTGAAATTTTGAAAAATATTTGCCTACCATGCAAAAACTTTTAACCACACTAGTTTCATTCAGTATAATTTTAGTTTGTAAAATATTACAATTTGTATTGCAAAACGTAAATGAAAAAATAAAATAAACTTATGCCAAATCAAGCTAGGTACTAGGGTATTTTTAAAATAAATGTTAAAAGTTGAAAGATGTTCAAAGTTTTAATTTCATTTTTTAACCTCAAAGTTGGAACTAGAAGATGGAATATAGGGCGATAATTGAGTAGTTATACACCACCATGTATTTATAAAGGTTTGTGTAAAAATATCAAAGTTAATGATGAACAAAACATTGTTAAAGGGATGGGGATGAACTGGATGAAATTTATTTGAAATTCAATGTTTTCCCTACCTTAGGTTTAGAAATCATAAATATCCTTCCAAGAATCCATTTGTCAAGGGCTTTCTAACAATCCAATAATTTACCCTACTTTTCTTTTAAATGTTAATTTTGATTTTGCTGAATTTTCTTTAACAAAATTGTTCAACATTCAATCATTCTTGCACATGTTTAAAAATTACATCAATGCACCCCTATTTCCCTATTCATTGGGGGCTTTCCACTAGTACAAAGAACATAGTGGGGGGGAGGGGACAATGATTTGGGAGATTTCAACTTAACAAACAAAACAAACAAATTACTTTCCTTGATAGATAAATTAATGTGGCATGTGTTAAGATTCAAAATATCAAATATGTTTATGAAGTCTTGGGAGCCGTTCTTTTACTTTCACATTTCATCCATGTATTTAAACAAGTCCTTCATTCCCATTGTCCCTTACCCAAATCCTAAATCTCATAAATGAATATTAAAACATTCATAACTAGTTGTAAATTTGAGATATTCCATTTATCTAAATTCGTCACTCATAAATGAAATTCATCCATGTGAATGCCCTTTTTATCCAAATATATGAAGTTCATCCATCATCATTAAATTTTCATTCATGGATGCACAAAGTTCATGAACATGAACCTTGATTTTTTCATCTAACACATGATATTCATCCATCACATATATTATATTATGGATGAACCTCATCCATTTTTTCCCATGATGATTATTTAAAAATGTGCCCATTAATGATGCACCTGCAAATTCTTTGATAGATTCAACTGTGAGTCCAAAGGTGAAAACAATGGAAGGATAAGGAGATGGGGTATACTCCCTAATTCATAACACTTTGGGGGTAGAGGGGCGTGCTGGAACTTTGGGATGGGGACAAAAACAATTGACAAGCGAGTCAATTATTCAATCAAATGAAAATTATGAAATTAAAACATGTTAACCGCACAATTAATTTAGGTAATTTTTAATTAAGATAATTTCAAAACAAAAGTAAAAAAATGAATCATGTATTTTTATATGCATTTAATTTGAATTGTATTTTAAAAAAAATAGTTTTGATGATCTCAAATGTGAAAATATTATAAATTTTCAACAATTAATATGGTATAGGTTAGAATTATACAAAATTATACATATTTTTAAAAACTATATCACGTTCATTATCACCTTCATCCTTTATATGTATTTTTTTCATCCATATTTTTGAGTTCAAATTGTTTAAATGTCTTTTAAAAATTGTCAATGGATAATGACATTATTATATGTCATCATTCTATTTAAGCAATATTAAAACTTGTTCCCTTACATGATGAACCTTGTCTTAAATTCAATACTTGAAAAGTCATTATGAATATCAATAACAATAACAATTCAATAATGGATTATTTGTTCAACATTGATTAGATCTTCATGTAATAGTTCTTAATATCAAAATCAAAATCTTGATAATTGCAGAAATAAAGGTTCAAAAGGACATGTCATTAATTGGAGATAATCACAAGGAACTACGGAGCAAACACAAGGTTCTAAAGTTTCCATTGTATGTCATTTCAAGGCATTACTGTGAAAATTATATGATGAATTTAAAAGGCATAACACTTAGTATCAAAGGCTTAAGGGAAGGAGTTTTGATAAAAAGTGAATCATTTTTTACTACCATGTAATCAAATACCAAATGTGTGTGTTATTAATGTATATTGGTGTTTGTTGCTAGGTGTCATCTATGATAAAAACAAGCCTAGGTTTTGGAAACAATGTTAGGCAAATATGAATTGGGATGAAACAAATGTTCAAAGGTAGCATGACATTTGGTGTTAGGGTGTCTATTATTATCTTCCCTAACACTTAATAACCATCCCTTGAAATGCCACATGGACAAACTACCATCACCATGTTTATCATCTTTTAACATCATCCATGTGTTCACATTTGGTTGATGTTACATAAAAATAGGATTCCATCTATTACATTCAAGCATCATAAAAATGGTGGTGTTATGTTACCACCAAGTCAAAGGTTCATGTTGAGGTGTTTTAAGTTACCACCAAACTTTTCAATGATATCTAAACATTGTGGGTAAGATTAAGTGTTCGATGAACATTGAATTATCATTAACTTGCCACTAGTTGCCAACAAAGATGCCACATCTATTTTTGTGTTTATTAATATTAAATATGTCAATATGAATTTTTGAATGATTTCATTGCCATTGACTTGTTGACAAAATAACACATGTGTGATGCTACTTTTAATTCACAAGCATTAAAACTACCAAAACCAAACATTCTTAATGTGCACAAGAATTAGAACAAATTACAAAAAAAGGCTTAAACCTAAATCCAACTACATAAAAAGGATAATTTAAAACCAAACCAATAAATATGTTTGTGAAAATATTCAAATAGTTTTTTTTCAAAAACATGAGAAGGTTCAAAACGTGAAAATAAAATAAAATAATGTTATAATGTTGTACATCATATTGGTGTTAAATAAACAAAAGTTTATTTAAAAAGGGGGCAACTACATTAGGGCGAGTACACTTATGTATGGACGATCAAAAACCTAAAATTCCATATGGCCCACCATCCAAGAAACTTTAATTGTTGTAACCCTAGCTTTGGGTTCATGACCAAGGCAAGGGCTTGCAAAGGTGCGACCAATAATGAAGCCCAGGAGTCACAATTCAAGCTCTCGATAATGTAGGAGAGTGTGAGGGAATGAACCCCCACACTCCCAAGTGAGCTCCCACTTTGGGAATTGGAATTCCAATGGACTTCCAAATTCAAATGGTGATTTCAGGGGGCAAAAATCATTGGATTGAAAAATTCTTTATACCATTCAAAAGCTCTTAGAACATAAATGTCTAAAATGGGGTTGCATGACCCATTTGGGTACTTAAAACATAAATTATGGCCAAAAGAAAGGCTAGGAGTTAAATTGCCAATTTGACTCCCGACCACTAAAAGTCAAGAATCTCCTTGATTTGCTTAGGTGCAAGTGACATATCACATATTGTTGAAAAGCTCTTGACAAAGGCTAAAACTCTTCTTTAGACCACACCTCAATCAAAGGTTTTCATAAGAAGTTATGGGCCTCCAAAGTCACATGAGCCCAATTTTGGGAATTTTGGGACTCTAAACTTGGGAGTCCCAGGACAAAATGACATTCGGGTGTAGGCCTCATGGCCAGGCACAAAGAATACTATAAGGGGGAAGGTGGTGGCTTCCCCCAAGTTTGGGCCATGGTGAGTCTTGTGAATATGTGTTTGCCCGTAATTAATTTGTGCACCAAAAATGTTTCAACTATGCATTAACCAACTTGTTGTTTGGTTTGTGCAGGTCCGTGTTTTAGAACAAAATCAATGTAAATCTTTAAATTTGAAACTAAAAACATAAAAATGTACAATAATTGTGTGATTAAATACATGTGAAACAACATATGTGGTTATTATAGAAATATGAAAATTCACATGCAAAATGAATTATTAGTTTGAATGAAAATTTAATAAATAAATAATTTAAAATCATAATTGAAAACATTACATTTGAATTTAAAAACAATGTCAAAAGTTTTTATTTTTGACATAGATATCTAAAATCAAAATATATATATATATAAATTTCAATTAATCACATCATAACTTAAATTAAAAGTTGAAACTTTATAAATTTTGATTATTTAAATATATTTAATTTTGTGATTAGAATCTGGAATTGATTGCACTAGTTGGGGATCCCATAGTTCTCATGGGTGTTGCAAATTGTAATAAAATTTCTCTTGTTACGATGGCAAGGTTTTTGAAAATAAATGGTCAAAAGATCAAGTTTCACTCCATTTCAAAAAAATTGATGTGTAATAATTTTGTTTATAAATACATTCATGGGTAGCATTGAAAGTTGTCCATCACCCAATGAAAATCCTCAACACACATATACATGTGTTAGCCATACCTATGAGTTGCATTCCCATCACCTACCACAATGCAAAATTTAAATTTTACAAATTTTGGTGCATGGAATACATCACACCTTGCCAACTTCCACCTCAAAAGCTCTATTCCATATGTGCTTGTGATTCCTTATTGATCTTTTCATACTTGGTTGAATCCTTTCATAGTATCCTCTAAAAAATTACAAACACTAATCCATAAGAAAAACCCATCGCCATCAAAGAGTTGAAAACGGAAAAGCAATGCACCTTTTTGCACCCCCCCCCATCTTGAGGTAAACATCCCACATGTTGGGCCATTGGTTAAGAATTAACTTATAAGAGTACACAATTCATTTTTTGACGTTCATGAGCTAGAAGTTGCAATTTTCATTGTAAAAAGATTTTACTAGGTTGTTGGGACACGAGTCCACAAAATTAACAATTTCATGGATAACATTCACTAGTAGACAAACACGATTTTTCAAGTTGTTCAAATTGACTAATTGGTCATTTTTTATTAATGAAGTGTCCATTTTGATTAAAGATCCACCGTATGAATGGACATTGTAGTTATTGATTGATCAATTTGACTAGTGATGACCCATTTGACTATTTGTCAAATGGGACATCTAGTCAAGTTTTATAAAAAAATGATATTCTTGGTTAAGATGGCCAATGGATTTTAGTCAAATGGAACATTTGGTCAAGTTAAACAAACAAAAATGACTACCTTCTCACTTATCTACCTATCTATGTATTTACTATGGTAACTACCTACATGTAGGTATGTACCCACTATTGTACCTAGGTGGGTAGGTAGGTACCATAATACCTAAATAACTACCTACCTACCTACCTAGTATTTAAATTAGGTAGGTGGGTACCATAGTAGGTAGTAGGTACAAGTACTTACTATGGTAGGTAGGTATGGTAGGTACATACTATGGTACCTAGGTACTTACCTATTTACAACATGGTTACTTGCCATAGTGGATACTTACCTACCTACATATTTATAAGTAGGTATCTACTATACTAGTACCTAAATAGGTACCCACTATAATACTTAGATACGTAAATAGGTGGGTGGGTAAATAGTTATTTACCTACCTAATATGGTATTTGCATACCTATCGATTATACATACCTATATACTTAATATGATATTTATGTATGTAATTACCAACTATGGTACTTAAGTACCTATCTATACATTGTAGGTACCTAAGTAGGTAGGTAGGTAGTTAGCTAATATACTATGTATTTGAGTCATTTTAAAATAGCAATTGTGGTGGGCGGGTGGCTAGGTAAACTAAATTTAGGTTAGGTTGGTAGGTAGTTAAATGGCCAATACACCTTTTACCTACTAAGCTAACTACTTCCTTATTTTCTAGTTATAATTTTATTTATTTACATAAGTCTATTATATATAATGTCAAATGTCAAATGAAAAAAATGACAAAAATAAATTAATGAAGTCACAATCCATTGGTAAGGACTTGGTTTATCATCATGGAGGTCAATGGTTCAATTTTTAATACTTGCAACCTATGTTGATGTTTAGAGGGCTAGGCTAGGCAGGTTAGGTTGAGTAGTTAAGTTAGGCTACCACCTAGCTACCTATTTTTTTCAACCTACCTAAAATTATAATTTTATGTTTGAACATAAATTGAAAATAAACTGTTTTAATTTGACTAATCAAAATGACTTGTTGAAAATGACCACATAATCACAATGAACATGTTAAAATCAACTTGTCCAAAATGATGGGGTGGGTGAAAGCACACTATGTCATAGACAAAAAAACTATCATAGTTTGACAATTTTTGATATTTATGGAACTTTGATATATCATGGTGGATGTATGGAAAAAAAATTGTAACTAAAATTTATAATTAGTGGTGGTTTACATCACAATATATCATTGTATAATGAAATTGGAGCAAATATGAACAAATTAATTATTAATTGGAGTACATTTTCACTTTGTAACAACCTTGTCACAATGCTGCAATTATAAAAAGGGATTATGAAGGACTAGATTTAATAGTAGTTTATCCATGAAAATTTTCACATGGAAAAAGACAATCATGAAGAAGAATCTTCTTCACTAAAATTCTCAATTTCTTTTTTAAGTTGTGAAGTTCATATAAGATGTTTTAAAAACATTTGTTGATACAATTATGTTATAATAATGATGAAAATTATGATTTTTTTATTTGTAAAATGTTCTTCCATTGAAAATGTAGATGGGCTAAGTGTTGTTTTTACCATTTCACATAAAAAATATGGATTTTCAAAATTAATAAAAAAAATGAGAATCTGCTATAAAATAGGGGTTCTAAATCAATGTTTGTAAAATTATTGGTATATTTTGACACAATGATACAACTACCAATCAATTGCATATTGATGGGTTTGATAACTTATTTTATGTTTAAATTTCAAATTAACTACATGTGATTTCTAAAAAATTTGAAAGTGAGTGAAATTTATGTGTTATTACTTTTTGTACTATATGTAGTCTTAGTTTCCCCTAAAATTGTCTACACCGTAGTGTGCTTTCACCAATTTTTCTTTTTAATGGGTGTTTAAATGACAAAAAATTTCAATCAAATAAATCACGTTTTCTACTAATGATTGTAGGGATGCAATTAAATGCAACTTTGATTCAAGTGAACCCTCAATTTTTTATTTGAATAATTGTGCCAACATTAATTATATCTCTTGTTCCCAAATTTTCATATTGTTATTGCCATTATTATTGAAGGTTGTGGCCTTGTCATCTTGTTTTTTCTTCCTTGTTCACATTTTTTTATCAATGTTCAATTCTTTGGTCTTATGTCAAATACATTTTTTTCCAAATATGTGGACTTGCATTGTATTGTGTCATGTTTCAATATGGATTCATGTCAAACATGTATGGTTGCACTTTGTTTCCTTTTGTTTTACTATTGAAAATAATGTGTTTGAACTTTGTTTTATTTTGTTTTGATGCAAATTTTTAAAGATATATGTTCTTGAAGTCTAGATTGTTCTGCATGTGCTTATTTTATTTTTTATTTTATTTTAGTGGGATTATTTTTAAATATGTCTACTTGAAATGTAATATTTTATTATAGGATACATATATTTTTAATATTTTTGTGTGCTTGAACTATATTTTATTTATTTTTAATACATATTTTTCAAAATATTTTTCTAAAACCTTGTTGTCTTTTATTGTGGTTCAAATTTTCATCAAATTGGTGTCCTTGAAGTAAGTGTTCTTTTCATATTAATTTTTTTGTAAAATTTGTGTGCTTGAAATTTTTTATTTTATTTTTAGTGCAATGTTTTTTTCTAATTTGTATGCTTAAAATTTATGTTCTATTTTAGTACACACTAAAAGAAAAATTCAAAGGTACAATTAGTTCTACAACTATCTTTTAATTGTAGGTGATATTTGCAACTAAAATCCCCATAATTTTTAAAAGTGGAGCTAGTTGTGAATGACCTTAGTTGCATGTGACATGACATCAATGTTGAAGTCATCAAAATTTGGATGAGGCTTACGGTGAACATATATAGTTTCATCAATTGACTAAATTATATATTGTTGTTTATGATTATCTTGTGACCATTTTGGTAACTAATATTAATATGTTACATGTGATTCATTTAGTAAATATTTAAATAATATTCCTAAATCCCATGGCCAACTAGAGCCCGTGTGAATTATAATGGTTAATCAAGTGTTGCCATGTGGGACAATTACGAATCTTTTGTGAATTAAATAATTCAAGGTAGGTACGTAGGTAGGTAAATAGGCTTAGGTAGTTGGTACATTTTTTCAAATGTGTGTGGTTGACCTTGATGTTCTTTGTTTTATTTCTTATGTCCTTGGAGAATTCGAAGGATATTGATATTTGAGATATCAATATTTTTATCTATACAATAACATATTTTCCATTTGGATTTGAAGCATTTATACAACATACATTCACAATTGCGTGTTGTTTTCATTTTTTGTGCAACATATTTATCTTCATTTCCTTGGGGAGGTAATTTACTTATGCATGTTCCTTGCAGTCATGTAGTGTCATGGACTCACATGCGTTGCAATTTCTCAAAAGTTTTACAAGTTGGTTGATAATGGGACAAGAAAAATAAGGTGCATTGTGTAAATGCACACAATTTGTACAATGTCTTTCCATAGCCAAGATGTAAATAGATGAAAAGAGATAGGTTTGAATGGTACATACAAATAAACAAACACACACACATAATATACACGTTACATCTACCATGTCACATTAGTCACCTATATTTGGATGGTAACACAACTTGTCATCGTGATTGTTTTAAGGTCAACATGGAATCAAATTTAGTTATTTGTAAATGAGTACAAACTTGGTATAAGGAACCTTTCTAAATGTGACCATTACTTAATTTCCATTGAGGTAATTGGTTAACTAAGTTGATATTGAATTTATTGGATTAACTTACATACAACAATATTCTTAATTTATTATGATAAAATTTAGCATACTTTAAAATAAATCTAATGAATATGGAATACTCAAAAGCATTAAAAATCCAATGCCACAAATGTTTTTCATTGCTTATATGATTAAAAAAAAGCTTGAAATGAATTGAAAATAATATTTGATTACATGTTTTTTATGTACACCTTTACATTATAGTTTAATGATAAATTGCTACCACCAATTCATCTTTTCCTTAAGTTCCAAAACATCGACTAGACTTGTGGAACCTACACCATTGGATGCACAATGTTTGCTCATTGTACAATTTGTAGATGATATCTTCTAGTTTAACATCCATCCACTCTTCAAAATGGGTGCACTATTACTCCCCCTCCCAAATGTCACCTAATTCCATTGCTTTTAGGAATTTTTCTATAGATCAATTGTTCAAGTATTGTTCAATCCTATAGCCAACTAACATATATGGAGTCCAAGGATGCTATCACATGTGATTTAAAGAAATCAATTGTAGATTCTTATATTAGCATCATGGTTTCTACTTAACCAACCTTTTGTTGTTATCTACTTGTTAAGAGTAAAAATGATCAAACCAAAATCAAAAACCTCTTCACAACTGGAATATTTGGATGGTTCATCAAATACACATTTGTATTCCAAAACATTAACCCTTTAAACAAGTGGTAATTACAAGGAGCAACCAAGGTTTTGTTTTTTTTAAGTGAGGAAACAAATGAAAAATCAACAAAAGATTCCCTTCTAAAATGAAATTCAATGTTATTCCTTTTCAATTGTTATTAAAACGTTAGTGATCGTATTGATTATCACCCACGATGACTACTGGTGTTTCTTACCATCAAATGACATGTTTAAGGTTAAAATAAACTTTATGATTTTTTAACAAAAACTGTAAATAACATTACTAAATTTGATTATTGAAAACCCATTACCAATTCCATTACCGACAATTCATCACCTAATTTTTGAATTGAAACTTGTTACCAAAATTGAAGTGCCAATATCATAGTATATTTTTAATATAAAAATGAGATTTTACCTTTTTTCAATGGGATCATTGCTTTGGATTTAAACCCTTACTTTTACTTAGGTGTAGAGTTTTTTGTGTTCAGTAGATCTTACCATTAAATTTTGATGTGAAGTAATTGAACTTTTTATATTCTTAAAGTTGTACTTTGTATTATAGATTTTTGTTTTATGCTTTTGAAGTTGTATTTCCTTCAAAAAACTTTAATTTTTGTGTGTTAAAATGTTGTCATTTTTTTTCTTAGCTATATGAGTTCTTGTGAGGAAATCAATAGTTTATTTACACTGTTGTTTCCAATATTTTCCTATAAGTGATTATTTGTCACCTCAAAATTGCAAATGGCATTTTCCCCTTTTA
>Ga0116226_10006288_pt1 | contig 10668 bp, 10 predicted proteins | sample S1TSphfallax_FD_89692 | JGI IMG/M metagenome (GOLD analysis project Ga0116226, IMG submission 89692) | Host-associated microbial communities from peat moss isolated from Minnesota, USA - S1T2_Fa - Sphagnum fallax MG | ecosystem: Host-associated > Plants > Peat moss > Unclassified | place: USA...
AATCTTTGAATACTTATTTTTTAATATTACACTTTCAAAACATTTATTGATCCAAATTTATTTGCATAACATATTCTTTGTTTAAATGAAACAAAAATATAAAACATTCAAACACATCAAGAAATTTATAATTTTATTTCAAATAAATTCAAAAAAAAATCATGGTATGACTAGCACAAGACAATGATATTTTATGATACAAATATGTTCTTATCACATACATTTTCAAGAATAAATTCAGGTGTTGAATTTCTCGCTGGTTTTTTCAATGAAAACACACAAGCATTGTACATAATTGCAATTTACAAACCACCACAAATGAGCACAATTTTTTTCATTTCCATTGAATCAATAACATTACAAACTTATATGAATACCCATAATTTCCATATTATATCTATTGAAAGCATAACATGTAATAATACACAAATCAACCATATATGGACTAATGCCCTGACACAACAATTTTATGTTGGATCAACAAGCTTATTGGATTGATCATAACCATGTATACTTTGCATTCAATTTACTTTACTATGTCCCTCAATTTATTATACCATTCATTAATGAACAAATTTTGGATAAAAAATAGATTTCAAGGTTGTATCCATGAAGGTCAAATCTTTCAGCACAATAACTAAGCTAAGTTGTAATTGTTTTTATGGAATCTTATAACAGGAGGAATGCCAAGATTCAAAAGCTTGATTTTTTTTCCAGTTCTTTAAACAATATTTGTGTGTGTTTATTTTTAACAAACATCAACATACCCAAGATTGCAAGATCATGTTAAAGAACACCATTAAGCATAGGACTGATAATAATACATAATGGGTGGCAAAAGATAAACAATGGTTATAACATCTAAGATGGAAGTACAGATAGCCACCGAACCATATCATGTGCATCCTAAATTTGTTTGCAACAAACATTCAAAAACCAACTATTGATAAAATAAATAACCTTTTGCATTTGAAACTGAAACCTCATTCTTGAACAAGATAATTGTAGTTTTGTATCAAAACAACACATTATGCAAAGCCAACAAACGTCAACAATAGCATCCAATCCAAATGAAATTATGAAAACTTTTTAAAATTAATAATTTTTTATTTGCAATGTTGTAGTATGAAAGATGCCCAAATTCAAAAGCTTGAGATATTTGTATAACTCTTTAAACAAATTTTCTACAACTTGTAATACTTGAATCATATGAACATATATGTGCATCCATTCTTAACAAGCATCAACACATGAAGGAACACTAGAAAACAAAAAAATATTGCAATACAAAGATCACTTAATAAACCACTATTCATTGGCATTTAACATACAACAAGGACAACTAAAAGGTTGAAGCCATAAATTAGAAGAAAGGAGAACCATCAACCCATGTCATGTGCATCCTATATTTGCATTTGCAAACATTCATGGACCAATTATTGATAAATTATTAAAAAAACCCAAAACATGAAATCAATCATTAAACAAAATTTTTAGTTGTATTTGTTGTGAATTGTAATTCTAAATCATCACAAAAAGATGTATAATATAATTGTTCGTTAGTTTTCAATTATTCTTCATAAAGATTTGAAAAACCATTACAAAAAATTATTGCTTTTCATAAAACCTTTTCATGGATCAAAAAATAATTTAAAAAGTCAACATCTCTCATGGAATGATGTCATTGAAAATATAAGAAAATAATTTATGTATAATTTTAATATTTTAAATGATTCTGATGATGAGTGGGATAAGTTACATTCACAAGTACAAGAGTACACCAAAAGACATGAAATGGATGGATGCGAAAATATGATTATTAATGAAATGAACCAAAAAATTCTTCAATTTATTATCCCATCCATTGATCAAAAAATTGTCAACAAAAAATACATTGAAAAGTTTTCAAACATATCCATTTTCTTTTTCATTATTTCGAATCCCTATCTTGGCAGGTCCCTCGTGTCACTCAACACCTTGTTTTTGTACAATCTTGTTAACAAGGGGGGAACTATGGAAGGTAAGCCTAATAGGTCAAGATAAAAAGAAATTGCCTGTCATCAAGAGGTCTTTGGGATTAACAAACCCAGGTGGCCCACGTGCTACATTGTGTAGCATTTTTTACCATGCTGCAAGTGCATTTTTGGCATGGTGCAACACCACGAACAGAGGTATTGCCAGAAAATACACCAAAAATTTAGAGTGCACGGAACAAAGTAATCAATCTCATCCACCATCTTCTGTCCAAGTAACTTCCCAATGTGGTCGTCATTTCGCCCTGGCCGGCTAGATACAGGAGGAGACACCTGAAGCAATCAAGCAAGGAAAAAGAAAAGGGGAGAGGCGAAGACAAAGGGAGGAGAGGAAGAGATTGCAAGCTATGGAAGGGGATACGCCGCACCAGCAGGTATCACCGTCCACTTCCAAGACATTGCAAGAACTTGCGGCGGATGGTAAGAAGCAACTGGAAACTGTGGTGGAAATCGCCCATCAGATTCTCCTGTCGCTGAACGAAGCTCTGTGCAGCCCCTCGTTCTGGGTAGCACCTTCTTCGTCCCACCTCGCTCTAGAGTCCTCTTCGGTGTCTTCCAATTCTGTAACTGCCGTTTCGGATCCTGCTGCGGGAGCTGGAAGAGATAGCGGTGGAGAAGGCGAAGCCGGGTTGGCTGCGCTTGAAGCCACGAGCCTACGCTACAAGGTTGCAACTGCTGCTCTGCGGGCTACGGTAGCTTCTATTTTGAATACTCCGCAGGTCATCTTTCTCTCCATTGTGGCCCTTGCCTCTCCCCACCCCCTGCTGCATTTTGGGGGCCTTCTCGTTAGGTGATGGAACCTTTCCAAACTGACATTAGGGGTCGAAATTTTTACCAACAGTAGTGTGATCGTTTTTCTTGCTCTTGACGCCATTGTTTCTTTGTCATTGGAATTCGTAGACGTATGGAGTTTCCGGGGATGCATTCGCTCTTGGATTAGGATTTGGGGACTTAGGGCTGCAGGCTCACTAGTTAGGGCTAATAATACACATTTTTCTGGAATGAATGTGTTGTACTCCCTCATGCCAAATTACATGTGGTTCACACCACTCAAGGTTAGCGGTGAGAAATTGATGTGCAACAGTTTGTCAAGTTTTCCGATATCATCTGGGGTCAGGGTTTAGGGTTTAGTGGGGGACCTCTAGACCAAATTCCATGTTATATGCTAGAGTACTGCATGTGATTTTGCTGAAGAATATTGACATGCAACAAGGTTTAGGTTACACATCACTTTTGAATTGTCACAATTTGCATAGTCCCCTCTCTCATTGGCTTCATCAATCACTTTCTTGTTATTGCTTTTATTTCTCCCTATGTCCAAAGTATTTGAATGTTTGGGATGGTAAACTTTTCACTGAAACAGATGAGACAGCAAGAAGATGAAGGCACAGGTGGTGTGCCAGTTGAAATGGAAACAGGAGAGCTAGATGATCTTGAGCAACGGGTCACTGACCTGAGAAAGGTGTGATTTCCCTACTTGTGATAATTTGGTACTTCAGCAATTTTGTGCAGGGTATTCTTTCCTCCGTCAGGTCAAAGAGTATACTCAAGGATTTGAGTTTGATTCCCACAGTTTAGCAGCTCTTTGCTCACAATGAGGACCTGGATGTGAGACAGGAGGTGATGAAGAAGAACCAGTTTCTCAAGCTCCAGATTGACCAGTTGCGAAACCTAATTGCTGACATTTCAATGTGGCAGTCCCAAAGTCTTTAGTCATCAGAAGCTATTGGAGAGTCCAACGAATTTAGTCAGTGAGAGACCATCTCTAGACATCATTTTGCCTCCCTCAAATTGCAGTGTCAACCCCTCCACCTTCTTAGATTTCCACTAGTCTTTGTCCACTCTTCTACCCCGGAATGGGAGTTGGATGGGGTAGGTTCACTTGGTGCTTTCAATAGGTCTCAGAACAGTTATGGGATAGACTTATGTACTCTACATGACAATTCTATGAAAATGACTGTTGAGCTCTTTCACTTATACTGCAAATGCAGAAAATGTCAGGAGGGCTCCTTTTGGTTGCAGGATGTCTGTGTGCCTAATGCATTTTTCAATATGCCATAGTTGTAATGTTTATTGTCAGTTGCTTAGTTCCAATGTGTTGGGATCCAAAAGAGCCACATTGTTGTCAACCCTCTGTTTGTATGGCTGACCTATTGGCCTCATTGTTTGTCCTTCTGTGTCAAATTTACTCCACAGTGTTGGAGACTGTGGTGCATTCCACAATGAAGGCTGCAATCTTAATTTCACTTGGTGTTGAGTTCTGTGAGTATAACCAGTCTGCTGGAGCTTTTTTGTTGGTGAGGCAGGTGGAATCATCAGGTTGCCAAGGAATTGAAGGTTCTTTAATTGAATTGCTATGTCCACATCTTTATGTCATGGTGACGTGAAACTCACACCTCTCATATTTCACCAGATCTGTTTGTTGGGTGATCAGATTGTCTTCCCTCTTTTGTCTACAGCCTCAGATATCAAATTTGAATATTCATGAATATGTTTGGTATTGCAAAAGCTACTACAACGACAACCTTGTTGCTGAAGGAATGAGTGTTAAACCTGAAATCATGTGTTCCTGTAATTTGAAACTTCTGATTCATTCTGGACAACTTCCTTTGATTTGGAACCTATCTATAGTTTGGAATAGGGAATCTCCCAGTAACTGCCAGAGATTTATTTTCAGATTTATAGGTGGAGTGGTTTGATGGTTGAGGAAAGCACTGCATCAACTTCAAACTGTGCATGCAACATCTGCTGCTAAGCAAATGTTCCAGATGGAACATAATCAAGCAAATCTGAGATCTTTTGCAGTCATGGAAGAGGCAAGCAAAAATTCTAAGATGACCTGCAAATCAATCATGGGACCTTCCCATTGTCTTGATTGAAATCTGGTGATTTTTAAGCATGTTGTGGTACAGACTACACTTGGAGAAATCAAATAAGGTGTGCAGAAGGAGAGGGGATGACTTCATATAGCTTCTTCACTTTTGTTCATGTGCTGAATATATCTTCACATTCATGAGCATCCAAGGAAGGTTGTTGTCTTGAACAGAATCTGATGTTTTTGTCAGTTACTGCCTTGTTGGCAGGCATGCCAACATGGTAGCATCGCACTGAGGCCACAGAAGATTAAGAAATCCACTACAATTTGAGAAATGATTGCATAGAAATTTGTGGCAATTGAAAGCCAATAGCCTGAGTTAAAGTGTAGACAATGATACATCAATTTTAGATTTACTGACTCAATCTTTTACTTCAATCTATTATGCTATTTTTTTGTTAGTTTTATAGGATTTATCCTGCTTATAACCATAACTTGTTCATCTTATGTTTCTTGTGCTTCAACAACTTCATTTTGAGCTTCAGGGTAGCAACTACATCCATTAGGGCTAGAGCTTTCTCAATGCTAAGGTGTTATGAAATGGTGCTTCCTCAAGGTGCTATTGAAGCTTGTGTCGTTGTTTTGTTGCAACTTGAAATACTCCTCAGCTTCGTTTGACATTAGGGACAACTCGAACATTGTAAAAGTGGTTTTCTAACATTGATGTTTTCTTCAAGATGTTCGGTGTGGTTGTTGCTTGAGCCCTTTGCAAGGTGCAATCCTTGATCTTACAGGTACAACAACTGGTGTTTGACTCTGTGGCTTTCACCAGTCTCAGGAGTCAGCTTCCTGCAAAAAAATGCTGGGCCAAAACCATTTTGTCAAGCCAAACTGGCATGTTTTGACTTTTCTTCATCTGATTTTCTTTTGCAGGGCCACAGACATAGCCTGTAGAACTGCTGTAAGGCCCTTGACCAAGCGCATTACTTGAGCACACAATTGTCTACCAGCTCATGGGAAGCCTTCTTCGGATTACGCCCTCCACCCTACATTATATACATTTCATCTTCTTCACATTAGAGGAGCCAACACTTAATGAAAAGATTTGAAAAAACAAAATTTGCAACATATTCCTTCCGTTTAACCCAATCATTGCGCCAACCGGTTCCCTATCCACTTCTATGTGGCCAATCAAGCTTCAACTCTGTATGGCTCTTTCGACCGTCCGATTACCTGACACTTCAACGTTTGCTGCAAATCCGACCGTACGAAATAAGTGGCCCCCAGTGAAGAACCTAACTAGGGTTGTGAGAGCGACACCGCGGTTAAGTCACAGTATCTCTGGTCTAGCAGCTGCTGCCAATTTTTTTGTCCTTCTAGTTTTCTGATGATATGTGTGGTCTGTTTCTGGCTGCGTTTTTTGGAGTCTGTTTCCGTGCTTTATCCTTATGAAGACCCAGTACTGTTTCTTTGCGTCCTCAGAGTAGGAGGGGTCTTCTTCTTCCGGAGAAGATCATGGCCAACGCTGTTATGCCCGTCGCGCAAGTCACGCTTTCGCAATCTGTTTCTTCCACGGAACTGCTGCACACCACCTCCTCCGCGAGGGTTCGGAGAACCGTGACCCCTTTGTCGTCATTCGGACAGGTTACGTACCATGGGAATACACCAAATCTGTTTTTGAAATGTGGTGGATCTGAAGTTTCTTCCTTCCTCTCAAGCAGCATTCAAATGTAGCAGCGTCTGTGAAAGGTTTTGACTAGTATATGTCTTTAAATCCTAGCTAGAAATTCGCTGTTGTATCCCACAATAAGAGATCACCATGCTTATGAATTTTCTTTTGCTGACGCGTAGGCAGCAAGGCCAACAGTTGCTGGCTTCTTCGCCGACAATGAGTTCCGCAGCAGCCTCAAGATGACTAGAAGCACTCAAAGACAGGTACCATGGCCCCGTCTCACGTTACCACAAAATAATGCAGGCAATGGCCACTACTTAGCTTACTCTCAGCTGATGAAGTGCAAGAAATGCACATTGTGCAGCAAAAATACGCAGTAATCCTCGCTTAGAACATCCCTACCCACGCTCTATAAGAGCAGGTTTTGGGAGTAGAAGAATAAAAACTTGTTGGTGTGGTTCAGAAAAATGGTTTTGGTACAGCATAGTTCCACAAGATGCGAGGGCTGGCAAAAGCCAATGCATAGTATAAATCATGTTGTGGATTGGTTAGCTTGCTTGATTGGTCCCACGCCAGAGTCTCCCAGTGCTATTGATTGATCAGATTGTCTGATTGGTCCACTTGCTTTGCTATTAGTGGTCTCCTCTTTTAAAGAGTCCCACTTTCAAGTTTATGGATGAGGCTTGGGATATGTAAATAAGTAATAATGGATGTGAAAAATATTGATACAGGCCTAGATACTCAGTGTGGGTGGGGATGCTCTTAGTCTTTGAGCTCTGCAAACATATTAAGTCAAAAAACCAAAGTCATGTCTATTTCATACTTGCAGGCCCACCACAGGCTGCAAGTAAATGCAGTGCAGAAGGCCGAATATATATGGATGGATGGGCAGGAGGGAAAGAAAGGTATCCACTTCAATGAAATGCGGTCCAAAACAAAAGTCATCCAAAATGACATTCCTCCCGGGTCACTAGATTTTCCTGACTGGTCCTTTGATGGCTCCAGGTACAGTACATGGTTTTGTACTCAGATTTTGATACGAATTTGTCATAGACAATACTTTTCAGTGGTTTCAATTTATCAAAAGATATTGTTGCACTATTGCAACATAGGATACAGCATGTTCACATTCTATGTGTTGTAGATGTTTGATCTTTGACCATTAATACCAGTGATAGGTTCATATCCAATTTATCCATGCATTCTCAATTGCATATGCTTCAAAAGTTTGAGGTTGAAGACAGACCCATTGGATTACAATTATCCCAAAGAATGTAATGTGTTCCACATGAGCTCTTAGAATCTAGCTCACTTCATTTCCAGGTGAAGAACTGTGTCTAAGTGATTGAAAGATCTAAGACACAATTGCTGCTATTTTGAATGTCACAGCACAGGGCAAGCTGAAGGGCGATTCTCAGACTGTATCTTGAAACCTGTGTTCACATGTCCAGATCCAATTCGTGGGGACCCTCATGTATTTGTCCTCTGTGAGGTCTTAAACCCAGATGGGACTCCTCATGAAACCAATACCCGTCACCTCATAAAAAGTGTCTTGAGTCAGGATATAGTGGATGAGGACACCCTCTTTGGTTTTGAGCAAGAGTATACCATGTTCAACAAGGCTGGTAAGGTTTATGGTTGGCCTGAGAGTGGCTTCCCACATCCCCAAGGTCCATTCTACTGTGGTGTTGGCCTAGAAGCTGTCTATGGCCGATCCCTTGTGGAAGCTCACTTGGATGCATGTATCAAGGTATTCATTCTGGCTGTGTTTCAACTGTCCTATAGACACAAGATCCCATGAAACAGTGTTCTGGTAAAGATTCATGTACAGTTCATGAAAGGTTCTGTTCCCTTTTCTAGATAATAGAGCATACTTATATACTGCTGGTCAATGAAGTATGTAGGGCCTGTCACACATACAGTGTGGACAGATCATCTTGCCCATCTTGCACCTCAATGTTTTTCCAGAACTGTGGTGTAATAGATATGTGTGATATCTGACACCATGCTTGGCACACCAAAGATGACAGAATGTTAGTGCTCCAGATTGTTTTGCATCTACTCATTGTGTGTCCTGCTCAACTACAGGCTGGTTTGAAAATTAGTGGCATCAATGCAGAGGTGATGCCAGGGCAGTGGGAGTTCCAAATTGGCCCAGCAGGACCACTAGAAGTGGGTGATCATGTTATGATTGCCCGCTGGTTGCTTCATCGCCTGGGTGAGGACTTTGGCATCACTGTAACTTTTGAGCCTAAGCCCATGGAAGGAGACTGGAATGGTGCAGGGGCCCACACTAACTACTCCACCAAGTCCATGAGAAAGGATGGTGGCATGAAGGCCATTGAGGCAGCAATTGAGAAGCTGTCAAAGAGGCATGGTGAACACATCCAACAGTATGGACTTGGCAATGAGCGCCGTCTGACAGGTATGCTTTGCACCTTCTACTGCATATTTACTAGGGATATAGATAGGTACTCATTGGTGCATTTGATGTCCTCTCACTACATAACTGTATTCAACACAGTAGTGGACCGTCATCAGAAAATTTGTCACAAGCATCTCAGTTGGCTTCTGAGGTTTTCTTTTGCTTGTAGTTGCAAAAGATACCATTGCAAATGGCAGGAAAAGGGCCAGAGTCATATGTACAAGTCTGGTATCTGAATTGAAACAAAGCATAACTAGTCAGCATCTTGTCCACAATCCAATCTTTATATGTTCATTCTCAACAGGTAAGCATGAAACTGCAAACATCAACACATTCAAGTCAGGTGTTGCTGATCGTGGTGCCTCCATCCGCATCCCACTCCCTGTCTCTCTTGCTGGCAAAGGTTACTTGGAAGACAGACGGCCAGCAGCCAATGTTGACCCCTATGTTGTCGCACGCATGCTCATAGAAACAACTCTGAAGAACTAGGGGGTTCTTCAAGAGACTGCTTCACAGGATGGAGATACAATGTCTAGTGAAGACAAGCATATTGTTTGGATGCAGGATTCTCTAAGCTCTTTAAGGGGGAAGGAGTACTAACTTATAACCCTCCTACAATTTGCAAGTTATTCAGCGACATTCTTTGCATTGTGTTACCCTTATTGAACTCAGTTTATAAGCATAGAATTCAGTTGAGTGTTAACTGCTAAGTATTGAAATGAAGTGAGTTGAATTCTCCTTTTGATAAATATCTTGTTGAATGCATGATCCTGTGCCACAATCATCTCATGTCCTTTGTAAGCCATGCATGATGAAGCGAGTAGCAAGGCTGATTGTGCCTTCTTTGGTGAATGCCTCGTTAAACCTGTCAAGTAATCAGCTGTGTCCTTCATAACATGCACAAATCTAACTGGCCCTTGTGAAACCATGCTTCATACATCAATCAAGTTACTTGGCATCTTCTTCTGTGATGTCTGCAGCTGTTGCAAATCTGGTCAAACATAATCAGACCCAATTCACTAAGAAGAAACATGCAAAAGCAAGTCCTCACATTGTCTGCTTCTCCATATACTGCCCAGATCTATGCATCCTTTAACAACTGGGACAGATTAGAGAGTAACTTACAATTCTCAAATACTCTAGCATCCATGCACACAGTGGATTTAGCTGAATCAACACCAAATCTCCACCCTCTGCTCAATTGTAAAACTAAAATCTCCATTCCTTTGAGCAGTTTTATCAAATGGTGAACCAGTTTTCACACATTGTCCACATTGAAAGTAAATTCTCAAGTCCACCACCATGGCATAAGTTTCAGTAATGACAGGGGAGAATATAACACCGCTTTAGAACTAACCTAGTGTGTTAACAATCTTTTAAAAAACATGAAAAGGGTAATGGCCCCTTCTTTTCACTGTCACTCTCAGCTTCTGAAGCAGTCCTGAAACTTTAATGTCCATAAGAAAGCAGTCCCATACCTGCTTTCTTCAAGCTTCCCCTTCCTCTCTCTCTTAACCCTTTTTTACTTATGCTACTCATGGTCTTTTTGCCCTTCATCATCACTACTTGAGCTCTTTATATCTGACTCTGAATCACTTCAGACATGTTTCTTCAAAGATCTCTGTCAAAACCACTAATCATAAAGACAGACATTCCATTTCTACAGAGACTTTGCCCTAACAGAACAAGGATGCACCACAGAAAAAAGATGTTCAACATAACA
>Ga0116226_10006289_pt1 | contig 10668 bp, 12 predicted proteins | sample S1TSphfallax_FD_89692 | JGI IMG/M metagenome (GOLD analysis project Ga0116226, IMG submission 89692) | Host-associated microbial communities from peat moss isolated from Minnesota, USA - S1T2_Fa - Sphagnum fallax MG | ecosystem: Host-associated > Plants > Peat moss > Unclassified | place: USA...
ACCCTATCAGACAAGATTTAAAAACCTACTCCCGGACTGGGAGAAAGTCACGCCTGAAATAACTTTAAGGAGATATCACTACGGGAGCAATGCGATTTTGTGAGGTGCTTAAAATTCGGGTACTAAACCACCTATTTAGGGCTGCGATCGCAGCCAAATAACTGTTTTTATTGAGAATTTAGCTCTCTAACTGAGAATTAAAGTCCGATCTAACAAAATCGCATTGCTCCCTATCACTACGCACTTACGTGCAAACGTGGTGAGCCTGGGAACCTGAGTAATCAGGATATTAAGACAGTGATGTTTTAAGAATCTCTGTGGCTTTAGCCCTGAGAGTGTCAATTCAGTAATACGGTTTGTTGGTACATAAAGGATACGTGCTAACTCACTTGCGCTCATTTGCAATTCATGAAGCTCATCAGCAAGAATTTTTCCAGGATGGATGGGTGGCCGTGCCATGTTTTTCTCCTTTTAGCATATCAGTCCTTCTCAATAGCAGGGGCGACATTACCAAGTAGGATCGCTAAACAAATTAATCGTCAATTCCTCGCGTGGCGGTACTGCGGTGATACAAGCGCGGATGATTTCTCCATCCTCTAATTCGACGGTACAAGCGTGACAAGACCCCATCAGACAACCGGTGGGAATAAATACCCCAGCCCGGTCTGCTACATCTAAGATGGCTTCTCCCACTTCGGCATCTACTGTGACATCATCTGGTAAAAAGCGGACGCGAATAATCATTAATAATTCGTAATTCGTAATGAAGCTCTCTACGAGACGCTAAAAGCGTAGCTCGCTTCTCCATAGGAGTACGCGGACTCGCTGTTCGCGTCGAACGCGAACAGCATCTCGGAGAGAAGACAGTAATTCGTAATATAAGACGGACTCAAACAAAGTGGTTTTCACTACTTTACCCTGGTCTGCAAACAATAATCCTTTTTAAATTTCCTATTAGAGCCTAGCTAGCTTAAGACAAAAATTGAGTTAAGTCTAAATGACTTTCTACTTCAGTAGCTAAAGAATCCAAAATCTGCTCTCGCTGTTCTCGGTAGTTAGCAACACCAGTGGGCAAAGATTTTAAACCGCGCTGTTGACGGAGGCGATTTAACCAAGCGCGTCGCCAAGGGCCGTTGTCAAAAAGCCCGTGGAGGTAACTCCCCCAGACTGATTGACAACTATCCACTAACCCTAAATTAATATCGTCAAATAAGGCATGGTAGGATTGAGGGTCTATTCCTTGCTGTTCGATGCGCGATCGCCCTTGGTGAATTTCAAAGCCATTGACTGGTAAGCCCTGTTGTGGATAATTCGAGCTAACTTGGCGCTGGCGGGCAACTTTTTGTCCGGTAATTACAGTTCTAATTGGTAAAAGATTTAACCCCTGAAATCTGCCAGCTTGCCCTTCTATCCCTTCTGGATCGGCGATGATTTGACCGAGCATTTGATAGCCACCGCAGATACCTAAAACCGTTCCACCAGAAGCCGCATAGTGTTGGATAGCTTCTGCCATACCGCTTTTTTGCAGCAGTAGTAAATCAGAAATTGTGGTCTTTGTTCCTGGGATAATCACGGCATCAGGATGTCCTAAATCTTGCTTAGGACTGAGGTATTTAACTGAAACTGTGCTTTCTGATTCTAGTGGGTCAAAGTCGGTGAAATTGGCAATTCTTGGTAAGCGGATAACGGCAATGTTGAGGTCAGCTTGGGCTTTATTCGACGACGATTGACGTTCTAGCAAATCAAGGGAGTCTTCCGCCGGAAACACTTCTTGCAAGTAGGGTATAACACCGATAACAGGAATACCAGTGCGTTCTTCTAACCATTTTATCCCTGGTTCTAGGAGCGATCGCTGTCCTCGAAATTTGTTAATTACTACACCTTTAATTAAGGCCCGTTCATCTGGTTCCAATAATTCTAAAGTTCCTACCACATGGGCAAAAGCACCACCCCGGTCAATATCAACTACTAACATTGTTGGCGCATTCAAATATTTTGCCACCCGCATATTAGTTAAATCGCGGTGCTTGAGGTTAATCTCTGCTGGACTACCGGCACCTTCACAAACCACCAAGTCAAATTCTGTTCCCAAATGCTGTAGCGATTCTTCAATTGTCCGCCACCCCAGATCAAAATATTGCTCGTAGTATTCTGAGGCACTTACTTTGCCTACAGACCTGCCTTTGATAATTACTTGGGAAGTCATATCCCCTTGGGGTTTAAGTAAAATTGGGTTCATTTCTACCCAAGGCACGACTCCCGCAGCCCAAGCTTGCACTGCTTGGGCATAGCCAATTTCTCCACCACTGGCAGTAACATAAGCATTTAAAGCCATATTTTGACCTTTAAAGGGAGCAACCCGCCACCCACGCCGCGACAGAATGCGACAAATAGCTGTAGTTAAAAGTGATTTCCCTGCATGGGATGTTGTCCCCACCACCATAATTGATTTCATAGTTTCTATTAGTTAGTTTTTCAAGATACTTGGGAATTGGGCATTGGGCATGGGGCATTGGGCATTGGGCATTGGGAATTGGGCATTGGGCATTGGGCATTGGGAATTGGGAATTGGGAATTGGGAATTGGGAATTAGTTATTCTCCCTCATCTCCCTGCTCCCTGCTCCCTGCTCCCTGCTCCCTGCTCCCTCATCCCCATGCCCCATGCCCCACCACATTGTAAAAACTTCATGAATAGATGTGATGTTTCCGTATATTATTGTTCCCTGTGATTGCCTAATCCTAACTCTTTGGTTTTTTATTCTAAAAGGGTATCCGCAACCAACGAATCAAAGCATCGAATAAACGATCGCGCCATGAAGGTGTCCGCCAATTTTTTCCCTGGTATTGTTCTACCAACTGGCGACCCAAGGGAGTAAGACGAAAACTATCTGTAATCCCCTGACCATCAACTTCTCGCCGCAATACACCCACTTGGATCAGCCAGCCCAAGGCGTTGTCACAGGCTAATTCTGATAAAGGGTGCTTAGTATAACCCTGCTTGAGTCCATTATCTAAGGCGATCGCAGTTAATGAAACACTCTGGTGTCCCATGACTTCAAATAAAGACAAATTGAAAGGCGAACACACTAGCGATCGCTCTGCTCTTTCTACTGTGCTTTGAGGATAGACAAAAATATGTGGGTTTTGGGAATCAACAGCAGCCATTGTGTAGGGATAGAAATTTTTATTCTAAAAAAATTAATTCAAGGATATATTTTTTTGCACCAGATACCTTATTTAAGCAAAATTATTTACCTAAAGGATTATATTTATTATGCTATTTTTTAGTAATTATATTTAATCATTATAAATTAATGTAGAATTTCAAGTGCATCAACAATCTGAAACAGGAAAGGTTAATTATGCCTCTAGCAGTTGGTACGGATGCACCTGCATTTACCGCCAAAGATACAAACGGCAACACAGTCTCGTTATCTGACTTTGCCGGGAAGACCGTGGTTTTGTATTTTTACCCCAAAGATGACACGCCAGGCTGCACCAAACAAGCCTGTAGTTTTCGGGATGCCCAGTCTCAATATCAAGGTAAAGATATTGTCATCTTGGGAGTCAGTGCAGATGATGAAGTCTCTCATCAAGCATTTACCCAAAAATATAATTTGAATTTTCCCTTACCGGCTGCCACCGACAAATCCCTCATCAAAGCTTTCGATGTGGATGGCGGCGGTTATGCCAAACGCGTCACCTACGTAATTGACCCCAGAGGCAAAATTACCCATGTTGACGCTAGCGTAAATACTACCACCCATGCTAGCGATGTTTTAGCTACACTTGGGCTGTAGTTTTTACCCTGATAACTAAGCTGACAATTCAGGTTATGTGGAAAAGCTAACGATTAACCTAACACCCTAACCCCTTCCCGACGCTCTAAGGGGGAAAGTCAAAGTCTCTCTCCTTTTAGGAGAGAGATTTTCCAGATACCGTGAAAAGTCAGGATAACTAAGAACTTTTTAAATAATCTCAACCCCAAACCCTAATAATCTGTCAAGTTTAAATTGATGGGTAAACAATTTCGTAGTCAGCACTTTAGTCCTTATTTTCTCAGCACTAAAGTCCTTACTACAAACTCTCAAAATTAGCTTGACAAAATACTAGAGGTTTGCGATGGGATTCTTTATTTGAATTCACTGACGTGATGGCGACGTAAGCAATGGTAGTGTAACCGTTGGCAAACTGGGGGTTGCTTGCTGTTGTTGACCTCGAATTAGTTTTTGTTGCCTGGCTTTAAAGGCTGCTGCTGCTGAGTCTAGTTGTTCGTTCTGCTGGTCAGAATTCCAGTTGAGAGTCCCAAATTGTGCCCGATGCATCAGGTCTAACATATTGAAATTATCTGAGTTATGAGAGAACGGATCGGTATTTTGGTCTGTTGTACTATTACTGGGAAAAGCATCGGCTGGGCTGCTGATTTGAGCCGAACTAGGTTGAGCTATTAGCAAGGAAGCGAAGCTAATCCCTGCCACGGTAGCCACAAAGAGTCTAGGAATTTGTAAAAATGGTTTTTTCATGGGATTTTGACCCTAAAATTGCTCTATTTTATCTTAAGCAAGAGTCCGCCGCAGTTGAGGTTGAATGCTTACTAAGGCGACAAGGGCAAAGCCAAATAATACCAACAATGCCCCCCCAAAGGTAACATTACCCCAAGGAGCTTGCATTACTATGCTACCTAATCCCCAACTACTGTGGAGATAAAGATAGCGAATGGGTTCGATCGCATAGCTGAGAGGATTGAGGGTAGCGATCACCTGCAACCACTGAGGCATAAAGGATAGAGGAGCCAAAGCAGTACTAGCGAATAATAATGGTAGGTTAGTGACAAAAATCACTGCAATCAATTCAATGTGTCCGGGTAGAGCGAAAGCCAAGCCAAGAGAGATGGCTGTTACGCCCAAAGCTAAGAGGAAGACAATTAGAGCGATCGCACTTAAACCAGCTACATCGGGTAGTCCAGCGCCCAAGAACGCCGCCGCCGCTACAATCACGGCTGCTTGCAGCAAACTTTGGCTGATGATAAAAATTGCCGAAGCAAAGACAATAGAAAACCGCGATGCTAAAGGTGCTACCAGCAAACGATTCAAAAAGCCGAACTCGCGGTCAAACATTACGGGTAAACCGGCATTTAGCGCCCCGGCAAAGGCTGTAAAAACAATAATGCCAGCAGCTAAAAATTGCCCGTAATTTGTAGTGTTGCCAAATATACCCTTGGGTGCATTTTGGAACAAAGCACCAAATAATATCAGCCACATTACTGGCTGAATAATTCCGGCAACCAACGAGGAGGGACGGCGTTGCAACTGAATAAACAAGCGACGAGTTAAAGCCAACGTCTCTTGTACCAATTCACCGAAAAAGTTAGGTGCAGCATTAGCATCTGCTTGTGGCGATGCTAGGGGCTGCCAATTGATATCAGATTTAGGAGTAACACTCATAGGGATTTTGGATTTTGGATTTTAGATTGGGCATTGGGCATTGGGAATTGGGCATTGGGCATTGGGCATTGGGAATTGGGCATGGGGCATGGGGCATTGGGAATTGGGAATTGGGAATTGGGAATTGGGCATTGGGCATTGGGAATGGGGCATTGGGAATTGGGAATTGGGCATTGGGAATTGGGCATTGTTATTCTTCTCCCGCTCCTCCGCTCCTCTGCCCCTCTGCCCCTCATCTCCTCTACTCCCCCTGCTTCCTCATCCCCAGTCTCTGCTGATTGGTCATAAACTTGGGAGAAATAACAAAGGACAAATGACAAAGGACTTCTGATAGCTATTATATTCTTGTTGCTAGACCAAGAATGATCTATACAACTCCTTACACTTAATTTTATCAGAGGAAATACTGACAATGGGACGTATTTTTTTATCGGCTGCTCATGGAGGCAAAGAAGCTGGAGGCATCGATCCAGGTGCGATCGCAGGTGGTACAACTGAAGCTAAAGAAATGATTTTGCTGCGGGATTTGATTGTTACAGAACTGAGGGCGCGGAATTTGGAAATTTTGGCGGTTCCTGATGACTTGAGTGCCGCCCAAACCATCGCCTGGATCAATTCTCGCGGCGGTAGGAGTGATGTTGCCCTAGAGATTCAATCTGATGCGGCTAACAGCCCTTCTGTGCGTGGGGCTAGCGTCTTTTATATTGCTAATAATAGCGATCGCAAAAGCAATGCTGAACAGCTGCTAATGGCGTTGTTGCGCCGCGTACCTCAATTACCCAATCGGGGAGTCAAGCCCGATACAGATAGTGGATTGGGTAGTTTAGCATTCTGTCGTCAGACAACGCTGGCAGCGTTGGCGATGCAAGTAGGGTTTCTCAGCAATCCAGAAGATCGGGCTTTGCTGCAAACTCGTCGCCGCGATTTTGCGTTGGGAATTGCCGATGGATTAGCAACGTGGAGTCGCGTGATTGACCCCACTCCAGGAACTCCAGCAGAAGCCAATTATCCCCCAATTAATATTAATATTAATGGACAAAATTACTCAGAGCAAGGAGTATTAGTTAATGGCAATGCTTACATCCCCATTGATTTAGTAGACCTTCTGCGGATTGATCTTTCAAAAGCGGCTAATGTCAATCGAATTACCTATCGTAAAGTAGTTTATGTCAAAGCGATCGAACTGCGAGATTTTCATGTTGCAGTCAATTGGGATGCGGCAACTCGTACTGTCAGCTTGCGATCGAATTTGATGGTTTGCTCTGGTCAAATTGACCGGGTAATGTCTAACGGTAATACTTCAGAAGTCCAGTTACAATTATTCCTCAGAAACAATAATGAAAATGCTTTAGCAAGCTTTCCTGACATTCCAAAACTTTATCGGGAAGAAGCAGCTATAGAAGGAGTGGACTATGATATTGCCTTTTGTCAAATGTGTGTAGAAACAGGATTTTTACGGTTTGGTGGTGATATTAAACCTGAGCAAAATAACTTCGCCGGCTTAGGTACGATCGGTGGTGCTGCGGATGCTGCATCGTTTCCCAGTGCCAGAATTGGAGTGAGGGCACACATTCAACATTTGAAAGCTTACGCTAGTTTAGAACCTTTGGTACAGGAAGTAGTAGATCCAAGGTTTCGTTTTGTCACGCGCGGGATTGCGCCATTAATTGAGCAGCTATCAGGGCGATGGTCAGCAGATTTAGATTATGGTGCAAAGATCACAGCAATGCTCAGACGATTATATGAGTCAGCAGGACTTCTTTGAGTGTTGAGTAAATAAATTTGCACTAATTACTTAATCCTTCTCTTCCTTCTTTGCGTTCTTTGCGTCCTACCCTGTGGGAAGACGCTCTGCATCTATGCGGTTCGTTTAATAAATATTAAATGCATCCTCATAGCTAAATGTTATAAGTTTCTGCAAAACCCACTCTGCTTTAGAGGTTGTTTGAAAAGTATTTTTGGTAACACCAAAGCCTCGGAAACCTAACCCCCCTAGCCCCCCTTCCCTACCAGGGAATGGGGGTTTCAAAGCCTCTCTCCCTCTGGGGGAGAGGTTTGGAGAGGGGTTATTCGGTAAAGTACTAGCTTCGGTTGAAACTCTGAAAAAACGGTATACTCAAGAACGGGAAATGTCCCGTATTCCCATAGTAATTAATGGAGAAATTAAAACTTTATCGCCAGGTGGTCAGAATATTCTGATTGAAAAAATTATTAATGATTTTAATGGTGAATATTTATTGCAGTCTTACTAGGTAGGGGCACAACAATGAGTATTGCTATGTCCCTACAATATTCATAACTGCTAACTTTATAAACCGACTGATGGCAGCTTGCCTTGTAGTGACTGAAATCCAGATTGAACACAGTTTGCACAATTGCAACCAAGTTGATCAATAATCGGATTAGATGTTTGAATCAACTTTGGTGCTGCCAGTTGAGGAATTTGTTGTGTAGATGCTACCGTAACAATTTGTGTAGCATATAGAGATTTCAGGCTGGATGCGTTTGCTGGACTGACTACCAGCAGCATGGATACCAGAAATGCGGGACAGGCAAGTAAAATCAGTTTGACTATGTTCATAATTCACACAAATATACCCTTGCTGATACAGCATAGCTAATAATTCGTAATTTTTTGGTTTAACTACGCCCAAATCCTTGACCCCGCAAAACCTTTGACCAAACAACTAATTCGCCTTGATCACCACCTGCGGCCAGTAACTTACCTTCGGGATGCCAAGCTAGGCTAGAAAAACCTCCTGAGACACCTGTGATAATTTGAGATACTTCCTTGGCTTTGTTCCACAAACACAACCAGCCGTCAGCAGCAGCAGAAGCGAGAAGGAAGCTTTTGGGTGCAAAAGCGATCGCATTAATCACATCCACATGATTTGTTAAGACTCGTGCTTCCCAACCTAAAGTATCATCCTCTAGCTTTTCCCACACCACAATCCCTTCAACGCTAGAAGATGCGAGTATTGGCGCACCCACCTTGGTGGTAGCTTCTGACCATGCCAATTGGCGAATTTTGCCAGGGAAGCCACGCATCACCCAAGGGTCGGGGTTATTCCATTCCAAAACAGTGACGCTACGATCCATGTTGCCAGAAGCGAGGAATTTACCATCGGACGACCAAGCCATAGCGACGCTGACAGTAGTCATATCTAGGTTATATGGTTCTTCATCCCAGTTTTGACTATGCCAAATCTTCACTCCTTTATAACCACCAATAGCTAAGTACTGCCCGTCAATACGCCAATCTATACCCAATACTGAAGAGTTGTCGAAATTCAGCGTCACGACAACTTCACGAGTATCTGCATCCCAGACTTGCACATAACGCCCTAAACTAAAAGCCAGTTGGTTACTGGTGTAATTCCAAGCTAGCTTGTCAACCCATGCGGGAGCATTTTCTAACGTGGCAATTAATTCAGTGTTGCGCCAAATTTTGACCTGTCCATCCTGTCCGCCAACGGCTAAAAACTTCCCATCGGTCGAAAAAGCCAGACAGTCTACTGATTTACCGTTACCAGTTTGTAAGGTTGTGAGTTCGCCATCATTCCACAGAACTACTTCCCCAGCAGCGGAAGTTGCTGCTAAAGTTTTATCTTGTGGCGACCAAGCGATCGCAGTTACATAATCTGAAAGTGTTCCCGAATACTGTTGTTCAAATTGCTTAGATTTGCTGGTTGTGGAGTTCATATTTGTAAAGAGGGCATGGGGCATGGGGCATTGGGAATTGGGCATGGGGGATTGGGCATTGGGCATTGTTATTCTTCTCCTGCCCCTCTGCCTCTGCTGCTTAGGAACAGCTTGTTTTAAGCTAAACAGGCGAGAAAATCTTGCTTGAGTTGGGCTGCATCAAGGTTGCGACCGATGAAGACTAGCTCGTTTTTGGGGGTTTCGCTTGGTTTCCAGGGGCGATCGGGTTTACCATCAAATATCATGTGTACCCCTTGGAATACAAATCGATTATCTTCTCCAGCAATATTTAAAATGCCTTTCATCCGAAAGATATCTGGGCCCTGGGTACGCAGTAATTCCGAAAGCCAAGCGTTTAATTTTTCTCCATCGACTGCACCTGCTTCTACTAAAGCCACAGAGAAGACACTTTCATCGTGTACGTGGGCATCTTCACCTAAGAAATCTGGATCAATTTCTAAGGCGCGGTCTAAATCAAAGGCTTTCACACCCAACAAAGCATCCATTCCTAGTTCAGAATTTTGGGTACGGTAGATTTTTGCGATCGCATTCATCGCCCGAATCCGTTTTTCTAATTCATTCAACTCTTCTGGCGCTACCAAATCTGTTTTGTTAAGTAAAATTACATCAGCAAAGGCAATCTGTTCTTGTGCTTCGTCTGCATCCCAATGCTGCCAAATATGCTTGGCATCTACGACTGTCACCACTGCATCTAGAGACAGTTGGCTTTGCAAATCTTCATCCACAAAAAATGTCTGAATCACTGGCGCAGGGTCGGCTAATCCAGTTGTTTCAATTACTAAATGGTCAAATTTATCGCGCCGCTTCATCAAATTGCCAATGATGCGAATTAAATCGCCGCGCACTGTACAACAGATACAGCCATTGTTCATTTCAAATATTTCTTCATCTGCATCGATAATCAATTGATTATCAATACCCACTTCCCCAAATTCATTGACAATCACAGCCACTTTTTTGCCGTGTTCGTAGGTGAGGATGTGATTGAGTAGAGTCGTTTTACCTGCTCCCAAGTAGCCTGTAAGAACAGTAACGGGAACTGAATTGTTGATTACGTCAGCCACCATACTCTAAATTCCCCTTGTCTCACCTTGTGGATAATCATTATCACATATCATAAATCTTTTTATATTTTTGTGCTAACTTGCCTTGTTTTGGGCTTCAGCAAAATAGTCACATAATTTAATAAAGAAATATTTTATGAAGAAGAATTCAGAATTCAGAATGAATTCTGTACAACTAGCAAATGAATAACCGACGGTATCCCACCAAATTTTCTTGTTTTGTGGTGCAACAATTTAGTCGCGGGTCTGAATCCCCAAATGAATTGATTCTGACCGGAGCAACGGAAACGTCTCTGGCTTTGCTCCTGAATTCTGACTTCTTCTTCAAAGCTCAATACATTTTGTGACGTACCGACACTTCCTGAGTACAGTTAAGTGTAGGCTTCTCAGAGACTCTTCAATGAAGACATAATCTGAGCTTTGAGGGCGTGCGTCC
>Ga0116226_10006290_pt1 | contig 10668 bp, 3 predicted proteins | sample S1TSphfallax_FD_89692 | JGI IMG/M metagenome (GOLD analysis project Ga0116226, IMG submission 89692) | Host-associated microbial communities from peat moss isolated from Minnesota, USA - S1T2_Fa - Sphagnum fallax MG | ecosystem: Host-associated > Plants > Peat moss > Unclassified | place: USA...
GTCTTCAAACATCATATTCTTCTCGTACCATGTTGTGGGGTTGGCACCATGTCATTCTCATAAGAGCTTGCTATTAGTGTATATGTACATTAGGTCCTCCACCCAACTTGATGTTAACTAATTTCACACTTTGGTATGGACAAATGAATATGAACTCCAATTCCATTTGCACAATGATGTGGAACACACTTGTGCAAAAATGCAATGGGCATTGGGTGCAAGTGTGCATCCACTAGCTCCAATCAAATCCCACCACTTAAATGAAAGCAAGTCTAGGTCCTTCACTTGGGGGGTGTCAAAAAATGGACCTCAACTTCCCACAAAATTTGCAAAATCTTTTTAAACTCAAGCATAGGGAGTCAGGGTATGAATTGTTTTTCACAAAATTTTGTTTAAGGCTTCTTTTTGCATTTGCATATCATGTAGGTGACCTTCACCCAACAAATATGGATTGAAAAATGCCCTTGCATAATGTAAATCAATCATCAACATCTTCTACCTCTAGTAAAATTGATATTCAATCACATTTGCAAGGTTTGATGGCAATTCAAATGGAGGATCTCGTAAGGATAAAACATGTCACTCCAATGTTTTCATGATAACCCACACCCTCCCCATGCAAGGTTGTTTGCCACGAAATGCCCTCAATGACATTAAAATTGATTCCACCATGTGTACAAAGTTTGCATAAGTATCCCAAAACTTGTCCCTCCTTACATTGGCTCAAACAACTTTCACCTTGGTGAGTGATTTCTGACATGATTACCATGCAATGAATTGACAAAAGTTGTCCAATGAATATTAGCAATAATTTTTTCAATAGCACGTTTGAACTTGAACAACCTTTCAACCATTAAAAAATTGGTTACAAATTTTGTTTTTGTGGGGTTTAACAACATTAGGTTAATTTCATAATGATGGAAGATTGATAGTGGTGCATGGTGTTGTCGTATGAAAAAAACAACTTTCACATTTTTCACAATGTGTTTCACCCATGTTATTTTTCGTCAATCTTCCAATAGCAAGTCCAAACAATGAACAACACAACCTTAAAAATAAAGATTTGGAAAATGATAGATTAGAAGGTGAGCTACACTTCTCATGTTCGAAGCATTGTCTATACAAATTTCTACAATGTTGTCGACTCCAATGGTTTCATTGTATCCACCTAATGCATTACATATGTAATGGGCATGCTTTTGGTCCCCAATTGTGTCAATGGAACCTATGAATACATCACCATTTGAACAAGCAAACATTACGTTCAATAATGGACATTGTGCAAGGTTGTCCCAACCAACAAAACAAATGGTTGCTCCATATTTGTGAATTGAATTTCGTGTCCTCTCGATTACCTATTTGGACACATCCACCTTAGATTGCTTTAACAAATTTGTGCGCAATCCATGGTATGACAAGGATTTGTAGTAGGTTCGAGACTTGAAGGTTGTTTCCATAGCTTTTATGAACATCATGCATCGCACAACATTGAAAGAATGTTCGCCGCATAAACTAAAGTTGTCCATTTCTTGTCCAAATCTTGTTTTTTGGTTAAATTCAATCCCTTGTGCAATGAAACCTATTGAAGGTCCAAATGTTTTTATTTGTGGATCTGTTAGGACCTTATGTGTTATTTATATGGGGGGTGAAATTTCAAACCCCTTCCATTTGAGACATTGAAACAAATTCTCCTTCCATTGAAGGATTCGACATTTCCATGGCCACATCCTTTGTTCACCCATTTGAAGATATGGGTTGGTACTTCCATATTGTTTAATGGTGGAGGGACAAGTCCACCACATTGGGCAAATAGTGCCTTCACCCATGGATGTGCCTTTGAACACAATGTAACTCCAACTCGCCCATTGCTATCATATCCACTATAAAAAAAACATGGTTTTTCAAAAGGCTAACTTGACCCAAATGTTCACATTGACCAAAGCGTATGTCCATTTTGACTAAAGGTTTGGGGCATGAAACACAATCTACATTTGACCAATACATTTGACTAAAACTACCTTTTTGACCGAATGTCAACTTGAAGATCTAGTCAAAATGGACAAATGTTCATCAAAATGGCCATGCCTTAGTCAGATTGACCATATTGAATGGATAACGTTTAATTAAATTTACCATTTTGATTTGACCTTTAGTCAAATTGCCCATTATGATTTAACACTTAATCAAATGAACCATATTCATTTGATGACTTAGCCTACTTGTTAAACCTAGGCTACCTACCTAACCTAACATAACTAATAGGTTGGGTTAGACCTAGATTGCCTATTCAACCTAGCATGATTAATAGGCTAGTAGGTTATTTGTTAAATGATAACTTAACTAATAGCCTAGCTAAGTAACTTAGCTTAGACCTATCTAGTAAGTTACCTAGGATGTAGCCTAAGACTATTAAATAGCCTATAACTAAGTAATGTAAACCTTCTAGGAAGGTATCTTAAGTCACCTAGGCTTATTAAGTAGACCTATTAGCCATAGGTAACCTATTAGCCCAAGCTTACTATAGGTACATAACCTAGGCCTACTAGGTAAATAAGATAGGCCACCTAAGCCTAGTAAGTAGGTAGCCTATCCTACTAGTTAAGTAAGTAGCTTAAGTCACCTAGGCCTATTAGGTAGATAGCTTAATTGAGGCCATTTAGGCCTATTAAGTACGTATGTAGGCTAAACTAAGCCGCCTAAGCTACATACCTACCTAGGCTACCTAGGTAGGTATGTAGTTTAACCTAGGTTAATTAGGTAGTACGTAGTGTAACCTAGGCTAATTAGGCCTATTAGGTAGGTATGTAGCCTAACCTAGGCTTACTAGGTAGGTACATAACCTACCCTAAACTACCAGGGCCACTTAGGCCTAGTAAATAGGTATGTAATTAATCTAGGCTAAGCCACTTAAGTTACTAGGTAGGTAGCCTAGCTTAGTATTAGGTAGACCTAGCTTAAGCTTAAACCTATTTAATATGCTAAGCTACCTACCTAGTATGCCTAGGCTAAATCTATTAATTATATGTTAGTAGGTACTAACAATAACATAAGTGTAGGTAGGTATCACTAGTATAAATTTTGTCTTTTCCAACCAAGGAAACAATGATAAGTTGTCATGAATGATTATATCAATGACCACAATCATATATTATAATTTCATTATTTACGTGGAATAAGTATGAATAATAGATTAATCATTTATATGACTAATGGATGAAAACTTACAAAACAAACTTACTTCATCCATTTTCCATCAACCATATTCACCCAATATGGTTTTTGAGTGTGTGCTCGAAAATAAAACATTGACATGGATTATCTAATTATCATTTTTTCAAGTAATGAAATATGTAGATCTAGTTTATAATTTAATGTTCATTACTTTAAATGACATGGAAAATATTGTCAGGATGTCGTGACATTTTTTATATTTGATTAACTAAATAATATCCTACTTTATTGGAAAATGGGTCCCATTTATGTTGTAAACTTTGGAGACTTATAAAATGACTTATATATGACTAAATAACTATTACTACATGGATAACATGGTGCCTTATATAACTATATTATCATCTATAAAATTAAATAAATTATTTTGATTGAATTGTACTTCATATTTAATGTGAATAATATAAATCTTAAAAAATATATAGATATAACTAATTTATGATCCATTAATAAATATTTTTATGTGGATAAATTACATGGATTCATACATGTGAATTAAAAGTTATTAGTAAAATTATGATATATTAGAAGCAACATTGTAATATGATTTCTTAAACCAAATGAAGGCTTAAAATATGAATATTTTATTTTATTTATTCATGTGTTAACCATAAAGTCTTTTTCATTTACAAATCATGTGTTTGAATCTAATTTTTTCAAAATATGGTTATTCAAATGTTATTCGATGACAAAATTCAAATAATTTTCCTTTGAACTAAATTTACATTTAAAATAAAAAAATTATATAGTTGTATACATTATTGAGGGAAATTTATGAATGAATTTTCAATTTTTTTCATTTGGAAAAATTATGAATAAAATACAATTTTTTTATACTTGAAGTTTTGTGTAATGTTTAAATGAAATATGGTTTAAATATAATAAACATTATATTATTTACACAACAAGTGGGGAGTTTGGTGGTAAAGGAATTGAACTCCATCCAAGGGGTCCAAGAATCAAACTTCACAAATGACATGTGTTGTGGTCAACATTGGAATATTGATTGAATATTTCATACTTACCAAGATTACTGAGGTTAAGTGGTTACTTAGGCAAACTTAAGTAGATAGATTAGGTGGTCTACATACCCACTTAAAATAGGTTTTAAATTTAGTTTAGGTGGTGACACATGTCAATAATTGATAGGATGAAAAATAATGAAATTAAAAAATTTGAAATAAACATACATCCCATTATTTATATTATATAAAATAAATCTATAGTAACAAATATTATAAATTAAAAAATAATGTTTCCCAAGTTTTTAGGTCCAATTTGTAATAATAAAAAATAATTAAATAATGATTTAACTATCATCAATGAATTCACATATGTCCTAAAACTCATTCATAATGATTTTAAGGTTACTAATCATTTTTGTCTTTTATAACTAGAATATTAGTCATAAACTCAATCATATATTTGAAGATTTTTACTAGTGTATAAACATAGATCAACTAATAGGTACCTATAAGGCTTAATAGACTATAACCTACATGTTACCTAAATATGTGCATTTATTAATAAGTACCTCCTACCTACCTAGGCTAACCTACTTATAACCTACCTATTTATTTAAATAATGTAAGAAAATTCATTATATGCAATTCATGGAAGTTGATTACAATATGTTGGTCCAAAATCATGTTCATTATAGCTGATTGTCCAAAAAAAATCACTTTATAACTAGTGTAGTGATTAAGGACTTGATTCCTCAATGTGGAGGTGAAGAGTTCAAGTCCGCACGCTTGCAACCTAAGCTACTTTAACTACTTAAATGACCTAATTCGGTAGCCTAGGTTACAAAGCCTACTAGACCACCTAGGCTTCTTGGCCTAGCTTAAGGGGCTTGGCCTAGCCTAAGTGGCCTAGCTTAGGCCTAGGACTTAGGGTTGGTAAATAAATAAACAAGTAATTTTTGGAATTATTTATTAGGTTTATAAATTAGGTAGGTAAGTAGGTATGTACAATACAATATGGTAATTAATTAATTAATTAATTTCGTATTAAATTTTAAACATAATTTAAATAATATGTATTTGTGGTTGTTATCCAAATTATATTATTGTCACGATGGTTCAATAAAAATTACCCAATAAAAATTACCAACCAAAAAGACTTACACAAAATGGTTGGGTCCAAATCAACTTGTCCAAAATGGCATTTTGGTCAAGTTGGACATGGGGGCAAGAAAACAATTTGGGGGAGGTTTTTTATTGAAATTCTTGGTCAAAAAGTCAGGATTTCTTGTAGTGGTTGATAGCCCAAATGGAAGAGCATTCTATCCTTGTGGTACAAAATAACATTGCCACAAAACTTCATTAAACCTTCCTTGGTTTGTCCTCTAACATCAAATATCATGGATTGCACATGTTCTACCTTCTTTCCATTAGCAAAACATTGTACACAGGAACAATAGGCTTCATTAATATAATTAATGTATTCAACAATAAGATCGGACTCCACCTTTAGGGCTACAATTGAAATTCAACACCAATTGCAAATGCAATATGACAATCTATAATTCAAACACCCATAAAGGTTTCACCTTTCCCTTCCATGGTATATGGCAATGGTTAATGTTAAACAACATAAAACCCACACACGTCAAAGGAGAAAGTGACGATATGGTAAGGTTTACATTTTATTAGCAAGCAAACCAAATTACGTCACCAAATCAAATTCCATCGCCAAATCAATGGGGGATATCAATCCACCATCAATTGGACAACCTAGATCCACAAACATTAAGCAATTGAAAAAAAATTAGTTGCCACATAATTGGCAATGGAATGCTTTTAGTCGCCAAGCTTGTGTAGACCAAAAACACTTTGTCGCCAATTGTGTGGTGACGAATTTTTTTTGATCACCACATGGTGTAAGCAAGATAAAATGAACAAGTTGATTACCTTGTCAAAATTGGAACAAATAGATTTAAAATAATAACATATCCCATTATAGAATTATGGAATATTGAATGTTTTCATTTCAATGACTAAATATGATATGTGTTTGCCCTAATGTTGACTGATTTTCATATTTCAAACTATAAAAGTAGGTTTTAAGTAGGTTTTTAAAAATACAATTAGCTTTTGACATCTACTTTTCAATGTGGGCCTTTGGTTTCAAATAGGTGTCATGTAGGTTCTTACAAAAAGGAAATATATAATTTTTCAATGACTTGCTAAAACATATGTCGATCTTCATTTCCTAACTTATTACCTATCAATTTCATTAATTTTTCTAACCAAAAAGTAGGTTTGAACACATATTTCTTAGTCGGTTTTGAATGTAATTTTTAACTATTTTTTTAATTCATTTACTTTCAATTTTTTTAGAATTAGATTTTTATAAAGTTAATAGAGCTAACTAATGTTACTTAACACATGGGCAAACTTTTCCTTGGGTGGTACCACTAGGAACATCACACCCCAAATTTCTATGACCCATCTAACTTCAAAACAACATAGGAGTCACAAAAAGAAAGCTTTTCATTCCAAATTATTTATCAAAAGGTTACCCAAGTCATGTAAAATTCAAAATTTTAATTGAATTTAGAAAAAAATATGTTTTGATGTGGAAAATGGATGCATAAGGAAAATGTTTCAGGAATGTCACACAAAGGATTTTTTTGATCAATAACACAAAAGGAATCTAGTTTTTGGGAATTTTCCTTGGATGTTAAATTTTGAAAATATCTCAAATGCCAACCTACTTGATGCCTTTTTATAGATAATTGATTGAATCAATTTTGATTTATTTATGAATTTTTGAAATCAAGATTTTGAAGCCTTGAAATGCCATTGATGTCAAGAACATAGATAATAACTATTTTCACCTTTTGTTGGTTTAATGACTAGTTTAGATCCTTCCCTTGAGCATGTACTAAATAAACAAGAAAAAATATCTATTTTGTAAGTGTAAGGATTTTTTTTAAAAAAAAGTTAGGAATTGGGTTAGGAATGGGTTAAGAATGGGTTAGGAGTGGTTCATGAATCAAAATGTTAATGCATATTATATGTTTTTGGATCTTCATTATTTTCACGAGTGTGTGCATAGGTGGGGGACACATAGCCCACCTAGTTTAATCAAATAAATTAATGTATAAGTAGATGGAATTTTATTTATTAAACTAGGTCCAACTTTCCTGTGATTTTGATAATGTGATTCCTAATTGTACCACCCAAGGAAAAAATTGCCAACAAACTTTCACCTAATTTGATATTACTTTATGGTAGTTATATGAAAGGCACATGGTTAAAATGAAGATGTCTACTTTTTTAGAATATTTTATCTTGTTTTGACCCTATATGCTTGGAGATCAAAAAAAATTTTGTCACTGCAGGCTTTATAATGACCAAAACATGTTTAGTTTCAGTTGCCCATAAACTTGTCTTGGGCAACCCAAGAGTCCTTTTAACCTAGGTTGACCCTATATTAATGTGATGCGAAGGTGCATATGTGTTCAAATGTGTCCGTTGTGTCATGACAGATGCACAAATGCCATGACAACTTGAGGGGGGAAAGGGGAGTTTATAAAACATTTATCACAATCATAGGTTTTTTTTTTTTCAAATTTGGGGTTTTTCAAATTTGGTGATTTTTTCCAAAATTTTAGGAATTTTCTTCAAATTTACACAAACAATTCCAAACAATTTTATCACGCACAATGCAAAAAATTGCCAAAATAAAAATAAAAATATACATTAATCTAATCAATGTATAGGTAAACTAAATCATTGATATTGTCTTTCAATAATCAAGTCTTTCAATAATCTATAAACAATTGCCCATTTTGATGTCTCCTTTTTGGTATTAAAGCTTGTTGGTCAAAAAGGTTAGAATTGGGATCTTAAATTAGGGTTTGAAAAACATGTTAATAAACAATTTAATCACACAAGAATCATCTCTGGTTTTGATAAAGAAAGTCATTTATAGATCTTACCATTCAAGCTAATTATGATCATTTTTTTGTAGATTTGATTATCTAAAAAGTTTGGATGCACCATGGGTAGGAGCTTTTTTTTTGCATTTAACAAGTTTTGAGGCTATGAATATCATAAGGTTTGATCATGTTGAAACATAGATGGGAAACATTGCCATAAACGTTATGCATAGTGGATTCATTTTGTGAGCTCAAGTTTAAATCAAGATGACCAAGTGGTTAGGGAACCATGGCATAGTTTTGAACTACTTTTTATTTTACTTCTTCCCTTGCATAGAGTTTTAACTTCAAGTTTTGAAAGGTTAAAAGGAATACTTAAAATAAAAGATATTTAAATCCTTAAGGTGATAGTCGCACCTAACCATTTTGTTCAATTTTTGATACCTAGGATATAGGATCTGATGCAAGATGGTGACAAAATTCTAAAGGTGGTAGCATTTGGACAATCATTTCAAGTTCTGTGTTTGGAGGTTATGTTCTGATTTGAAATCAAAATCATATTGGCAAGATGACATTTTAGATGAGCCAAAAAAGAAATCATACCTTTTAAATTTCAAATTCTAAACCTCATAGGAGAAAGCGAACAACAACGTTTTGATAAATGATTTTTTATACAAATAATTTGTGTCTTGAAACTACAAGTATGAACAATGATGATTGTTTCATAATGGGACTATTGATTAATGGAACACAAACCAAGAATTGCAAGATTCAATTTTAAACATTTATTTTTTATGAGGTTACTTTTTATAAAAAGCCCAATGCAAGATTTGTTATTTTTAAAGATCATTAATTTTGCCTCAATCATGATTGTTGGTTTCAACTCAAGTGTTGTTGAGGTTGGAAACATTGTTGTGGGCATGGTTCATGTTAGAGTTTTCACAAAGGTGGCAATCTAGTTGAAAATTAAATTTAGATTTGATGGAAGACAATGGACATTTATCCAAGATAATGAACCCAAGTTTTTCTTCACAAGCTCTTGGCCCTTTGAGTCAACTTTAAAGTAGAAAGGTTGTGAAAGAAAAGATTACCTCAATCCCAAGATAGGAAATGTGTGGATCCCAATAGAAATGGATATAAAAAGGTTGTAGTGCACAATTTTACAAACTAGTGTTACAATATAACATTAGATCTAGAGATCACATATGAAACATTGTTTTTTCAAGCAAAGAATATCATATGTTGTGTTGAACTTATTACACATGTTTTTATGGCAAATTGCGTTAGAGGTATGTAGGCAAAAATGATATAATTTCACTAGAACAAAAAAATTATTTTGCAACTTGTCTCATGCAACTATTTTTTAGTTCCATGCTACATGTGGGTCCAAATTCTTTAAATGATTACAAGCAGGACAAAGTAGAAGTAGTCCTTAAATGCAGTCTTTAATTTTGCCTTACATTTTTTATTTCTATACACATTATTGAATTAATTTTTTTCTTATTTTGAAATATGATATATTAGACCATCATATATGTATTTTAATTATATCACACACTTTGTGTTCATGTACATCATGAAAAAGGACTAGTAAAGAATATGGAAAAGGAATACAAAAGGGTGATGTTGTGATAAGTTTTTTGGAAAACCTTAAAAAATTTGGACCCATTTGTAGTTGCATAAAACAAGTTGCAAAAACAAAATTTAACTAATGATTATAGTTATAAGATAAATGGTAATAGGTTATAGGCAATTAAGTAAGAGGAAGAAGATGTAAAACCCAAAGCAAATAGTTAGGGTTGAGAATTTTAATTAAGATAGGAAGGTCTAAATATGGAAAGAAGTTAGAGATTTTTAACATATCAAGATGACTAACCCAAAAAACATGGATGAACATTTTGGGGAAAGGACTTGGAAGATGTTTTTCATTCGGCAAAAAGGCTATAAATGGCAACAAAAATACATGAATATGGTGACACTAGAAGAAAAACATGTATTTTCGACTAGTCTTTGCGACTAAATTTTAGTCACAAGAGACATTTTGCAACTAAAATCCCTTTAGTCGCCTAAGACAAGTCACATGTGATAAATTAGTCGCAAATGACAAAGGGTATTGTATGAAAAAAAAATCAACAAATACATTTCATCCTTTGATTTCATTGTATACGTATTGTCACATGCGACTAAGATGCAACTATTTTGGTCACAATTGAGGGCAAATGATGTGATGCCACGTGTCTTAATATTTTATTATTATTATTATTATTATTTTGAAATAATCTAGGACGTTCAATTCAAATACTTTGATGATATTATATTATGACACGTGGCCCAATGTGAATATGCCACGTGACATTAATTTTTTAAAATAAAAATAAAAATATTAAATTGGTAGGTACCTAGGTAGGTACATAAATAGGTGCCTACAAACCTATGCTACATACCAACCTACCTACTTAGGTAAAAAAATAGGTAGGTAGGTTCTACTTTCCTAAGTTAAATACTTATTCATATAGGTAGGTATTTAGGTAGGTAGGTACATAGGTCAA
>Ga0116226_10006291_pt1 | contig 10667 bp, 8 predicted proteins | sample S1TSphfallax_FD_89692 | JGI IMG/M metagenome (GOLD analysis project Ga0116226, IMG submission 89692) | Host-associated microbial communities from peat moss isolated from Minnesota, USA - S1T2_Fa - Sphagnum fallax MG | ecosystem: Host-associated > Plants > Peat moss > Unclassified | place: USA...
ACGGCTTTGGCCGGCTATGTCTGGGGGTATCGCGGCGCCTTGCTGATTTCCGGCGCCGGGGTCATCGCCTGGTCGAAATATATCGGCTGGCACCAGGCTATTTTGTATATGGCGGGGCTGGCTTTGCTGGGCCCGCTTGCGACCTTGTTCACCGCCGAGCCGAAGCCGGCCGCGCATGCCGTACCCGCCGGCTTTGCCGCCCGCTTTGCCGACGCCGTACGGGCGCCGCTGGCGGAATTTTTGTCGCGCCGGGGGGCGGCGGTGATCATCGCCTTCATCATCCTGTTCCGCCTCGGCGAAGCGCTGGCCGGCGTCATGCTCGCCCCCTATTACACCTATCTTGGCTTCGACCGGGTGGCGATTGCGATTGCCAACGGCCCGATCTCGCTGGCAGCCACTCTGCTCGGCGCGGCTTTGGGCGGGGTGCTGGTGGCGCGGATCGGAGTCGGCAAGGCCTTGCTGGTTACCGCCTTATTCCAAACGGCCGCCTTGCTGATGTACCCGGCACTCGGCCTGCTTCCGCACCACCCGCATATGCTGGTGGCTACCGCGGTGCTTGAATCCTATGCCGAGGGCTTCGCCGACGCTGCCTTCCTCACCTACCTCTCCGGTCTGTGCAACACCGCCTATACCGCCACCCAATACGCGCTGCTTTCCTCGCTGGCGCCCTTGGCGCTGCGCACCATTGGCGGCCTGTCCGGTTTCATCGCCGCCGCCACCGGCTTTATCCCGTTCTTCATCATCACCGCGTTTGCGGCTTTGCCGGCCATGGGGCTGATGCTGATCATCCTGAAATACTACCCGCCGGCGGATAACCGGCGGGGTGTGCCGGCGTGACAATGGCAGGCCTCTCGAAACGCCCCTGCATTGACCTGGTGTTAACTCAGAACGCCTAAAGCTGCGGCGACACGTGACCGGCATCGCGCCGGACTCATTCCCTCCAGCAAAAAGGGCCGCCAGCTTTGAAGAACCTTCCAATCATTGCCAAATTCATGGCCGTCATGGCCGTGTTTGGACTTTTCTCCCTTGGCACGGCTTTTTACGCTGCGCATCAGATGCAAGCCATCGATGCCCATTACTCCGACCTGATCAATGGCAACGGCCGGGCGAGCATCGATATCGCGCGTGCCAACAGGTCGCTGATGGGGATGCAGGCCGGCGTCGCCGAGCTGATGGCCTCGGAAACCGCCTCCGGCAACGCCGCGGCGAAAGCACTGCTTGATCGTTCGACGACCGAAATGCAGAATTTTTCCGAGCGGGCGGCGCAGAATGCGCCGGCGGAAGCCAGCACGCTGCGCGACATCGAGGCGCGGGCTGAAGATCTGGTGAGCCGGCAATGCGCGCTCGCGATCAGCGAAGGCGCGTCCAGCACCGCCGGCACCGCCGCCGGCATTGCCGCCGGCAACGAATATTTCAACAATTGCGCGCCCTATTTCCCGCCGGTCATCGCGGCGTTTTCGGCGGCCGTCGATACCATCGCATCTGCCACCGATGCCGATTCCAACAACCTGACCGCGGTGACCAACAAAACCGTCTTCATCACCTATTCCGGCGTCATCGGCGGCATGGTCCTGGTGATGGTTCTCGGCTTCTTCGCCATCACCGCCTGGCTAGTCACGCCGGTGAAAAGCCTGCAATCCGTCATGGGCAGACTTGCCGAGGGCGATCTCGCCGTTGACGTTCCCGGTATCGAGCGGCGGGACGAAGTGGGCGGCATGGCCCGCGCCGTGCAGGTTTTCAAGGAGAACGGGCTGGAGAAAGTCAAGCTGGAGAAAAACCTCAAAATCGCCGAGGCCGAGGCCGAGACCGAGCGCCGTGCCGCGGCGGCGTTGCAGGCGCAGGCAGCCGAGCGCCAGCAGCTGGTGGTCGATTCTCTGGCCGATGGGCTGGCAAGCCTCGCCGATGGCGATCTGGTGTTCCGGCTGAACCAGAGCTTTGCCGCCGAATACGAAAAGCTCCGCAACGATTTCAATTCGGCGATGGACAAGCTTGCCGCCACCATGACGGCGATCTCGGCCAACACTCAGGGGGTACGCGCCGGCGCCGGCGAGATTACCCAGGCATCGGACGATCTTTCGCGCCGTACCGAACAGCAGGCGGCCAGCCTTGAACAGACCGCCGCCGCACTTGATGAAATCACCACGACGGTGCGCAAAACCGCCAACAGTGCCAGCGAGGCGCGCAATGTTGCGAACAACGCGCGCGGCGACGCCGAGAGCTCAAGCAAGGTGGTTACCGAGACAGTCAGCGCGATGCATGCGATCGAAAGCTCGTCGGGCAAAATCACCAGCATTATCGGGGTGATCGACGAAATCGCGTTCCAGACCAATTTGCTGGCGCTGAATGCCGGCATTGAAGCCGCGCGCGCCGGCGATGCGGGGCGCGGCTTTGCCGTGGTGGCAACCGAGGTGCGGGCGCTGGCCCAGCGTTCGGCCGAGGCTGCGAAGGAAATCAAAGGCCTGATTTCCGCATCATCCGAGCAGGTGATATCCGGCGTCAAGCTGGTCGGGGAAACCGGCAAGGCACTGACCCGTATTGTCGAGCATGTCAGCCAGCTCAATCATCTGGTCGGCGAAATCGCCGCCTCGGCGCAAGAGCAGGCATCCGGCTTGGCTGAGGTCAATATCGCGGTCAATCAGATGGATCAGGCGACGCAGCAAAACGCTGCGATGGTCGAGCAATCCACCGCCGCCAGCCACAGCCTGGTCGGTGAGGCGCAGGCCTTGGCCGAGTTGGTGGGACAATTCAGAATGGCGGACAGCAAGACCGGCAGCCAAACGCCGCGTCCGGCCAATCCGGCCCGCCGCTCCAACGCGCCACTCGCCTTGGTCGCTTCCGCCGAATGACGTTCTTGCCCTTCGCGAATGCTCAGCAGCGCGGCGGCTGAGCATCCGGCGCTACGGCGCTCGGTTTGCGGGCAATGAAGGTAGGCCGGCAGCGGCGATCTGCAGTTGCAGGATGCGGTCAACCTCCGCGATCGCCGCGGGATTGGATTGCGAAGAATGGCCGGAATCGACCACCAGTTCGGAATCAACGCCGGTGATGTGCGCGCTCTGGTAAGAGACCACGCCATCATTGCCTGACGTAACGGGTCCCGGGGTTGAAACCGATATGATGGAATGCGCATGCACCCCGGGCGCCACCGGGATGGCGGCCAGCGTTTGGATGAAGGGGCTTTTGGGGGACATGCCCGAGATGCTCCCGATCACCATCTTGCGGTCCCCGATCATCGCGACGCGACCGTTACCGCCAAACGCCTCGGCCGCGGCGCTGGTGAAATCGAGCGGCAATTTTACGAACTTTGCGACCATTCCGGCCAACGAAAATCCGGCGACGAAACTGCCGTGTTGAGGGGTTGAGAGAAAGATGACGCGCTTGATCTCCGGCATCGGCGTGTTGAACAGCATCGCCTTGGCAAGGGCCTTGGATTTTGGCGAGAGGTCGAGTGTATCGAGCGGCGGCAGCCCGATGCCGCTCCATAATCTGTCACCGGGATTGATGACCAGCATCTTTGCAAGCAGCCCGCCCTGGCTATGGCCGATCAACGTAATCTGCCCGAGCGCCGGATCGGCACGCACGCCGCCGAGCTGGGCAATGGAAGCCGTGATGGCCTGGCGCAGCTGCCAGGCGGAATAGGGAATGGGGTTGCCGGAGGCGTAGGAGAAGAACCAGAATTCGAAGTGATCCCGGATGGCCGGATCCTCCTGCAGGTCATTGACCATGTTCGCCCAGGTTGTCGCATTCGACGTGGTGCCGTGGATAAAGATGATCGGCATGTAGCCATGCTGATGCGGCTCCAGCGCCACCAGAGTCGGCTTTTGGTGGCGGGTCTGGCCATTCAGAAATGCCAGCAGGCCCCGCACCCGGCTTGGCGTCGTCGCGAGACTGAAGGCCAGCGCGGTTGTCTGGTCGTAATTCAGGGTGACGGGATTCTGCCCCACATAGATGGTCCGCGTGTCATAGATCGTGTGGATGACAAGCTGCCCGGTTAACGAAGTCTGGGCGATCTGCTGGCGTGGATTATCCATGATCAACAGCAGATTGGTGGGCACCCGCAGCTCAGGCGCAAAATCCAGCGCCTGGCCAGGACCGGAGTTGCCGGCGACCTCGGCCGCCAGGGGGTCGCCAATTCCAGGCGTGCTGTAGATATTGGTCAAGCCTTGCGGCTCAAAGGTGGCGGTGCTCTGGAACTGGGTGAAGTTGCCGCCGCGCCATTCGAAATCTTTCGGGTTGGCGATCAGGGTGATCTGACCGAAAGGCAGTTTATAGATGCCCGATACGATCGGCACCGGCTGGTTGGGCGGGGTCAGCGCCCAGACCAGACCGAGATTGTAGATGTCGCAGGCCTGCTGGAATTTCCGGTCATAGGGAAGCGGCATCTGCCCGCTGCCAGGGTCCAGATAGGCGTAAGCATAAAGGGCCGCCGCGAGGTAATCCGCCGGTGAGTGGGTCTGCTTGCCTTGCAGGTAGCTGAGCTCCGCCAGCGTAAAATATTCGTTCCATAAGGATGGATCGGCAAGCACGTCGCCGCGCAGATCAGCGATCGCGGCCGCCGGATTCTGCTGCCATAGCGGCAGCAGGCCGTGGCGCCGCAGCACATTCAGCGACGCGTCGCTCGGCGTTTCGCTGGAAAGCGCGCTGCGATTGGTCTGCTGATAGCTGGCATCCGGCCCAAGTTCCCTGACGCCGTAGGGCGAGGCGCAGCCGGCAAGGGCGACCAGCAGAAACAGCGCCAGAGCCGCTGGAACGATATGCGAAAAACGGTGCAGCACAGGCAAAGACGGCGGCGGCGATTTGGTTGGAACGAAACAAAGATGATCCTTAGCGCCCATTCGTTTCGTCCCGCGGCCAACCGTCATGCCGCGGCCCGATTATCAACGATCAAGCGCAAGCGCAAACCGACAGGAATTTGAAATGATCAAGTCTGGGTATCGAGCGCATTTGCTTATGGCCTTCGCGCCGCAATCAAAAATTCCCGATTGCCTTCGGGCCCGGTGATCGGGCTTGGCGTAATCCCTAAAACTTTCCAATCCTCAAGGCCAGACCACCAGGCCTCGATTTGTTGGCAAACCGCGTCATGCACGGCCGTATCTCGCACCACGCCGCCTTTACCCACATGCTCCGGTCCGGCTTCGAATTGCGGCTTGATCAGCGCCACCGCGAATGCGCCCTGCGCGCATAAGGTCAAAGCCGCCGGCAATACAAGTTGCAGACCGATAAAACTCGCATCGCAGACGACGGCGTCGACCGGGTCCGGAATCACCTGCCGCGTCAGATGCCGCGCATTGGTCTTCTCGTAGACCGTTACGCGCTCGTCCTGCCGCAATTTCCAGGCCAGCTGACCGTGCCCGACATCCACCGCATGCACATGCGCAGCACCGTGATGCAACAGCACATCGGTAAAGCCGCCGGTCGAAGCGCCGATATCCAAACAAATCCGCCCCGCCGGATTCAAGCCAAAATGCGCCAGCGCATGCGCCAGCTTGACGCCGCCGCGCGACACCCATGGATGCTCTTGCCCCTTGACCGACAATTCCCGATCCTCACCGAGCATATCACCGGCTTTGGCAATGCGAACAGTGCCGGAAAACACCAGCCCCGCCATGATCAAGGCCTGCGCCCGCGCCCGGCTGGGGGCCAGCCCCCGTTCGACTAGAAGCACATCTGCTCGCTGCTTGGCCAAAATGTTTTGCCTTTAAAACAAGCGCTTCTTTTTTGAAAAAAAGAAGCAAAAAACTTCTTTGAATCTGGGCCATAGGCGCTGCAGACGCCAACGCCCATGGCCCAGAGTAACAAAAGTTTTTTGGTTCTTTTTTTCAAAAAAGAACCGCTTTAACCTAGCTTTTCCTGGTTACGGTAAATCTTGCCAGTGCGCGCAGCAGCTCCGCCCGCTCGCCGAAGCTTTCGAGATGCTTAGCAGCCTGGTCGGCCAGATGCGTTGCCTGGGCGCGGGCGCGTTCCAGGCCCAGGATCGAGACCATGGTTGCCTTGCCCTGGGCGACGTCCTTGCCGGCGGTTTTGCCAAGTTCCGCAGCGGAGCCTTCCTCGTCCAGCACGTCGTCATAGATTTGAAAGGCGCCGCCAAGCTCGCGGCCATAGGCGGCGATGAAATGCCGCTGGGCTTGCGGGGCGCGGCCCAGGATGGCGCCCGCCTCGGCGCTGAACTGGATCAGCCGGCCGGTTTTCAGCGCCTGCAGGCGGGTGATTTCCGGCGCGCCCAGCGTTTTACCTTCCGCCAGCATGTCGATCATCTGGCCGCCGACCATGCCGCGGGCGCCGGTGGCGGCGGCAAAGGCGGTCACCAGCTCGCAGCGGGCTTCCGGGGCGGCGTGGGTGTCCTCCTCGGCAAGGACTTCAAAGGCGCGGGTCTGCAGCGCATCGCCGGCCAGAATGGCGGTGGCCTCATCGAAGGCCTTGTGGCAGCTTGGCTTGCCGCGGCGCAGGTCGTCGTCGTCCATCGCCGGCAGGTCGTCATGCACCAGCGAGTAGGCGTGCAGCATTTCCACCGCCGCCGCCACCCTTGCGGCGCAGGTTTGGTTGACTGAAAATAATTGCGCTGTCTGCATGACCAGAAACGCCCGCATGCGCTTGCCACCGCCGAGCACCGCATAGCGCATCGCCTCGACCAGCCTGGCCTCGGCCGCCTCTGGCACCGGCAGCAGCGCTTCCAGCTGCGCCTCCACCAGCCTTGCGGTATCGGCCATCGCGTCGGCCAGTTCGTCGGGTTTGGGCACGATATCAAACGCCATTATCCGTCCTCGTTCTTCAGCGACAACGAGCCGTCGGCGCGCGCCACAATCGCCTGCACCCGGGCTTCCGCCTCGGCCAGCTTCGCCTCGCAATGCTTCTTCAGGGCCGCCCCGCGCTCGTAGGCGCCGATGGCGTCTTCCAGCTTCTGCTGGCCGCTTTCCAGGCCGCGGACGATCGATTCCAGCGCCGCCAGCGCTTCCTCGAACGACATTGCCGCGATATCGGCTTCTGCTACCGGTGCCATTAGGCGGTTTGACTACAGGGGGCAGCCAAGATTCACAACCTCATCAGACTGCGGATATGGGCCGCCACGCTCAAGGCCAGCGCGTCCAAATCATACCCGCCCTCAAGCAGGGAGACCACGCGGCCCTGGCAATGCCGATCGGCCACGGCCAGCAGGGCTCCGGTTATCCAGGTGAAATCCGTCGACTGTAGCCGCAATTGCGCCAGCGGATCGGCGCTATGGGCGTCGAACCCGGCCGAAATGATCAATAATTCGGGTGCGAACGCATCGAGCGCCGGTATGATCGCATCCGTCCAGGCGGCCCGGAATTCCATGCTGCCCGAACCTGGACGCAACGGCACGTTCAGCACATTGCCCGCCACGCCGCGCTCCTCCGGCCTGCCGGTGCCGGGATAGCAAGGAAACTGGTGCGAGGAGGCGTAGAATAAATCCTTATCCGGCGTGAAGATATCCTGCGTTCCATTGCCATGATGGACGTCGAAATCCACGACCGCGATGCGTTTAAGCCCGTGCCGGGCGCGGGCGTGATACGCCGCCACCGCGGCATTATTGAACAGGCAGAACCCCATCGCCTTGTTGCGCTCGGCATGATGACCGGGCGGGCGCATGGCGACGAACCCGGCCTGCACCTTGCCTTCCATCACCGCATCTACCGCCGCCATTGCGCCGCCGGCCGCCCGCAGCGCCGCGTCGACCGAGCCTGCGCTCACCACCGTATCGCCATCGATATAGTGCAGCTTTTTGCCGGCCGGCTGCAGGGCGAGAATGCTGTCCACATGCGCCTGGCTATGGGCCGCCACCAGCGCGTTCACCGGCGCGACCGGCGCTGTCCTTCGCACCACGGTTTGAAATTCCGGCGCCTCTAGTGCTTTCAGCACGTAGCGCAAGCGGTCCGGCGATTCCGGATGATGCCGGCCGGTATCATGCCCGAAAGCCGCCTGATGGGTGAATACCGCGATGCTCAAGGGCCGGCCAGGTTCATTGGCCGGCGCCGCCGATCGGCGACTCCGGCTCGGCTTTGCGGCGGATGGTGAAGCTGAACACCCCTTGAACCTCGCTGGTCGCCACCAAGGCATGACCCGTCACCCGGCAAAAATCCCGAAAATCGCTCAACGCCACCGGATCGGTCGCCAGCACCCGCAGTTTTTCGCCCGCCGCCATCGAGCGCAACGCCCGCGCCGCCCGCAGCACCGGCATCGGGCATTTCATGAACTGCGCGTCGATCAGCTTCTCCATCGTCGTAAACTGCCCCCGCCACCGGGCTTGAGCAATAGCGGAAATCGCTCAACATTACGGTCATGACCTATCGCATCGGCCTCGACCTCGGCGGCACCAAAATCGAAATTCTGGTTCTAGGCCCGGACGGCAACCCGCTGCTGCGCCGCCGCACCCCGACGCCGCGCGCCTATGCCGAGGCGCTGACCACCATTGCCGCGCTGATTGCCGAGTGCGAAGCCGAAATTGGCAGCAAAGCCACCATCGGCATCGGCATTCCCGGCACCATGAGCCCGGCAACCGGGCTGATGCGAACCGCCAACACCGAGTCGCTCAATAACCGCCCGTTTGATCGCGACTTCGCAGCCCTGATCGGCCGCGAAATCCGCATCGCCAACGATGCCAATTGCTTTGCACTGTCCGAAGCGGTGGACGGCGCGGCCGCCGGCGGCAAAATCGTGTTCGGCGTGATCCTCGGCACCGGCGCCGGCGCCGGGATCGTCGTCAACGGCCAGGTGCTTGAGGGCCGCAACGGCATCGCCGGCGAATGGGGCCATAACCCGCTGCCCTGGATCACCGAGGCGGACCTGCCTCTGCGAACATGCCCCTGCGGGCAGGCCGGTTGTATCGAGCGCTACGTCGCCGGGCCGGCTTTGGCCTATGAGGCCGACGGCGAAGGCGCGCGCGACGCCTCGCAGCTGCTTGCCCGCGCCGCCGCCGGCGACGATGCGGCCCGGCTGGCGCTGCACAGGCATGCCGAACGGCTGGCCCGCAGCCTGGCCGCGGTTACCAACCTGCTGGACCCGGATGTGATCGTCCTGGGTGGCGGCCTTTCCAACCTGCCGCATCTCTATACCGACCTGCCTGAGTTGATGCGGCCGTTCGTCTTCTCCGACAGTTTCACCACCAAAATCGTTCAGAACCAGCACGGCGATTCCTCCGGGGTCCGCGGCGCTGCCTGGCTGTGGCCGGGTTGAGGGAAGCAGTTCTTTTTTGAAAAAAAGAACCAAAAAACTTTTTTGACTCTGGGCCATGGGTTGGGGGTGGAGCACGCCCTAGCCTTTAACCTGGTGCCGGGGCCTTTGGTTTGGGGTCGCGGACTTTCAAATTGTTCAGGGCGTAATCCACCCATTGCATGTCCAGCCGCGGCGGGACTTCCAGGAAGCGGGAAAACGCCACGACCTGGTCGATGATGAAGCGCGCGTGAAACGCCGCCAGTTCCAGGCCTTTTTCATACGCCACCTTGTCGGCGATGCGCCGCAGCACGGCCTCGTCCGCCACCAGTCCGGCCCTCTCGCAGACATGGCGGAAAATCGCCAGGTAATTTTCAAGCGACGGCGCGCCGATCTCGATCTTGTAAGGCAGGCGGCGCAGGAATGCCGGGTCCATCAGATCCTCGGGTTCGAGATTGGTTGAAAATATCACCAAGGCCTCGAAGGGGATCGAAAAGCTCTTGCCGGTGTGCAGTTTCAGATAATCCACCCGGCTTTCCATCGGCACGATCCAGCGATTCAGCAAGGTGGTCGGGCTCACCATCTGGCGGCCAAAATCATCCACCACGAAACATCCGCCGAGCGCCTTGATATGCAGCGGCGCCTCGTAAAAACCGGTCACCGGGTCATAACGCAGATCCAGCATCTCCAGGGTCAGCTCGCCGCCGGCGACGATGAAGGGCCGCCGTACCGGCACCCAGCGCGCATCATATTGCTCGCGCCGCAGCCCGCTGAACACGTTCGGGCTGACCGCCTCCTGCATCGGGTGATGCAAACTCGGATCAAAAACCCGCATGATCTGACCATCGATCATGACCGCATGGGGCACGTAGATCACCGATTTATAAACCTCGGCAAAACTCTGCGCGACCGTGGTCTTGCCGTTGCCCGGGGGCCCGTAAAGCAGAATTGGCCGGCCCGAATTCAACGCCGGCCCGATCTGGTTGATCAGCGCGTCCGCAACGTCGTAGCCGGCAAGGGCGGCGCGGATACTGCCATAGGTGACTCTTTCATTCGTCACCTTCTGGCGCAGAACGCGGTTGCGGAAATCATCCAAGGTCACCGGCGCCGGGCCGGCATAAACCGAGGTTTTCAGCGCATCCTGCGCCCAGGCGCGGCCCAGCTCGCTTAGCTCATAATGCATCGTCAACCCGACCGCGCCGATCGCCACCAATAATTTCCGCGCCACCGCGGTATGAACCAGTTCCTCGACAATCTGCGGCGGCAGCTTGATCGCTTCGCTGAATTGCAACACGGTCGCCAGCCGCGCGCTGTAGATCAGCTTGACCAGCAAGGTCATTAGCTCGGGCGCACTGATGCCGGTATCGGCAATCGTTTCCGGCTCGGCCGGAATTTGATTGAGAAATGCCTCCAGCCCGGTTCTGGAAATCGCCTCGGCGGCGACCAGATGGTCGCCGAGCCTGCCGCCGAATTCCTGCTGCCGCGCCGTCGCCCGGTCGAGGTCT
>Ga0116226_10006292_pt1 | contig 10666 bp, 10 predicted proteins | sample S1TSphfallax_FD_89692 | JGI IMG/M metagenome (GOLD analysis project Ga0116226, IMG submission 89692) | Host-associated microbial communities from peat moss isolated from Minnesota, USA - S1T2_Fa - Sphagnum fallax MG | ecosystem: Host-associated > Plants > Peat moss > Unclassified | place: USA...
ATTGCGCATCCAAGGTGGTGCGAAGCTCAGGAATATGGTCTGGCGCAATCCGATGCTCGTCAGTCGCCCGGAGGGGCGATTGAGTCGCGGCAACGCCTTACGATCTATAGCGTTTTGGGTGTGATCGCAGACGCGAGGCGCGTGGCTAAGCCCTTGATTTTCCTAGGTGGCGTAAAAAAATCACCACTCCGGTCCATTTTCCTCTTTTCATCGCTGAAAAAAAGCGTAAATAGCGTTTCAGACGTACCGCGCACGTGCCTCTGGCCCAGGGTTGGTTAAGCAACGACGTCAAGGCGTTCTTCTGCTGTATGCCGATGGAAAGGCGTTCCGGAGGAAAGACCATGGTGTTTGTTTCTTGCTTACCTCGTCAGGCAGGCGGGTTCTATGAAGGACATTCCTCCGGGACTGTTCCGTCGCCGACCCTCTACAGCCTAAATCAGAAGTAACTCTACCGATCTATTGAGTTCGGTTTGGTTTGGCTTCCGCTCGCTTGCGCCCCTGGTTGGGCTGCAAGGCTGATTACCTACCTTCACATTCACACTTTGCGCGTACTGGACATGTGATGACCGCTAAGATTTATCAGTTCCTGGCCGACCAGCAGCCCGCCACCCCGTGCCTGATCGTCGATCTCGACGTGATTGCCGATAATTACGCGGCGCTGAACCGTTACCTCCCGACCGCCAAGGTGTTCTATGCCGTCAAGGCGAACCCGGCCAAGGAAGTGATCGCGATGCTCGGCGAACTGGGCTCCTGCTTCGACACGGCCAGCCGGCCGGAGATCGAATCGGTGCTGGCCGCCGGCGTCTCGCCCGACCGGATCTCGTTTGGCAACACCATCAAGAAGGAGCGCGACATCGCCTGGGCCTTCCAGCAGGGCATCGAGCTGTTCGCCTTCGACAGCGAGGCCGAGCTCGACAAGCTGGCCCGCGCAGCCCCCGGCGCCAAGGTGTTCTGCCGCCTGCTGATGACCTGCGAAGGCGCCGAATGGCCGCTGTCGCGCAAGTTCGGCTGCGAGGCGGAAATGGCGCGCGATCTGCTGGTCAAGGCCCGCGAATTGGGCCTCGATCCCTATGGCATCTCGTTCCATGTCGGCTCGCAGCAGACCCGCCTGGATCAGTGGGACATCGCGATCGGCAAGACCGCGATGCTGTTTTCCGAGCTGAACGCCGCCGGCATCGAGCTGAAGATGATCAATCTCGGCGGTGGCCTGCCGGCCCACTATCGCGATGAAATCGCTCCGGTCGACGACTATTCCAATGCCATCATGAATGCCATGACCACGCATTTCGGCAATGACCTGCCGCTGATGATCGTCGAGCCCGGCCGCTCCCTGGTGGGTGATTCGGGTATCTTGGAGACCGAAGTGGTGCTGATCTCGCGCAAATCCTACGAGGAGGATGTGCGCTGGGTCTATCTCGATATCGGCAAGTTCGGCGGTCTGGCCGAGACCATGGATGAAGCGATCAAATATCGCCTGCAGGTGCCCGGCGACATCGAGGGCGCCGAGAAGGGTGTGGTGATCCTGGCCGGCCCGACCTGCGACTCGGCCGATATCCTCTATGAGAAGCAGCAATATAAGATGCCGATGTCGCTGCAGGTCGGCGACAAGGTGCGGATTCTCTCGACCGGCGCCTATACCACCAGCTATGCGGCGGTGAATTTCAACGGCTTTGCGCCCTTGAAGGCATATTACATCTGACATAATATTTTGCGGTCCCCTCTGGTCAAAAGAGGGGACCGCGACTGCCGGACTTCCTCGCCTGTAATCGGTTCTTCGGTCGAAATTTGATCAACCCTCTTTCCGAAGATCGGCTGAAAGCTTATCTTTTGATCGGTGGTACGGAGTAGCGGTCATGGCTGACGAGCCCGAGACTCTCATTCTTGTTCATCTTCGACGACTGGAAGAGAAAGTCGATAAGATTTCTCGCGATCAGGTAGCTGTGCATCAGGCTATTACGGCCAACCTGCAATATACCCAACGGCTTGGAACTCGCATGAGCGAATTGCGGGACGATCTCGAAGTTATGCTTAGAGCCGAGACTATGGGCGCGAGTTTATCGTGGCGGCGGGAACTTGAGGCTCGTCTTGACGCGTTAGAAGCTGAGTTTCATGCGCGCTCCTAGTGCGTCAGTTATTTGTTGAGCTCGGGCGCCACACCACCAGCTATGAACTTCAACGGCTTTGCGCCCTTGAAGGCATATTACATCTGACATAATATTTTGCGGTCCCCTCTGGTCAAAAGAGGGGACCGCGATCATACTGGCCTCTAGGTAGAATATCTTGGGGGATGGGATGATCAAGGGTTGCTGTTTGGGTTTCGTTGCCGTTCTTTTGTCGACAACTCCCGCGCTGGCTGATCCCGCCCCGATTTCGGCCTATGCCGCTCTTCCCACGATTTCCGATCCTCGCCTGTCGCCGGATGGCACCGCCGTGGCCATGGTGGCGCCGGTAAGGGACCGCCTTGGATTGGTCGCCCGCAAGATCGACGGCAGCGGTACGGTTGTCTTCCAGACCGGCGACACCGCCGAACCGGAATGGTTTCACTGGAAGACCAATACCCGATTGATGGCCGGCTTACGCTTCGTGGCCTACTCGGCGAATAACGAATATGCGATTCACACCCGCCTGGCCTTCCTGGACGCTGATGGCAAGAATGCCACCTTTGCCAAGCTCAACAAGGATTTGCCTCAGCCCGGCACCATCCTTCTCTACGACCACAGCAATCGGACACCGCAGTTCCAGGATCAGGTGATCAGCCTGGAACCGGCCAAGCCGGACGAGATTCTGATGGCGGTCACGCCGCTGTCCGATTGGCTCCACCCCGACGTCATGCGGGTCAATGTGCAGACCGGCGTCGCAAAGACCGTCACGCATGAGGCCGATGTGACGCGCTGGCTGGCCGATGAAAAGGGTGAGGTTCGGGCGGCGGTCAAGGTCAAACGAGAACATTGGAACGGTAAGGAAACCCACCGCATCGTGATCGCCCGCGAGCATGAGAGCGATCCTTGGCAGATCATCGATGAAGGTGATCAGGTGCAGGGTCACCGCTTCATCCTGGTCGGTTTCGCCAAGGACCGCGCCAATATCCTCTATGTGCTGGCCGACAATGAAGGCGGCCGGCTGGAGGCGCGCGAATATGATCTTGCGACGCATAGCTTGGGTGCCGTGCTGGCGTCCGGACCGACATGCGACGCGGAGCGTTTCGGCAATGCTCAGGAGACGCTCGGCTTTGACGCGCCCTGCGCGCGGGAGTCGCGGCACTATCTAGATCCGGCCTGGCAGCATGATTATCTGGCCATCAAGAACGCGTTGCACGCCGATCAGGTCTGGCTGATCGACCGCAGCGAGGATGGCAAGCGCGTGCTGGCCGCCGAACGCCGGACTGCCAGCCAGCCGCCTAGCTACTGGATCCTCGATCGCCACGGCGAGAAGCCCAATCTGTCGCCCTTCGCCGATTCCTATGAAGGGCTGAAGCCCGAGGACATCCAGCAGACGACCCGGGTCGACTATCCGTCGCGCGACGGCCAGGTGCTGCCCGGCTTCATTACCCTGCCGGCCAATCATTCGGGACCGCTGCCTTTCGTGGTGCTGGTGCATAGCGGGCCGAGCAATCATGACGGCGTCTGGTTCAATTGGCAGGTCCAATTCCTGGTCAGCCGCGGTTATGGCGTGTTCCAGCCGCAATATCGCGGATCCAGCGGTTTCGGCACCGCGTTCCAGGAGGCCGGCTATCAGCAATGGGGCGGGCGCATGCAGGACGACGTCACCGACGGCACACGCTGGTTGATTTCTCAGAAGCTGGCCGATCCCGCGCGCATTGCCATTGCCGGTTCGGGCTATGGCGGTTGTTCGGCGCTGATGGGTGCCGTCAAGGAGCCCGCACTCTACGCCGCAGTCGCCGCTTACGATCCGATCACCGATCTCGATAAGCTGTTGCACCGGATGAAGGCGTTCGCCTATGCCGATATCAATCGGCCCAAGGTCAAGAACGAGGATCAGGATGCCGACGACATCTCGCCGGTCGCGCACGCCGCCGAAATCAAGGTTCCGGTACTGCTGGTGCATGGCAAGAAGGACGTCCATGTGCCCTATGACCATAGCGAGGACATGGAGAGCGCGCTCCAGCATGCCGGCAAGCAAGTGACTGCGTTCTATCCCGAACTGGCCGATGCCGGCATGAACCACAGCGCCGAGCGCGTGCTGTGGGCCACCGAACTCGAAAAGCTGCTGGCGGGTACGATCGGAGCGGGAGGCGTCAAGACCGCCGGTTCCGGTTCCCCATAGGCGCAGGGCTTGGAAACCGGGTTAGGCTCTTGAAGCCCGTTCGCGCGTCCTATTACAAAAGCGCCTCAATTCCTTTTCGACGGATGACGTTCAACAAAGCGAGTGCAGGCCCCTTGGCCACTGTCGCACCGCGCTCGAGCTGCGAGACATAGCCGGTTGTCATGTTGAGATATCGGGCCAGCGCGGCTTGGCTAAGACGCGCCTTCTCGCGCACCGCCCGGACTTCCTCGCCTGTAATCGGTTGTTCGGTCGAAAGACGCGCCGCGCCAAGATGGCGGGCTGTAATCTGTTGATAAGTCGCCTCATCCATAATGCCGAGGCTTCGCTGATCGGCAGCCATTTCCACCAATTCGCGGCCAAGCCGGCTAGGCTTTTTGGTTGTCGTCATACTCAATCTCCATCAGTTTCCCTTCCTCAAGGGCTTGCTCGACAATCTCGGACGAAGCTGCAAGCCAGTTTTCGCCGATGGTGTGAAGCGTCTGCAAGTCGTCGTCCTCGATGTTGTCGGGGTCGCTCTTGGCGAACCCATGCAAAAACACGGCGCGGCCGGCAACCAGATAGGCGATAATCATGCGAAAGCCGCCGGATCGGCCTTGGCCGGGGCGGGCGATGCGCTGCTTGATAAGCCCGCCGCCCAGATCGGCGTCGATCAGGCCACGGTCGGCCCGTTCGATGGCTTCTCTCAAGCTCTCATCGCCAATATGTTGCCGGCGGGTGAACCGCGCCACACCCTTCGTCTTGAAAATCCGCACGGTACATCCCTATGACACGCAAAACTATAGCATGCCTTGTTATAGTTTCAAGGTGGCGATCAGCCCAGCTTCGTCGCCAGAGTCTCGGCGGACAGGTTCGCGTACCGGCGCAGCTGGTGCATGCAACAGGACGTCCATGTGCCCTATGACCATAGCGAGGATGGAAAGCGCGCTCCAACATGCCGGCAAGCAAGTGACCGCGTTCTATCCGAACTGGAAAAGCTGCTGGCGGGTACGATCGGGGGGCAGGGCGCCAAGACCGCCGGGCCGAGTGCCCAATAGGCATTGGGCTTCCAAGCCAGACTAGCGAGGATATTGCGCGGCAAATCGCTCGATCTGATTCGGATGGAATGCGCCGATGACATCGTGAAAGCGAGACTGCACGATGTGCTCATACATCGCAGAGAATCGCTGGTTCTTGTCATGTATATCGAGATATCTGCCGCTGGTCCCATCGAAGGCGTACAAGATTGGGAAAATATCGCGGAGCTTGTCGAAATACTCCGGGACCGTCGTTCTCTGAAGTGCGTTCAGGCACCAATGATTAAGTTCGGCAACGACAATCGGCTTATTTTTTCGGACTGTTTCACTCAATCCATTGAGGACATTCAGTTCGAATCCCTCAACATCAATTTTGATGCAATCCACGACTTGGTTGCCAAGGATGGAATCGCCGTTCCTGATCTGAATGTTTTCGACGATATACGCCTCGGTATCGACCTGGGTCAGATTTGAGACAAAAGCGCCGCCTCTGCCCACAGGAGAGAATGTCAGTGTCAAATTCTCATCTTGCCTGCCCAGCCCGAAATTATGCGGGAGAATATTGGTCAGGCCTGACGCTTCCACATTCTGCGCCAGATATTTGTATGTCGAGGGTGATGGCTCAAATGAAATGACGTTTTTTGCATGTTGACCAAATAATATGGACAATAGGCCTACGTTCGCGCCGACATCAATGATCGTGTGAGACTCATCGATTAAAGATAAAAACGCATTGCACATATTCTTGTCATATTCGTTATTCATCGACGATATTTCATTGTCATCGGAGGTGATTTCATACAGATTTTCACCTATTTTTATCTGTCTGGTAATTTTTTCCCTTACGTTTTCCGTATTATTACTCTGTACACTTTCTTGAATTGCGACGTCTTCGTTCCTGGGGAGAGTTTCCTCTGCCGGGGATCCCTTATTTGTCTTGAAGAGTCCAAACAACGCGGTGATCTCCTCTGATAAATCTTCTTTGGAACGATCCTCAGCGCGCTTGGGGGGCGGCACGCGGCGTCATCACCCAGTGTAACCGGATTGACGGCCAACGTACAGAAAAGCACCTATTGGTATAGGTTGTGTAAATCACTACGACGATAAGAAGAGATGCCAAGTCGATAGGGCAGGCGCGGGGCAGCACGGTCCAAATGCACGCGTTCCGGTGCGGGCTCGTGTCAGTTCCGCTCCCGGCAATGAAGACGCCTGTCACGGATGCGGGCTGTGCGTCCAGGCCGGCCCTCAGCAGGCGATCAAACGCCGCAAGGTAGAATGATGCAGATCGACTGCATCATTCTATCAAGACGATTTCAGCTCTTTCCCTTGCGGGTCTGCTCGATCAGCTGCTTCAGGCTCTGGGCCGGAACGGCGCCGGGGATGATCTGATCGCCGACGATGAAGGTCGGGGTGGCGTCGATATTGAGATCGTGCGCCAGCTTCAGATTGTTCTTCAGGATGGTGTCGATCTTCTGATCGTCCATGTCCTTTTTCAGCTTGTCGACATTGAGACCAACCTCGCCGGCGGTCTTCATCAGCACCTTTTCGGTCAGCGGTTCCTTCAGGCGCATCAGCGCGCGGTGGAACTCTTCATATTTCTTTTGGTCCCGTGCGGCGAGCGCGGCGCGGGCGGCGGTTACCGACTCAGGCCCCAATACCGGGAATTCCTTCATCACCAGCTTGGTCTTGCCGTCGGCCTTCACCACATCGGCGATCTGGTCGTCCATCGCCTTGCAATAGGGGCAGCGGTAATCGAAGAACTCGACCACCGTCACGTCACCCTTGGGATTGCCCAGCACCGGGGCGTCGACGTCGCTGAACACCTCGTCCTTGCGGTCGGCCAGGGTCTTCTTGGCGGCGGCCTCGGCGGCGAGGTCCTCCTTGGCGCGCAGCGCCTCGATGGCGTCGGCGATGATGCTGGGATTTTCCATGATGTAGTCATGGACCAGCTTCTTCACCGCGTCCTGCTGCTTGGGCGAGAGATCATCCTGGGCGCGGGCCGCCGGCGCCCCGATCAGAGTGGCGGTCATCAGCAGCGCGCAGAGCAGGCGAAAAAAGGAGAATTTCATCGGGTCGGGGGCCTCAATGGAGGGAAATCGGGCGGCACACTAGCGGTTTCTTTGCGGCTTGTCATCGTGCTGCTCGGCCTGGGCGCGCACATCCTCCATCCGCAGCGCCATCGGCGTTCCATGCTTGAGGCCCTTCAGCGCCTTGTTGGACTGAAACAGCGCCTCGGAATAACGCCCGACCAGCAGGGCATATTCGGCCATGCCGGCCGCCGCCATCGCCTCATCGCCATCGCGGCCGTATGCGGTGGCGAGCAGGCGCCAGCTTCCGGCATCGTCGGGTTCCTTGCGGATGGCGGCGTTGAGCTGCTCCTTCGCGTCGGCCAGCTGCGTCGGATCGTCGGACTCCACCTCGACCTGGCCCAATTCCTGATGCAGCAGCGCATTGTCGGGCAGCACTTTGACCGCCGCCTTATATTCCGGAATTGCCTCGAGCGGACGGCCATTCTCATAGAGGATCTGGCCGCGCAGCTCGTGGAAATAGGGGTCGTTGGGGCGTTCGGCGATCAGCCCGTCGATCAGCGGCAAGGCATGATCGAGATCGGGGATGCGGTAATAGGCGATGGCGCGGGCATAGCGCGCGGGGAGGCTGGTGTCGCTCTCCTTATATTTGTACAGGGTCGACATCGGCGGATTGAGGAAGGCGGCCAGCTTGGCCCGCATGCGCTGGTGCGGCTCGGCGAATTCCGGCGGTGGCGGCACGTCCGACCAGGGCGAATGCTCGATGTGATTGCGGATCTCGTCGATGCGGTCGGTGGTCAGCGGATGGGTGCGGACATAAGGATCCTGCCGTGTGGTGACCAGCAGCTCTTCGCCCTCGAGCTTTTCCATGAAGGCCAGCATGCCGCGCGCCGACATGTGCAGATTGTCGAGGAATTGCAGGCCGGCGGTGTCGGCCGAGCCTTCGATGGTGCGCGAAAAGGAGGCGTAGGTCTTGTAGGCGACTTCGCCGGCAGCACCCATGGTGGCGGGCAGCAGGGCGCCCGTATTGGTATAGGCGCCCGGCACGCCCTGGCGGGCGGCCGACTGGTCCTGGTGGCTGGCGGCGATGGCGGCGGCGGCGCCCAGGATCATCGCGGCCAGGCCGGTATACATGGCGTTGCCCATCGCTTCCTGGCCGCGCACCAGATGGCCGCCGGCGATGTGGCCGCACTCATGGGCGATCACGCCGATCAGCTGGCCGGGATCGTCGGCCTGGATGATGGTGCCGGTATTGATGAAGAGATTGAGGCCTTCGGCGACGAAGGCGTTGAGCGACTGATCCTTGACCAGATGGATCTGCACCGCGTTGGGATCGACGCCGGCCTGCGCGAACAGCGGGTTGGCATATTGGCGCAGCGTATTCTCGATTTCCGCGTCGCGGATGAATTCCAGCCCTTGCGCATCGGCCTCGCAGGGCGCGAGGATGGTGGAAGAAATAATAGCCACCGCCGAAATGGCCAGACCCGTGATGCGTTTGAACTGCACGATACCCTCTCCGATCCTCTCTAAACCTAATCACGCCCCGTGCGCCCGTCAACGCAACCGGATCTTTCGATGAGCCTCAAGATCGCCCGGCGGGGCATCGTGCCGCCCTTTATCGTCATGGATGTGATGCGCGCCGCCCAGGCGCGCCAGGTCAGCCATGGCGACGTTCTCCATCTCGAGGTCGGCCAGCCTTCGACCGGTGCGCCCCGTGCCGCCATCGAGGCGGCAAAAGCCGCGATGGACCGCGAGCCTCTCGGTTACACGCTGGCGCTCGGCATTGACCCGCTTCGCGAACGGATCGCCCGTCATTATAGGGAGGATTACGGCATTAGCGTGTCGCCGGAGCGGGTGGTGGTGACCACCGGATCGTCGGGCGCGTTCCTGCTGGCCTTCCTGACCGCCTTCGAGGCGGGAGACCGCGTCGGCGTCGCCGCGCCCAGCTATCCGGCCTATCGCAATATCCTGACCGCGCTCGGCGTCGAGCCGGTGCTGATCCCGGTTGGCGCGGCCAGCCACTACCAGACTACCTTGGCGGTGCTGATGGACCATGCGAAGGGGCTTGACGGGCTGATCCTGGCAAGCCCCTCCAATCCGACCGGCAGCATGCTCGACCAGCCGGCCCTGCACCAAGTCGCGGATTGGTGTTTCGCGCAGGGGATCCGGTTGATTTCGGACGAGATCTATCACGGAGTGACCTTTGGCATGGCGGCGGCGAGCGCTGCCGACAGGAAGGGCGCCATCGTCGTGAACAGCTTCTCGAAATATTACGCGATGACCGGCTGGCGGCTCGGCTGGCTGGTGCTGCCCGACGACATGATCCGCGCCGTCGAATGCCTGGCGCAGAACCTGTTCATAGCACCCCCCTCTGTGTCGCAGCACGCAGCACTGGCCGCGTTCGAGTGCCGCGAAGAGCTGGATGGCAATGTGGCGCGCTATGCCCGCAACCGCGATATCCTGCTGAACGACTTGCCGGCCGCTGGTTTCAAGGAAATGGCGCCGGCCGATGGGGCCTTCTACATCTATGCCGATATCGCCCATTGGACCGCGGATTCGCAAGAGTTCTGCACCCGCATGCTGGCCGAGACCGGCGTGGCGGCGACGCCCGGAATCGATTTCGATCCGCTGGAAGGGCGGCATTTCATGCGCTTCTCCTTCGCCGGCAGCAGCGACGATATGATCGAGGCTGCCAGGCGGCTGAAGGGCTGGTCGAAATGAGGGTGCGCGTTATTGCCAGTCTTCGACCGACAGGCCGCCGATCCGATCGAATTCCCGCCGGTTGTGCGTGATCACGGTCAGGGATCGAGCCATAGCCTGGCCGGCAATCAACGTGTCTAAAGGCCCGATTGGCGTGCCGAGTCTGGCCAATTGAGCGCGAAGTTCGCCGGAGCACCGCGCATCTTCCAGATCGAAATCCAGCCGCTCGAATCGCAAGCCCTCCAATCGGGCCACGTTCGCCTCGACGCGCTGGCTCTTATAAGCGCCGTAGAATAGTTCATGCATGACAATAGCAGGCAGAGCGAAATCCCGAGGCGCATGACGTAGCAGGCGGTCACGAAAAGCGGTATGACCCTTTAGAAGCGCGATGACGGCGTTGGTGTCGAGCAGAAATTTCATTCGAAGAAATCGAGTTCCGAACGATCTTGATCCTTCGGCCGCTCCTTGACGGCCGCGACAAAATCATCATCCACCGGACCTGTTATAGCATCGAGCCACGCCCAGTCCCGCGCGATCGGCTCCAGAATGACCGCTTCGCCCTGACGTCGAATGCGAACCTCCTCGCCCTCGAACCGAAAATCCTTGGGAAGTCGGACGGCCTGCGAACGGCCTGACCAGAAG
>Ga0116226_10006294_pt1 | contig 10664 bp, 7 predicted proteins | sample S1TSphfallax_FD_89692 | JGI IMG/M metagenome (GOLD analysis project Ga0116226, IMG submission 89692) | Host-associated microbial communities from peat moss isolated from Minnesota, USA - S1T2_Fa - Sphagnum fallax MG | ecosystem: Host-associated > Plants > Peat moss > Unclassified | place: USA...
AGAGGACCATGGCGGCGGAGGTGATGGCGCAGCCGCTCTGGCCGATGGTCTCGAAGGTGGGGCCGAGCAGTTCGAAGGCCCAGCGCGGGTCGTCCTGGGTGAAGACGGGCACGGGGATTTCGACGCGATGGAGGAAGTAGCGGCCGCCGCTGGAGGAGATGACGTGCTTCCAGCCGAAGAAGGCGGGCACGCCAAACCAGATGAGCGCGGCGAGGATGAGCGCGCCGCCCCAGAGGAGCGTACGGCCAAAGGCGAGTTCCTGCCCGTAGCGTTCGACTTCCGCGCGGGAGTAGATGAGGTTGAGCTTGGCCAAGGGTACGACTCGTTCCGGCATGCGGGGAGAGTATCGCGGCGGTGGCGGGGAAACAAGTGCTGTTGGGCGCGGAGGCAGTTCAAGCAATGGGCTTGAAGAGCTTGGCGGTGTCGATTTGCAGGCCGGGGAAGATGGCGGGGGCGAAAGGTTCCGGCTCGCGCACTACGGTGACGGCGGCATTCTCGCCCTGCGCCAGTGGGTGAAGCTCGATGGCGTGCGCGAGGGGGTCTACGATCCACATTTCTTCAACACCGGCCCGGGCATAGGCCCGACGTTTGAACTCGCGATCCTCGCGAAAATTGGACGGGGACAAAATCTCGACCACGAGGTCGGGCGGTCCCTGAACGGTCCTGTCGATAACGACGCGCTGGTTGGACTTCCGCACGAAAAAGAGGTCTGGATTGAACACGGTATGATCGTCGAGCCGGACGTCGCAGGGCGACATGATGACGATGCCAAGCGGATCATCATCCAGATAATTGATGATTTGCTGATAAATATATCCGGCGATTTTCTGGTGATGGAAACTGGGTGACGGTGAAATGACGATAATGCCCTCAATGAGCTGGTAGTAGGGTGGTCCCTCGGGCACTTGGAGAAAGAGATCGGCCGAAACGGGACGTGCGGGCAGCCGGAGATCTTCGCTCCCGGTGTACCATTTGAGCACGAGGTTTCCGTTAATCAATTCGTAGTAAGGCGGCCCCTCGGGCAGGCGAAAATAAAAGTCGGCCGTGATGGGCCGCTCGGGCAGGCGCAGATCGCCGGGCCACTCATTTTCTGCGGCTGCGGGCGGCGAGTTGCGGATCGTCATAGGAGAGTTTACGCGCTCAGCGGCCTACCGTCCACGGCGAGGGCGGCTTCCATGATGCTTTCGGACATGGTGGGGTGGGCGTGGATGGTGCGGGCGATGTCCTCGGCGCTGCCGCCGAATTCCATTGCGGTCACGATTTCGCTGATGAGCTCCGAGGCGCAACTGGCGACGATGTGCGCGCCGAGGATCTTGTCGGTTTTCTTGTCGGCGATGATCTTGGCGAAGCCATCGGTGGTGTCGTTGGCGATGGCGCGACCGTTGGCGCTGAAGGCGAACTTGCCGACGCGCACGTCGATGCCTTTTTCCTTCGCTTCGTCCTCGGTCAGGCCGATGCTGGCCGCCTCGGGCGCGGTGTAGACGACGCCGGGGATGATGCTGTAATTGACGTGGCCGGGCTTGCCCGCGATGTGCTCGGCGACGGCAACGCCTTCCTCGTGCGCCTTGTGCGCGAGCATGGGGCCGTCGACCACGTCGCCGATGGAATAGATGCTCGGCACGCTGGTCTGCCAATGGGCGTTGATGGCGATGCGTCCGCGCTCGGTGAGCTTCACGCCCGCCTTGTCGAGATCGAGGCCGGTGTGGAACGGCTTGCGGCCGACGGAAACGAGGACGAGATCGCCGGAGTAGCTGACTTTTTTGTCGCCCTGCACGCCGGTGAGTTCGACGCCTTTATCGGTGACCTTGGCCGACTCGATCTTGGTGCTGAGCTCGAATTTCAGGCCAAGTTTCTCGAGGCTGCGCTGGAGCACCTTGGAGGTCTCGGAATCGAAGCCGACGGCGGCGATGCGCGGGAGGAACTCGATGACGGTGACGTCCGCGCCGAGGCGCGCCCAGACGGAGCCGAGCTCCAGACCGATGGCACCCGCGCCAATGACGAGGAGCTTTTTCGGCACGCTTTCAAGCGCGATGCCCTGGTCGCTGCTGATGACGCGCTTGCCGTCGAACTTGAGGAACGGCAACTCGACCGGCACGCTGCCGGTGGCGAGCAGGATGTTCTGCGTCTTAAGCGTGCGCTTGGCCCCGCCCTCGGCGGTGACCTCGACGGTGTTCGCATCGACGAGCTTGCCGAAGCCGGGCACGACCTCGATTTTGTTCTTCTTCATCAGGTAGGCGACGCCGCCAGTGAGCTTGCCGACGACCTCGAGCTTGCGCTTCATCATGGCGGCGAGGTCGACTTTAATTTCGCCGGTGATGATGCCGTGCGCGGCGAAGCGTTCCTTGGCGAAATGGAGGTGCTCGGTCGAGGCCAGGAGGGCCTTGCTGGGGATGCAGCCGACGTTGAGGCAGGTGCCGCCGAGGGTCTTGTCTTTCTCGACGATGGCGGTCTTGAGGCCGAGTTGCGCGGCGCGAATGGCGGCGATGTAACCGCCGGGGCCGCTTCCGATGACGACGAGCTGGTAATCAAAGTCAGGCATGGGTGGCAGAATAGGCGGGTTTTGGCCCTGGGGCAAGGTTGAGGCGATGGGTCGGCGGAACTTCATTTGCGCCTTGAGAGGGACGATGCGGGGGTTACATTGTCGCGACTATGGTTTCCTGCAGCACCGATGAGGGCGGCCAATTCCTGACCATCAGTTACAGCGGCCACATCACGGCAGAATGCGTGGAGGGCTCGCGGCGCAAGATCCGGGACGAGATGCAGCACTTGCGGCCCAGCTATGCGCTGCTGGTGGACTTGACTCACCTGGAGTCGATGGACCCCGAGTGCGCGCAGGCGCTGGGCGCGATGATCGAGCTGTGCAGCTCGCGCGAGATGGCCGTGGCGGTGTGGGTCATCCCGGACCCGGCGAAGGACATCGGCGTGGGCCTGATCTCGAAGTTCCATTGCTGGCAGCCGGTGCGGATGCACACGCGGTCCAACCTGGCCGAGGCGATCAAGTGCCTGCTGCTGGAGCGCGCCGCGCCGGCGGAAGCGCCGGGCGCTTGAATCGCGCTTCCCTCGCCGCGCCGTGCCCGCTATGAATTTGCGATGAAGTCGTTGCCACGTCCGGCCTTGGAGGTCAAACCCGGCCGCTGGCCCTCGCTCTGGGTGGTCGCGCTGCTATCCCTGCTGGGGCAGCTCTGGCTGTGCGAGTTCTTCGCGCAGGATCCGACGACGCATGCCTTTGGCGCGATGGTGCCGTTTTGCGAGGATATTAATCCGTCGAAGCTGTGGACGCTGGCCTACACGTTTCCGCCGACGGCGACGTTTCATGTGCTCAACTGGCTGGGCCTGCCCTACCTGCCGCAGCCGCTGAATCCGCTGAGCGTGGCGGCGGCGCTGATGTCGCCGTGGTTTTTCTTCACGATGTACTGGCCGCTGATCTCCACGCTGGCGCTGCTGGCCATGGCGGCGTTCCTGCGCGAGCTGGAGATTTCGCGGCCGGCGGCGCTCTTTGGCGCGGTCATTTATGCGTGGCAGGGCGATGTGCTGTCCTTCATCTATCCCGGCCACTATGGCTACGTGACCTCGTGGCCATTTTACGCGCTGGGTGCGTGGGCGGCGTTGCGCTCGACCCGCACGGGACACTGGGCCTATGCGGTGATCGGCGGAGTGTGCTGCGGCACGATGGTGGGACTGATCACGAATGCGGATCGCGGCGGCATCGCGAGCCTGCTGGTGGGGGCACTTTTCCTCGCGCCGTTGCTGCGCGACCGGCGCTCGCTGCGGTCGCTGGGCCACTTCGCGCTCTGCGTGGCGGTGGCCGGGCTGGTGGCGCTGGCCCCGCTGCTGGCGCTGTTCAAGAGCAACATCAGCAGCGTGACGCTGGGCGGGGCATCCAACCGCGATGAGATTTATAAGCTAGTGGTGCAGTACAGCCTGGGGCCGGCGGAGACGCTGACCTATCTGGCACCGGGCTTTTTTGGCTGGCACATCAACAGCCCAGGCGAAGGCCTTTACTGGGGCTGGATCGGCGAGTGGCCCGACTGGGAAACGAAGCATGAGGGCCAGCCGAACATGAACCTGGCGATCAGCACCTGCGGCACGATTGCCGCGCTGCTGGCGTTGATGGGCGCGATCGTGGTGCTGCCGGGTCGCGTGCTGGGCACGGACCGGCTGGGCGAGCGATCGCGCTTTTATGCGCGCGTGCTGCTGGCGCTGGGGCTGCTTTCGCTCGTGCTTTCGTGGGGGCAGCACATCAATCCGGTGTACCGTTTTCTCTTTGATCATTTGCCGCTGATGGACAAGTGGCGCAACCCGCTCAAATGGCTCGAGCTGTTCAATTTTGCGCTGATGCCGCTGGCCGCCCTCGGGCTGGATCACTTGTTCGGGACGCTGGAGGCCGACCCGGCGGTGCGGACGTCGCGCGGACGCTTCCTCTTTTTCAGCGGCACGGCGCTCGTGCTGCTGCTCATCGGTGGGGGCATCACTTACGCGCTGGGCGAGGTGGCGCGGCAACATTTTCTCAGCGAGGGCATCGATCCCGAGACGGTCGTGACCATGATCGACACGATGCACGGGGCGCTCTTCAAGGCGATCCTGCTCGTCGTTGCGCTGATGATCGTGCCCTTCGCCCTTTGGCACGCGGACGTGCTGCGGCGCTGGAGCGTGATCAACCCCTGGTTGCAGCGACTGTGGGTAAAGACACTGCACGCCGAAAATCTGCCGCTGACGCTGGCGCTGATGCTGGCCGGCCTGAGCACGGTGCAGCTCGGCTGGGTGGCGGAGCAGTTTATCCAGGGGTGGTCGTTGCGCGAGCTGACGCAGTCGAATCCGGTTCTCGATGTCCTGCGGCACGAGGGCGACCGCGTGCGGTGCAGCGTGGCGGTGGATGACCAGACGCTGAATTTCCTGCTGCAAAACCAATTCGCGGCGATGGATATTTCCTGCCTCGATATCTCGGCCGCGTCGCGCTACCCGGTCGACCTGAACATGTTTTTCCATGCGTTCGACAATGACCACGCGGCGCTTTGGTTCCTGGCGGGAGTGAAGAATGTCGTCGTGCCGGAAGCGGGCCTGAGCGACTTGCGCGCGAAGCCTGAAGTGATGGGAAACATCGACCATGTGGACGGCTACACGCTGGTGCCCACGCCTTCGCCGGATGTGCCCTCGCATGCGTTCGTGGTGCTGAAGGATTACCTGGCAAAGGCGACGCTGGTGCCGGACTCCGAGGTGCTGGCCCACGATGCTTTGCTCAAGCGCCTGACCGATCCGCACTGGAATCCGCGTGAGAGTGTTCTGCTGAGCGTGGCCGGGGCGGAGGAAAAGCATACGGCGCGGAACGGTGAACTCGCGTCGCCCAACGCGCTGGTTTTTCCGCCGGCCTCCGCGACGCGCGCGGACACGGACCGCGTGGATCTGACGACCTACACGACGACGGCGATTGACCTGCATGTGCTGTCGGCGAAACCGGCGTTTGTCCTGGTCAACGACTACTACGATCCTGACTGGCAGGTGGAGGTGAACGGCCAGCCTGCGCCGTTATGGCGCGGCGACTATGCCATGCGCGCGATCGCCGTGCCGGCGGGGGAATCGACGGTCGCGCTGCGCTACGTGGCGCATTACGGGCCGCTGCCGGTGACGGCGGTGAGCCTGTTCAGCGATGGCGCGATGCTGGCGGCGTGGATCGTTGCGGGGCTGGCGCTGCGGCGCAAAAACGGATCGCCTTGAACGCCATGACCCACAGCGTCACGCCGGGGATTTCACCGAAGCGCAGCCTGCTGCTCTTCGCGGCGGTGCTGCTGCTGGCCGCACCGCAGGCCGCGCTGCTGCCGTTGATCGACCGCGATGAACCGCGCTTTGCCGAGGCGGCGCGCGAGATGATCCAGAGTGGCAACTTCGTCGTGCCGATGTTCAACGGCGTGCCGCGCTACGACAAGCCGCCGCTGATCTACTGGTGCGAGGCCGCGGCTTACGAGTTGTTCGGCCAGACGGCGTTTGCCGCGCGGTTGCCCTCGCTGGTGGCGACGGCGGCGACGGCGGTGCTGATTTATACGTGGGGCGTGCGGCTCGGGCGCGAGTGGATGGGCCTGGCCGCCGCGGTGAGCTATGCGTTTTGTCTCCAGACCATGCAGCAAGGCCGCGTGGCCACGGCGGATGCGCTGCTGATTTTCTTTATGACGCTGACCGCGTTCACGGGCTGGCTGATCGTGCGGCCGAAGTCGGGCCAGTGCGCACCGCGCGCGTGCTTCGTCGTGCTGGCGCTGGGCTTTGCGGGTGGTTTTCTCGCGAAGGGGCCGGAGGCGTGGCTGCCGCTGATTGCGGTGCTGGCGTGCGCGCGCGGGCAGCGCGCCCAGGTGATGCTGAGCTTCGCGGCCGGCCTCGCGCTGGTGTTGCTGTGGGGTGTTCCCGCCTATGTTGAGACGCACGGCGCTTACTTGTGGCAGAGCTGGAAGGCCGGCATCGCAGATCGTGCGTGGGGCTCGGACCAGGGACACGGCGCGTCGAGCATCGGCTTCTATGTGCTGGAGCTGCCGTACTATCTCCTTACGTTTTGGGCGAGCGCGCTGCCGTGGTCGGTGTTGATCGCGCTCAAGGCGCGGAGGCTTTTTGCGGCCTGGAAGCTTGATCTCGCGGACACTTACCTGCTGCTCAACGTCGTTCCGCTGCTCGTGATCTTTACGCTGATGGCAACAAAGCTGCCGCACTACACGTTGCCGGCGTTTCCCATGATTGCGCTGCTCTTCGCGCGACGCTGGGTGGCGGCGGAACTCTCGCCGTCGCTGCCGCTGCGGCTCGCCGGCGGCTTCGGGCTGGCGTTTGCGGTCGTGGCGTTCATCGGCGTTCCCCTCGCCGTGGAGAATGGCTTCACGCCCTCGCCTGTCGGCGATCTCGTGCGCGCGGCGGGCGACAACCTGAAGCCGGACACGCAGTTCGCACTGGTCGACTTCAAGGAGCCGACGGCGGTGTGGGAGATGCGGGGGGTGACGACGTGCTACGCACAGTTCGCTTCGGAGGATAACTTCCCGGCCCCTTTGAATGAGCCTGGCCCACGCGCCTTGATTGTTAGTTCCGATTTTTATCGACGCTTGCACCTCTTATCCCCTCACCCGGATTGGAAAATCTACGAGGCGCATGGCTTTAACGCGGCCAAGGGCAAGACGATTGATCTCACGATTCTCGTGAAGCCTTAGCGGACTATCCACACTTACTACGTGTGATTCCGTGGTCTCTGCGCGGAAACGGTGACGGTCATAGACAGTTGGGAGAGGAGATGTGATGCGCGTTTTGGCCGAGCACATCGGCTACCGAACGCGACAATCCTCGCAGATTCTGAGGTCGGTATCGCCGTTGATTTCGTCGATGCAGAGGCTTTGTTCCCTCAGGCTACCACAATAGTTTTTCTCTCTGTTTTGGGTGCGTTTCAATGCTACAACTCCCAAGAGTAGGTCGGTGGGATTGCCACTTCAACCAGGCCAATCCACTGCCGACAGTGAAGCTGCATTTTGAACGCCCTGAAGTGAAGCAGCCTTGTGATCAGTCCAGCTTGGCTCGCTGCCTCGCTGTGAGACATTCCAGCCCATACAGAATGAAATCAGCAGGCGGGTAAGCTCTTTGTTCGATCGCGGAAAGATGGAACGAAGGCTTCCCTTGGTCCGCCACCTGTGTGATTTCTCCGCTAGGATTCATTCCGCTGCTGGCTCTGATCAGCGGGCGGTTTGGGTTCGGCCGGAACGCGGCGGGCCGAAATTCGCAACAGGCCAAAGGCAACCCGGGCCAGCCACGCCGTCAGGCACTTCTTGAAGGTGACTGCGGGAAACGGCGCGGCCTCCGGAATTCCCTCGTAAAGCGCCGCGGACCGGCGCAGCAACTTGATCTCCTGCTTGAGCGCCCGGATCGCCTCGTCCGACTTCGCGGCAAGTTCGCGCTGCTTCTGCTCCATCCGCCGGAATTCCTGCTGGCAGCCGAGCAGGATGACTTCCTGAATCGCCGACTGATTATACCATTCCGTGCCCGTAAACGAGAGCCCGTAATCGGAAATGGCGAACCGCGAATTTACGCCGGAAACCAGCCCGATGTGCTGCACCGCGGAATGCTTGAGTGAAAAAATTCCCCTCTTTTGTTCGCGCAGGTAATCGCAAATCCTGTCGTCGAAATAGTCCATGAAAGGCAACTTCGCCAGCACCTCTTCCACCAGGGCGCGCGTCCAGACGGTGCCGGCAAAACCAACCGAGTGCTTGCGCAGGAGCGCGCCCTCCTCCGTCCCAGGATGAGTATGGGCATGAAAGAGGGACAGCAGCCCTTCCGCGAGTGGCAGCATGGTGCGCGCCTGGTGCAGAAAATCGCGCGCGACGAGCAAGTCGGAGTCCAGGATGATGAGGATCGACTCGGGCCCGCGCAGGAATTCCTCCATCAGCAAACGCGCGATCTTTGAGGCACTGCCGCTGGGCACCGCGTTGCGGACGATACGGCTGCCCGGCGGATAGATCGAGGCAAGGTAGCCGGTATCGAACTCCGTGCTGGCATCGTCGATCACGAGGATGCTCACCGGCGCGATATCGTCCGCCAACGATAGGGAGCGGGCCGTCGCCGCAACGATTTCCCGGCGGTTGAAAATGGGAATCCCGATCAGCACATCGCGCATCTGGTCCTGCCCCGGCACTCGCTCGCCAAAAGAATCAGTGCTCATGCGCCCGCCGGGAGGATGGTCGATTGCAACCGGCGATAAAGCCGCAGGATGCTCGGCACTGCGTTTTGCTCCGCCAGCCGGAGAAACGAGGCGGAAAAAGGCTCGTGCCGCCATTGCAGGTACTCGTCATAACGGCGGCGATCGGCGCGCAGCGCGAGGAGGTGGTCCGCCAGCTCTTCCATGCCGGCAAAATCACGCGCGAAAATGGCGCATTTGGGCGCGGGCAGAAAATCCTCCACGTTCGGCGCGCCCAGATAGACCGGGACGGTGCCGGCCACAAAGGCATCGTAAATTTTTTCCGAGACGTAGTCCCGTTCCGTGGCGTTCTCGAAGGCAAGATAGAAGGCGTAGCGGGAAATCACGCGCAGTTTCGTCTCGCGTCCCCGGTCTCTCCAGATGGTGCGGCAACCCTTGACCTTCCCGTAGCGATCAACCTTCAGGCAACCGGCCAGCTTCCCCAGGCACTCCGCGCGATCGCTGCCCACGGCCGGGTTTGAACCGAAGTGGACCGCGGGCGCGCGCCGGAATTTCCATTTCGGGCGCGACCGGAAGGACGGCATCGTCTGGGGCCGGAAATAGGTCAGCGGAATTTCGCAATCCTGCCGCAGCATCATGCGCACGTCGAACGGGCGCATGAAATCCGCGTCGGCCTGAAACGGATAATTGGCATCAGCTTCGACCGAGAGGGCGACCCAGGTCTGCCCGGTCCTTTTTTTCGGCAGCTTTTCCGTCCGCAGGTTGGGCAGGTGAAAGACCACGGCGTCCGCTTCGTCCAGCCTGGCCTTGTCCGTCACGATCTCGCAGAGGCCTTCCACCAGGGCCGGATCGAAACCTTCCGCGCTGGCCAGCGGATCGCCGAAGAACCCGGTGTAGTAAAGAATTTTCATGCCCTTCTCCGCTCGCCGCGCAGTTGTTCGCGGTGCCCGTCCACCGTCTGAAGCAGGCCTTCAGCCATCCGGCCCCAACTGCCCCCGGCCCGGAGGCTTTCGCGGGCCGATGGTTTCGGTGGCACGGTGCCGTCGATGATCGCCCGGATCGTTTCCACTGTCGTGACCTCGTCCGGCCGCCACCACTTGCTGCCCTGAAAAAATGCCGCCAGTCCAGGATCTTCGGGGATTTCCGGCTCAACCGCCTCGACCGGCAGAAGAAAGGCGTTTTCGGAACAGAGGTAGTGGAGATAGGCAGAGTGGCGCGGCGCAATCAGTTGCAGGCCGCACGCCCCGGCCTCCACCATCGGCAGGTCGAAGCCCTCGCCGAAAGACATGCTCCAGTAGTGGGTAGCCGTGGCATAAAGCCGGGGCATTTCCGCCTCCACAAGCTGCCGTTCGCAGAGGAGGACCGGGGCCGCATCCTCAAACCGCCGGCCAACCTCGTCTTCCAGCCGGCGCAACATCTCCTGGTAGCGCTCCCGGCTGCCTGTCGTGTAAAAACCCGGCTTCAAGATGAGCACCGCCTCGTCCGCCGCCCGCGTCGCGCGCAACCACGCGCGCAACAGGCCCGCCAGGTTCTTCCGCGCAATGAATTCGGCCACGTTCAGGAACCGGCACCGGAAGTCGCGCGCCGCCCGGCCCTCGCGGGTTCGCAAGTCCAAAGGCTCCGCTGCCGGGGAAAATAGCTCGAAGTCGGCACCCTCCGGGCAAACGGCGACTTTTTCCGCCGGGATGCCGCCCGCGATCCAGCTTTGCCGGGAGGACTCGGTCGGAACGACGACGAGATCGATCTTCTCCGTGGCCCGCGCCCAGGCCGGCGGAATGCGATCCGCCTCGAACATACTGTAGTTGATGTTCGGGCAGTCGGGCGAGCAGGCCACCTGGGGCGGCATGCTGAAATGCAGATGGACGTCCGCCCGGTGCACCCGCCGCGAGCGCAGCAGATCGGGAGAAAGTTTTTCCATGCGCCGCGTCGGGCTCCATTCCTCCAGGTCCTGCAGCTCAATCTCCACGCCGAGTTGCCGTAGCTCCGGCACGATCGACCGTACCACGCGGTCGTAGCC
>Ga0116226_10006296_pt1 | contig 10663 bp, 4 predicted proteins | sample S1TSphfallax_FD_89692 | JGI IMG/M metagenome (GOLD analysis project Ga0116226, IMG submission 89692) | Host-associated microbial communities from peat moss isolated from Minnesota, USA - S1T2_Fa - Sphagnum fallax MG | ecosystem: Host-associated > Plants > Peat moss > Unclassified | place: USA...
ATGTATCCAAACAACAGCTACAGAAAAAGATTACTCCCGACATAGAAACAGAGGAATCACAACAGTAGCTTTGGATGCGTTTTCTGATGATTCCAGCATGTACAGTTTTGGAACAAGGGCTAGGAGTTTCTGCCCTTGGGGATTTGCTGTCCAGCAAGCTCAAGAAATGTCACAAGAAGTTATTTCAGTTCTCACCCTCAGTAGTATTAAATTCCAGAAATTCAATTTTCAAGATTAGTTCCAGAGTCCAATGTTTGATGAATGCAGACATCGCAGTCTTGATACCAGAAACTCATCACGGTCTGTAATTTCAGAGCCGTACAGGACAGACTTCATGTCTAAAAATCAAAGGATTAAGGTTTGAGGACTATGATCAGGAAAGGGATACTTCAGGACTTTCTCCTTAGGATTTGAGGATTAAGGGCATTGGGAGACTGGATATGAGATTTGAGAAGAGAACACTCACGAGTATATCAAGTGTGTGACATTGGTGTAGGCAACTGTTCACCCTCTCCTTAGGGAATGCAGCAACTGCCCAAGTTCGGCATTTGGCACACCATCCACCACCCTATGTCACAGCATCACCAGGGATGACAGTGCTGTCATGCTACCGTCAGGCTACATTTCAGCATCATCTCTCTGGATAGAGCCAGCCCTTGACATCCAGCTGAAATCTGACTCATTTACATGGTATCCCAACACTTGCAGATCCCCAGTTTGTCAATTCTAACTCCACCACCTTAGTAACTTGTGCAGCATTACCAGCTTCCAGACCAATGACCGCAATCCTCATATCCATCACTGGCCTGGACTAACACAGGAAAAAAGTCCATGGACAGCATCTGAATCCTCCACTCCTCATCACTCACCATCACAAATCATTGCCCATATTCAGAAACAATGCATTGAACAAGCACTGATGGTCATCCATGTACTGACCAAATGGCACTCTCTTTGACTGGATGTCCCTGCTCAAAGCAGAGGAACAAAACACTTGGTATCACCAGCTGCTCTTGCACCATGCTATGATGTGGTGGTCCCCAATCTCCCCTTCCTTTTCACCTCTGCTATTTCTTGAGATCTTCTGAAACTGCACCCACAAGAAATCAATGGTTGCTGCTACGAATCCATTTTTTTCTTGTACTCAAGACCTGATGTGGCTTAGGAAAAACCTCCAATGCTCTGAGTAGTGAATGCAACAGCATGCCTTTGGCATAAATGTGAGTTGAATACCCCAACATAAGGACAAGAGGGAGAGATGCAGAGAGCAGGCAGCCATCCTGGCTCTGGCAATCTCCAAGAGCTCAGTAACTAGCTGATGATAGAAGTAGCCATATTCCTGGTGCAATGAACATCCATGACTGCATTAGTAGCATACTACAGAACCTCAAGTATGACAATTTACCAATAAAATGGACAGACCAAGTAGGCACAGTTGTTTAAAACACTTGCCACGTTAACCATGAGAAGAGTAAATATGAGTTAGTTGAAGGCAGTGAAGTGCAACCAAAGTTCAACAAGACTTTAACAGAAACCATAGGGATGCAACATAGAGCTCACCTGTTTCACCAGCAAAAAGTTAATGCACAGATGCAGCTACATATTTCTCTGAAGGATCAGATATTGGGGCAGAAGCTTTGAAGCATTGTACATTGCCACATATTGGATATCAGCTTACAGTTTGACAGACTCTTCATGATAATAGGTCCAAATCTGCACCAGTAGGGATTGACTATATGTTAAGATTATATAGAACCCTTCAGCCAATTTTCCTCAACATATAGCAAGATGAATGAATCATGCTGTAGCAACAATGATACACTGAAGGACAGGCCAGCCTCTGTGCTTAACATGCACACAGAGGAGCTGCTCCATAGCTGGTATTTGCAACCATTATGTAAGAAGGGTTGTCGATGCTCCCCTTTGGACCAACCATTTGCTCAATGTGTGCATTGTACTAGAAGCTCCACATGATGCAGGAAATACCCATTCATAGCTAAAGATGCAAAATTGAGAACTAAGATGTATAACCAAAACTTTCCAATGTGCAAACACAGCTTTGGATCACTCATATCAGCTTCCCACATTAACTGCACACTGTTGCAGCAAGTGAACACTCACATGAACTTTCCCACAATTACCATATACCATGCTGTTAAACCTCTTATACTAAGACCTGAGAAAGAAACAATTTGAAGAGCTTTGCATTGAATTGGATTTCTGGTGTTTACTTGTTGAACATAGTTGCCACAGAAAGCCTATAGATGCCCAGTGCAAATTAAATGGCATGGGGATTGGGGGAAATGCTTAATGAACCCCTCATCTAAAAGGTGCATATGTAATACAACCCCAGAACAATTCGACAGCAGTTTTGGGCTATCATGAAATTCCTGATTACTGCCCAGCAGCTCTCAGTTTTCTCAATATATAGAGATATTGTCTATATCAATTTGGGTCTTCTTTTCTTTTCAAATAGCTGCATCCTCACCAGATGCAGATTTACAAAACCCTTACCAGCTCATAAACAGACAAACAAGGTCCAGAATGAGGGGTTGGCAACCAAAAACACAAGAATGGGGAATCCTTACTGTAATGGAATATGAGGTGGAATCACATCAGTGACTGAAAACTGCCTCCAAGGCTCCCATGTCTGCAATGAAAAAATCAAGAAGAATATTTATTTGCATGATAAAAAATTGGGACATTGTCTGATCACAAGCTACTTCTAACTCCCCAAACCCTCAACCCAAGTCTTGGCTTTGAGTGAGCGTGTCAATGTGACTGCAGAGAGAATTCCACAAAGAGATGGTAAGAAACTGGCCAAATGCTGCATCTGTTCCAATCAAACCAAAACAAACCTGGGAATGGCTGTGGTAATAACCTTGCAGGTCTCCCTCACAAAGTATCAGAACATCACCTCCATCATGAACAGGCAGTGACTGGCTGCCACTACTCCCACTGAATTCATCAGCTCTCAACAGTGGGTATTGGACCAAAAAACAAAAAGTACATGCTCAAAATTCTGAACAAAACATTATCCAATTTTGAGTTTCAGTCACATGTCTGGATGCATCAGAAATACTCAATCGCCATGTTGGCAACCATCAAGTTCAAGCTCAATAAAACTGTGACAACAATGCAGAGAACATTGTGCACTAAAACCACAACAGCTACACCAACAGGCATCAACAACTTACATCTTTCTCAGGTGGAACTCAACCTTTCACTAGCAGGAAACCTTCTTTGAGATCTTCGGTGCTGGTGATGGAACAATAATTTGCCCACCCAATTTGGCTTCAGCGCAATTTGGTCCTACCATATGAGTTCATCATAAGCAGCTGCCTGCTTTTTCCTCCTGCTGGCTTCAAACCTCCCATAAGGATGCCAGTGCATAATATGAGGTATACCACATTATGGGCTAGCTTTGCAGTTGTCAGATGTGTACCCAAGAAAATGAAAGTAGGATCTGATAAGTAGAAAGGACCTCAGATTGAGTTGCTACTCCGAAAAACCAACAAGCTAGTTGACTGGATGCTATGTTTGATCACAATCCTGGCATCAAATCTGTGATGGCCCTGGTCACAGGACCTAAGCATATAAAAGCCTTGTGTTTATCTGTCTGCTTCAGAGGTGACACCAACTCCAAGAGAGAAGGTGCAGGTACAGGATGAGAAGCCTCCGCACATGACATCACTGCACGCCTTTTTAGTGATGATGGATTTCCAGAAATACTACTTCGCTTCCTTTTATTCTTCCATGAAACATGAACTCTGTCAGATACAACAACTGCTGTACATTCAGTAGAGCATCGAGTTTTGCCATTCATGGGTGCCTGCCTGGAATCCACACCTTGCCCATTCTCATGACTCTTTCCGCCAGTTTTATTGCCTTGACACTGGCAAGTCAACTCTGCCCACTGAAAAATAACTTGCTGTGCAGTTTTGCTTCTGTGAAAGCTGCTGAGAACTTTCTGAGAAGCTGCCATGAGTGTTGCTACACAGCTACTGACCAAGTCGTGTAGAGCCTCAGCTGAAGAAACCAATCCCTCCTTTTTTATTGACATTTCTAGAAAGTTCTTCACCACTGTTTCAAGCTGTTCAAGACACTCTGGTTTCACACAAAGAGCTTGCTGCTTCTGCTTACTTCTCTGCAGTGGAGAGAGAATCGATGGACACTGCTGATCGACAGACGAGCAGATGATATCTCCTTTTTCTAAACTTGCTCCTGCACTCTTCACAACTTTGTGCAAAGGTGTAACTTCAAGCTCTGCTGCAATGTTCTCCCTGAGAAACTTTGTCTCCATATCAACAGATCCCTTCAAAGGCTGATGGCAGCCATTTCCATGGACAGTCACTGGAAGACCAAGTTGGGCAGTAGCTGGATGAACACTAGTTGTACAAACATCCCGATTCTTGGGTGTCAAGGGATGAGCTGACAAACCATCTGGTTCTGTTCTGCTTAAAGAGACTTCAGCATGTGTCAGTACACCATTGACAAGGTTTGCCTTCAAAACAGAGTCTGTCTCTGCTGCAGATATGTCTCCACCTGCCTCAGACCCATTTAAGACAGGAGCATCACCTGAAAAAATGGTGCATAAAGTTTGCGCTTTCTCAGAATTTGCATGCCCTAGATCACCTTCAGCAGTCCCGTCCAGTGACCCTGTGACAGAGGGATGTTTAAGACAATCACTGGAATTATCTGGAAATCTCCCATCCTTTTCCTGAACGTTTAGGACAGAGCCTCCTTGCTCCTGCTTATCTGTGCTTGGGTCACACTGTGAAATACTCCTTGATATTGGCAGGTTGTGCATGTTGGCTGCTACCTCCAGCCTAGGCAACCCAGTTCAACCAACATTAGCAGAAAATTCATGGATCTTTCATGTGACTCTACATATACCCACTGTTCACAACAACATAGCAGTTGACATTCTGCTTGTAGAAGATTGATCCATCAAGAACAGATGTATGCATCTAGACTGATGAGTCACAAAAAGTGAAAGCCAAGACCAGATTGAAAGCATGGGTCCTATCAGATGAACTAACTGGGATACTATCAACAGACAGTTTTTTGCACACATCTAATCTCCTAGAACTAAGCTTGTTGGCACAAGTCATTCCCACTGCCATGATGGGCTATGTCAGCTCAAGAATTGAAGTTTTGTAAAGCCTACTACACACCATTAAAATGTAGGATTGAAAAGGGTAAAAAGTAACAGTACTTTAGAAGGACTCACTTGCGAACTTCATAAACCCAGGAGGCCAGAAGGTCCACAAGCATAGATGCCTGGGTTGTAAGATGAAAATATTGCAATCCATCTTTGCCATTATCAATCTTCTCCTGTACCCGACTGTAGAGGAGTTCAATTAATCCTCGCAACTCAAACTCAACCTCTCGTCCAGTTTGATATAAACCCCTCTGTGCCTTAAGGCCCACAGCAACCAATCCACGGACTGTTTTGACTGCTGGGCACTTATCTTCTTGCCGATAACCCCGCCCACAACTGGGCCACAGTCCAAAGTCCAGCCCGTCAGAAATGTTTACAGATTTCCCATTCACGAAATCATGAATAGCAACAGCTGGTGCTGCACCCAAGACTGCTGTCACACTCCGGAGCTCACCTAGCTGTGGATCATTCAAGAGTCGGAATCCAAAAAAGGATATTGCATTCTGCAGGACCTTTCTTTCCCGTGATAGGGGTTCTGGAGAATTTGATGCCTCAAGGTGCTGAAAGATCCCCACCTGAGGGATCCCTGCATGCTGCTCCTCAGACTTTCTTTCTTCAGAGTGAGCCTTTTCTTGTTTGCCAATGTGACCCATGTTCTGTACTGGAGCACAAGCATTCATGGATTCGCTAATGTCTGCACAGACGAATATGGATCCCTCAGCTGAAGACAACAACATTGTTATAATTGGTGTGTTTTACTACCAGATATATCTGAGATGTACAACAGAAAGACTGTGAGAAGTCCCTAAACCCCTACACTCTTCGCATTGCCACACGATTGACCCATTGGCAATTGGATTTAGAACAGAATGAGAAAGTTTTCAAGTTCACACCTGGTGCAGAGCAATGTGTCTCCAAGTGTTCATTTTTTCCAGAACTGTTTACAGTGCCATTCAGCACAGCAGGCTCCCCATTGGGGCTCATTGCAGAAACTTCATTTCTCAAACACCTTTCAAAATCTCCTTCCACTCCTCTACAAGCTTTTTGACCTTCTTGAACATCAGCAGTCAACTGTCCAGACAAGTTGCACTCCAAGTCCACCCAAGATTCTTCTTTCCTATTCCTTCCAAGATTGCTCAAGCCATTAGCCATCTCTGTGCTAAAACCACAGTCAAGGATCCGCAGCTGTTCACGTTCAAAGTCTCTTGTGATACCCCACCCAAGGTCTCGTCCAAACTGCTTTGCAATGTTGCGTGCTTCAGACTTCCCTACAATTTTACCAAGATTCCTTCCCCAATCCTGTCCCAAGTATCGCAGTTCCTTCGCAAGGTCTTTCAGTATGTCTGAGTTCAGCTTCCTTGCAGCAGTCATATTCTCCTCTTTAAATCGCACTGCAGCTGTCAATGACTGAAGAGCACCTGCTGCTTTCAGCTTCAGTTTATCTTGAAAATTTGCTGCATAATACTCTCTCAATTGAAGAGCCTTTTGGGCATATCCAATGGCCATGACTCTTGCAGCATCCTGTGATGCCCGAACTATCACTGCTGTGATATCCTCCAGGGAGGGAAGTTGTATGCAAAAACATGGGGAGCACGAAGATGAATTTCCTGAAGCCATTGTGGTACAAGAAAAGAAGCTTATAACTTCTGAGGGCAATGCTTCAGCACCAGCCTCACAAGTTGCCTGCATAGCAACAAGTAATCAACTGTCAAAAGGGATAATAATTTGGCCTCATTTTAGCCTGTGAGAGAACCCACCACTTCAAAGTTGCTCTCAGAGTACTACTGTTCACAGTTCTGGCACATCCTTAATTGGTTTCAAATGAACACAGCAATTCCTTGATTATTTGGAGCTGATATATCTACATATCTGACACTACCCCAGAACTAAAACCATTTGACAATCACAAAATCTACCAGCCTAACTCAGAACTGCTTGAAGTTCATACCAAAAGCATGATGGATGTGTCTGGTGGCATGGATTGCAACTGCTGCTTCATCACATTCCAGGCATTTGACACGACCATCTGCGGTTCACCTTCCTGAGGCTCAACTTTTATCTGAGCTGTACCATTAGAGTAATGTCTCCCTTCTGCAGCATGCAGAACTGAGCTCTCCTGGGAACCTGGGCAACAGGTAACTTTCTTTTCAACCTCAAGTGTATTTACAAACTTGTGCATAACCCATTGTTCAATCTGTGGCATGAAGAGTACACATGGTGTCGTGCGCCTTGCCTCTCCTGCAAGAGTTTCTAACAGATGGACATCAGCAAAGTTCCTAGTCTATCATTCCACACCCTCACTTGATTATGACACAAGCATAGGCCTCCTGAACATATCTAGTTGAAATGTCAGCAAACAAGAATAATACAACTCTTTGAAGGTCAGTCTTCAACATGACCACTTACTGAGATGCACACAAGTCCCTGTTGCACTGAACTACACAATCTCTTTGGCAGATATTTGCTTGTTAAAGCTGGAATAGCCCATTTTTGCAGGAGGTCAATCAGACTGACCTACAATGCGAATAAGACCCTGTTCCATGTCTCCACATCCTTCCATCAGCATGGCAGGAAGGCTCAAAGTTCGCATCTGAGTCAAACCTTCAAATCCAAGGAAAATGGCACCTGCAACCAATCTCTGCCCATGCTTTGCACCACCCAAGAGCAGGAGACGGAACCTTCCACCACTCCATTTTGGCTTATGAGTTGAATCCAGCAAACTTGATGTGTCGATGCACTGGTCTTCCTTTTGGCTGCAACCTGGAACAGAACCCCCCCTGGTGTCGTTGCTATCTAAATCCAAGTCCAATACATGGCTTTCCTTGTCAAAACTGATTCTCCTTGGAAAGAGAACAGAGGCACCTGTTTGGGATGGATGGGAAGCTTGATGCATGGCTCCCACAATTCCTGCACTAACAAAAATGTCCTCGAGTGCTATACCTAGGCTGTTAGGGAAACGCTTGAAGGAGTTTTTGACAAGTGAAAGCCAGTTTCCTGGAAGACCTATCTGTTTCTCAGTAGGACTCATCGTTGTCCTGCCTCTTGCAGACTTCAACACACATTGGGTCAATGAAAAAGCTTTAAGAAGTGCAGGGGGAAGAGAAGTCCGGTCATCAACGCCAAGATTGACAATAACTTCCACTAGAGCTGGTAACAGTACAGGGACCAGGTGCCTAGGAAGGGGAGCCTCTGGAACTTGATTCAAAGAAGCTGAAGCAAGCCTTCCAGAGCAGGGAACAGGGGCCTGTGCTAATGCTGCTGCCCAATCACTTGCCCTCACCTACAAAAGTGCATACATATACAAGTTTTGAAAAAGCTTATTGATGAGATTTGAGAGAGGAACACCCCACTAATGCTTTGAGGGTAAGCAGACAAGCAGTTCCACCAAAACCAAAACCAACCCATAAAAACTATTGGGGTCATAACCAAAGAAGTTACAGCAATGCTACTCCACTTTGACATCTTAGACAACTAAAAATAGTGGCCCAGGAAGACTTTAATAAATACCTTTATGGTAGGAAGATCAGGCAATTTGGTTCCTAGATTTCCTTTCTCTGCAGCATCCAGAATCTGCTTAAATGGTATAGCCCTCCGAAGTGCAGTCATGGCTGCCTGAACACAAAGGGCCTGCAAGTCTGCTCCTGCAAAGCCAGGAGTTGCTTTAGCCACCACAGCGAGCATCTCTGCTGACGGTTGGGGAGTCAACGTGCGAGTGTGAACACCAAGAATTGCAGCACGGTCAACAGTTGATGGAAGTGGAAAGTAGATTTCACGGTCAAATCTCCCAGGCCGACGAAGGGCTGGGTCAAGGGCATCTGGACGATTTGTTGCACCTATAACAACAACTGAGCCTCGAGAGCTTAGGCCATCCATGAGGGCTAATAGAGTCGAAACAACAGAACTCTGTGTTTGGTCACGGTCCCCACAGCGGCTAGGAGCAAGGCCATCAATTTCATCAAAGAAAATTATAGCTGGTTGGCACTGTTCTGCAACCTGGAATAAAAGCCGTAGCTGGCGTTCAGAATCACCAACATATTTGCCAAGAATATCAGCACCCTTTCGTGCAAAGTAAGAAATCTCCTGCCCTCCATGAGCACATGCCCCTGCCAAAGCACGGACAACTAAAGTTTTGCCAGTGCCTGGATGTCCATGTAAGAGCACCCCTCGGGAAGGTGAAATTCCTAGCCTGTTTGACAATCAAACATTCACTTCCTTAAGTTGCCTGATTAAGTAATATGCAAATCCCAAGGGAGCCACAACAGACAATCACTGTCCCATGCCATTTGAGTTCTAAACTCCTGTAGCTGTACTCCAAAACCCTAAACCCTAACTCTGTGCTTATGCAAGAGCAGAAAGCAATGGTAACTTAAAGTGGTACTCCAGCAAAGTCAAGGACTTTTAGCCAGAGAAATGACAATCCCCATGGTCAAATGCCTCTTAGCTAGAAAGTGACAAGATGGGAATATCAGTGTCACACAAGTCCAATGGTTTACAGAACAGACATGAATTCTACCAGCATATTGGAGGTGTAAGTGATGAACCCCCAATGCAATAGTAACAAATGTAGAGCAGCACAAAGAAATATAAACAGATCACAAATGATAAACTGATGGACATGGTATATGCAAGGGAAACTGCAAAAAGCAATACCAGAGACCAGGATCATAGTAGCAAGCCAGCACCTCAGAATCCCAACATGGACAGACAACATAGCAGTCTCCAATCTGACTAAGAAGTTGATGTCAGAGACCTTTGGAAAACCTCTGGGTAAAGGAGGGGTAATGTGACCATTTCTTTCATACACTGTACCACATCTTGCAACCCAGCTACAGAATCCCAGCCTTCAGGAAAGAGACTGGTGGTGCCACCAGTAGTAGCTGAACATCCACCCAGTTTCACTGGCGCTATTTCTGCTAAATCTCGCTGCAGCAGTTTGCGCTCCCGTCTCACAAACTCTTCATCCTCCCCAGACTTCTCCAGGCACTTCTCTTCTGCTTCAACATCCTTCAAGAGTGCAGCAGTTGCAGCCGCCCGTCTCTGTGTCTTTGAGATCCTTGACTGCTCAGTATATATTGAACCAACCTCTCCCACTTTACCGTAAACTGACCTGGGATGATCTTTCCATAACCATGACCTCTTTCTTCGCCGTGATCGGAACAGGTAAATGTGATCATAGCAGGCCACAAGGTATTTTCGATGGTTGAATAAAGAACCCTCAGAGCGAGCACATGGCTGGATCAGACAGCAAAGAAGTCTTAGTGAACAAGAAAGATGGCACTTCTGGATCTGGAATGCAAGGTCCCCATGCTGGGGTCTTATTGTCAACACTAAGGAATGAGGAAATGAATGGCAGCTTTGAAAGAAGACCTAATTCCAAAAAATGAAACTCTCACCAGGTGATAATTCTGGGGGCATCGATCAACACGACATCCAATTGTGGCCCCTGGTAGGTTGCAGAGACTACATCTAAGGGACCGCCCTCGTCGAACAGCTGCCTTC
>Ga0116226_10006297_pt1 | contig 10662 bp, 10 predicted proteins | sample S1TSphfallax_FD_89692 | JGI IMG/M metagenome (GOLD analysis project Ga0116226, IMG submission 89692) | Host-associated microbial communities from peat moss isolated from Minnesota, USA - S1T2_Fa - Sphagnum fallax MG | ecosystem: Host-associated > Plants > Peat moss > Unclassified | place: USA...
TTGAATCAAATGATTTGTCATCGACTGTTAAGTACAATACTATTTGTTGCAGTTATTCGCTTCTTATTAAAACTTCTATTGCATCGCTTATGCATCACATACTATTATTCTGTAATTATCAAAAACTGCGCTCATTCTACTCTACACTCGATTTAAAATAGCGTGTAACCTTTTTAGTAATCTTTCTCTGTTAATTATATCTGCTTGAAATAAATGTTGTTCTACTTTCTATATTTATAATAGTTAGGTCTTGGAAAAAAAATGCACTTATAGAGTCCGCTCGAACTTTTATTCCATATTAGATTATGTGATTATTATTTTTCATAAGGTTGAACGGTACGAAGAATGATGAATATCTCCTCGATCATTCTTATTTTGACACGTATATAACTATTCAATTGAATATTAACGTCATTCCATATTTGAATAATGTTAGATGACATAGAAAAACTAATTAATAATGATATTATTCAATGAAGTGTATTATTAAACTAGAGTTGCCAGATGTGAAAAATCTAAAATCCGAAAAGCTTTTTGAGGGTCAATTTTAATTGTTTAAAGTATGTTTTCTTATCAATAATATTATATTTTTTATCACCATAAAATATATTTGAATAAAACAAAAGAAAATATACATCAAAACATATAGTTAACTCAAATGAATAATAACTTATAAATGATACATTTCACTGTTAATTAACGCATTATTTTTTAATACAGTATAATTTTCATTAGAATAAATAAATGGGAAAGATTCCGGAAAAAATAGAAAAATCCGGATGATCTAGTAACTCTGTATTAAACATAAAAATTTTCTCTCCGAACACATTTCCTGTCATCGGAGCAATTGATCTGCCGCTCCACAATTATAATTATAGAAACAAGTCATAGTCGATTTTTTGTTGATTTTAATAACTACTTCTTGTGACGATAGAAAGAATAAATTTATATTGACAGTATATAAAAAAAAAGATAAGACTCAATCATTTTTTATGTAACTCCTATTAGAAATAATCGAATATTTTTTTTTTTGGTCTTCAAAATAAATTTGAATGAAAAAAAAGAATGAATCTTCTGGTTTTTAGTATGATAAATAAATTTGACAAATCCGGGTTAAGACAAAAATTCATTATTTTAATGATCTAAATGACGTCAATAATCAGACGCTCGCTCGTGCTTAATAATAATGAGCGTGACCTAAAAATGTCCTAACTCATACTTAGAATGAGTTTAAAAAAACTGTTTGACAATTAGTTTTTTATTTATTTTAGACAAGTATCGAAAGATATAAATAACTATTCATAAGACCAAGTCTTTTTCTTTTATTATAGACCATGGATTCAAATATAACTTTATGTGTTGGTGCATTATTTCGATCGATTAGTAATATTGAATGTCTTATAAGTCGTGTAGGTGGATCAATTCTAATCTTAATATCGTTTTTATCAGTTTTATTTAATATTCGTTATCTTTATTGGTCATCATATCATCGACAAAATCGTTCTCATCAATATTTATTTATTTTATCAATGATATTTTCTTCATTTTCAGTTATTATTGTAATTGTTCCATCAGTTATTTTACAATGTTTAAGATGTTCTCGTTTATGTTCATTATTTTATTGTCAATTAGAAGGTTTTATATCTTATTTAAATGGATGTGTTCATATGTTTATGTTAATGATGATTTCAATTATTCGTTATAATATTGTTCTTCATACAAATACAACACAAGAATATTTTCAACAACATTCATATATAGGTGTTATTATTTGTTGGTTATTTGCTTCGATTTTTGCAGTGCCACCATTATTTAATTGGAATAAATATATACCTGAAGGACTTGGTTTTCATTGTGGATTGAATTGGTTTGATCGATCGATTAATTCACGTTCATATTTAATTTTAGCTTTTTTATTTGTTTATATTATTCCATTAATTGTTTTATCTATTGTTAATATTTATGTTTATCATGTTATTCATTGTCTTCTTCATCGAGCATCACAACAATCATTAAAAAAATCATCATTAGCAGATAGTCTATTAGAAGAAAAACAACTATCATCTTCATTGAGTTCATCTCTTAATATTATAAGTACAGCACATTCAACTAAACTTAAAATAGTAGATTTATCGAAATTTATGATTATTAATAATCGTTTAAGAATTTGTCATATAACAGATCCTGTTCAAGTTCGTTATATGATGCAGTTAAATCGTTTAAAAGCTGATCGACGTTTTGCATTAGCAACAATATTTTTAGTCAGTGAATATTTACTTAGTTGGACACCATATGCTTGTGTTGCTTTATTTTATTTATTTAATATACAATTTATAATAGAACAACCATTATTCATAACAATATGTGCATTTATTGCAAAAATTTCAATGATTATTAATCCATTTATTTATATATCAACTATAAAAACAAATCAATTAAAAATAATTTTATTTTTAAAAAAATGTTCATGTCCAACTTGTACAATTAAATAAAAATATTGTTTATGTTAAAATTTTTTATTGAATATTTTCTTTGAAATATTAATCAAATAAAAATAAAATTTTTTTTCTGATTGGATTGGTCGCTACCCATTCATCTTTTAAGTTTTGGTCTATAGCTCGACTCATGTCTGTATTTACAGTAGTTACAAAATTTCTTACAGAGGGCTCGAACATTCTGAATCATGTAATCCCTTACACTACTTATCGAACCATTGGGCTGTCATGTTTTTTTCTGTCTTTCTCAAAATGAAGTCATTTGTTGAAATAACGATCAAGTTAAAATTGATTTATTTTGAAAATTAGTCAAAAATTTAAAACATTGAAAATACAACTAGAAAAAAAACTATTAAATTTTGTTCATTATTCAACATTCTAATTCCCATATTTGTTGGCGTCGTAGAAATTGTAGCTGTTGTTGTTGTAATAGGTTGTGGAATAATTTGAGCTTCAACTAATTGTTGAAGTACTTGTTGTATATTTTCTTTTGAATTACACATTGGTTTATTACATGTAAATATAATAGATGCTTGTTCACCACCTAAATCAGCCATCGTTGCTTTTGTTACTGTTAGACCATATGAAGGAGATACTAATCCTTTTTGAACACAACTTGAATATGTTATAAAACCATTTCCATCAAAAATCGATCGACAAAATCCATCCGAACATGGAATAGATGAACCTGATGGATCTATACATGTTAAATTAGAACTAGGAGCTGTTGAAGAATATAATTGATCGACTAATCTATTTTGAATTGTTGTATAATCAAATGTACGAACTAGAAAACAATAAAATAAAATAGAATTTTTCGATTTTAATTTTATTCTAACTCACATTTATCTTTATAGAGATGTTTGATAAGATCTAAACCACAACTTGATGCAGAAAAACAAATGATACTTGCCATACGTTGAATACGGAATTCATTGAACCAAATAAATGTTATCTCACTTACTTGAGGTTCACCATTAGTCAAAATAAGTACTGCGGTTTTCGAACCATCAATAAAAGCAAAAGTATCATTGCTATTTGTATAATCAATACGCAAAACAAGTGAACACACTTCAGAGTCTACTAAAGTGCATCCATCAGTATTTAAATCTGTATCACTTGTTAAATTAATATTAATTGGCATTGGACAATTTGTACATGACACTGTTGCATTAGATAATTTTACACCCAAATATAATATTATTATGAGTGAAAAAACGAGAGTATTCAAGGTTAACATAGTGCATATGTAATAGGAAAAAAATGATAAGAAAAACAACACTTTCTTTCATTTTATAGAAAAACTAAATAAACAATGTGACTCAGGAATGATAGATAAGGATTTTTATCTGCTTGCATTGTCACCTTCAAATGTAGTTCTCGTTAAAATGACTCAAAACATATTTTAATGCGAAAAACACTCATCTGTCATAAACTATTTGCACTTAAAAGATGATCAGAATGGCATATTAATGATAGAAATATTAATTCATTTTAATGATGATTTATGTGCTCCATAAGTTTTATATTCGATCTTCTGGCTTACTCTATAAATATGATTATTTCAGATAGTTCTTTGACTATATTATTTATTTCTCTAAAGCTAGTTTAAATATTTTTAATCTCGACAGAAATTTAATCCATGGAGAATATGTCAAAAACAAGCCATTAGTTGAATTGAAAGTTGCTATTCGATTATAGTTTAAATCGACTGAGATATATTGTCATGGTGCAATAGAATCAGTTTTTGTATCGTCAACAAATACAATTTGTAGATCAAGAGATTCTTGAATTTCTGATGTTTTCTCTATCTCATTTTGTTGATTTTGATTGTGATCTTTATCAATGCCATTTGTTTGTTTAAGGAAGGTGCTATTTGCATTCCCATCGGCTTCAATCGTTGGAACAGATTTTCTGTTTGTCAAATTTCTTTTCCAATGTTTTTTATTAATTTGATTTGTTTTATACATAAGAAAGATTTTGCAGTAGCAGATATGTGTAATACCTAGAATTCCAGCAGCTGCACACGGTAGAAGTATTGCATTGGCAACCAATATTTTATATGCAAACCAACCGATAATACCACCAAGACAAAAAGTTCCATACAAAGGTAATAAGACTTTTAATTTCCATAAATGTTTTCGAGTTCGTGGATAGAAAATAGCTTGTCCCAAAACGAGACCAATATCTGTGAGAATACCTGTCATGTGCGTTGTACGAATAACAGCACCGGAAAATGTAGTACACATACCATTTTGAAGACCACATGCAAAAGATATTAAATACGCACCCACTTGCAATGATGCAGAAGATTTGCCGAGACTCACTGTAGTTTCCTATAGAAAAAAAAAATTTCTAAAAAGATTGTTTTCAAACTTTAACAAATCAATGTCAGATACAACTTCTGTCTAGATCTATATCTAATAAAAATAAATCCATGTCTACTATCCTGTTTTATCCATTATTTAACATTTTGTTTTTGACTTACTTCGAAGAGATAAGCAAAGGCCAGTGCGAAAGATTCTAGAAGTAATACCAAGCCATAAGATCGTTGAATGCGGAATGATGAACCTCCTATTAAAGCTGCCGATATGAAACTTCCCAATACAAACGAAAGTATTAAGAGAACGAAATGTAGCGTGATGCCCATATTGCCTTTTGCCAATTCAATAGCCATCTTTGATGTACTGCCTGTGGCAGCGGACAGGGATGCTTGAAAGTAACCAACCACACAGATGGTATTGATAAAGCCTGCAACAAATGATAATAGACAGGCGGCTACAATTAAAGCTAAAAAAGGACGAAAATGATAAGATCGAATGTGTCCAGTTGGAGAAATGATTGTTGGACGACGATCTCGTCTCATTATTTCGTTGTTTTCTACAAAATATAAAAGTAATTAAGTCTATTATCCATTCTGATTGTTATCTTATCATATTCAAAAGTAAGCTTAGGCAAAATTAATCTTGAAAATAAGTATTTCATATCGAAATGTTCATTCTCAAAAAGTTCGAAAGAATTCTATCCAAGGGGGAAAAAGCGAGACTCCCGTACTCCCTTGTACTCCCATCGTACTCCCGTCGTACTTCCATCGTACCCCCCGTCGTACTCCCCTCATACTCCCTTGTACTCCAGTTGTACTTCGCTTGTACTTCGAAGTACAGGAGTCTCGCTTTTTTCCCCTTGATTTTATCCCATCAACAACTTTCCTTTTTTTTACTTTATACAGGGTGTTAAAAAACCATTACGCCCCCTCTACAATGTGAAGTCCAAATGATATCACAAAGTACTTTATACCAAATTAAAGCTCATGAAAAACTGCATTTATGGGTGTAATTAGAGCAATTATTGCATATGAAATTATTGAAATGTCTTGAATTACATGCCAAAATGTACTCGTATTTTACGATTTTCATTCTTCATGTAGATATTTTCACCAAAAAAATATCAAATTCGTAATCTCCGTGAAAAATTGCTTCAACTGGTATATAAATCGAGATATTTCAGTTCAAGAAATGGTGTGAAATTTTTTGTCTGGTGTACTCCCAGGATACAACCAGCATTCTTTGCGAAAAATTTTTTTCCGTCAAAAATATACAAATCACATGTTTATAGATGCAGTCTTTGATGGAGATTACAAATTCGCTATTATTTGTGGTGAAAATATCTACATGAAGAATGAAAATCGTAAAATACGAATGCATTTTAGCATGTCATTCAAGACATTTCAATAATTTCATATGCAATAATGGCTCTAATTACACTGATAAATGCAGTTTTTCATGAGTTTTCATTTGGTATAAAATACTTTGTGATATCATTTGTACTTCAAGTTGTAGAGGGGCCCGTAATGGGTTTTTAACACCCTGTACAACTCGAAAATAATAACCCTTATTATTCTTTTTTTGTGCGTCTTTCTTGAAAACGAAATACACGATGTACAACATTGAAACAAGTTCCAATAGTTTATACATAATAACTATTACCTGAAATTTTATTTTGTTGTTTTTTTTTCGATCGAATATCTGGATTGGACGAATGAATTTTTTTTTGTTAGTTCTTTGTCTACATTGATTTTATTTTTTTCGTGAAGCCATGATTCCTCGGAGGCTGTTTTTTTTTGCTTTTTAGTTTCACTTGCTGATGTACATTGAAAGAACGTAACGAAACAAGCAAACAATTTTTGTTTACTTCGATTAACAATCTTGAATCATCGATACCGCTTAAAAATGCAGGAACGCACAAAAAATTACTAGTCGAATGAAAATAATACTCTCAATAAATATATTCGAATCATATTGTTCGTGAATAAGATCATTTTCGTTACTAAATTATTCGATTTTTAAAATTTTATTGAACCGATTTTTAGACATGTCGTGATAGATAGTATCTAAGACATTTTTTACTTTATGTTTTTCTCACATGTGATATCACGATAAAAAGAAAATATGAACTTGTGTAATACACTACTAAAAAACTAAATTCTCTGTGATAGATTAGTCATCATAAATAATTTATTTTCCATGATCTTTCTTTGCCATATATTGAATAAGATCAACAACACGATTGGAATAACCATATTCATTGTCATACCATGAAATAAGTTTAACAAAATTATCATTAAGTGAAATGCCTGCTTTAGAATCGAAGATTGAGGAATTTGTATCACCAATAAAATCTGTTGAAACAACTTCTTCATCGGTATAAGCTAAAATACCTTTTAATCGACCATTTGCTGCTTCTTTAATTGTAGAACAGATTTCTTCATATTTAGCCTATTTAAAAATAAATAATTTGAACGAAAAAAATATATATCGAAAATAATTTACGCCTTTATTCAATCGAGCAGTAAGATCAACAACTGAAACATTTGCTGTTGGAACACGAAATGACATACCAGTTAATTTTCCATTCAATTCAGGAATAACTTTTCCGACCTATTAAGAAAAAATACATATTTTTGTATCTCTGAAAACTTTCAAAACATACAGCTTTAGCAGCTCCAGTTGCTGATGGAATAATATTTTGAGCAGCTCCACGTCCACCACGCCAATCCTAAATAAAACCAAAAAATTTTTTTTGGAAAAATTTTTCTTTCTTTTTTAATTTCATACTTTATTTGATGGTCCATCAACAGTTTTTTGTGTAGCTGTATATGAATGTACAGTTGTCATTAAAGCTTCTACAATACCAAATTTTTCATGAATAACTTTAGCAAGTGGTGCTAAACAATTTGTTGTACATGATGCATTTGAAACTACTGTTTCTTTGCCTGTATATTTATCTTCATTAACTCCCATAACAAACATTGGAGCATCGGCTGATGGTGCTGTAATTACAACTTTTTTTGCACCGGCTTCTAAATGTGGTTGACATTTATCAACTGTTGTGAATACACCAGTTGATTCAACAACATATTCCGCACCTTTTTAGGACAAAAAAAAATTTTTTTTTCTTTATTGAATATTTAAAGTTCACAAAAAAAAATACATACCAAGTGTACCCCAGGGAATTTTTGATGGTTCTTTTCTAAAAAATAAAATAAAAAAAAAATTTTTTTTTTTTAAACAAAATTTTTTACTCTGTAAATACGGCAATTTCTTTTCCATTAACAATAAGTTTTCCATCTTTTTCTGAAACATCACCTTTGAATCTACCATGTGTTGAATCATATTTAAACATATATACCATATAATCGGCAGGAATAAATGGATCTATAAGATCATATTTCATTAAGAAATCAACAAAATATCAAATACTAACCATTAACCCCAACTACTTGTACACCTTTTTCAAGTGCACATCGAAAGACAAGACGACCAATACGTCCAAAACCATTGATACCAATTTTAACATCAGATGATGCCATATTAAAGAAAGACTTTGAAATCTGTTATGTACGACAGAAAAAAAAGTGTAAAGATCAATACGAACAAAAAATTTTTCTTTTTTTAGTAATGATGAGACAGAATTCTTCGAAATGATCATTTACATGTGGCGACCTCTTTTGATTAATTTCTTAATTGAATTTAATTCTATTCAAATTTTTTCTAAATTGAAATTAACGGAAAATTTCTTTCTTAACAATCGATTTAATTGACTATAGAATGAATGATCATTGGTCCACTTATATTATGATTTATATAAGAAAAATTCACACAAATAAATGATTATTAGAATATATAAAAAAAAAGTTTGTTTTTTTTTATGAAAATTTTGTAGGAATAACTGTTCCTTGTTGATGTCTCATTTCAATTAATTCTTTCAATAAAATACGTTTTTCTGTTTCTAATCGTTTAATATGATCATCTTTTGTTTTTAATTGATTATGTATTCCATTAAATGATAATGATGAAGATGAACTTGATGAACGATCTGATGATTTCTTTAAAAAAAAAATAAAGAAAATAAAGAAAATTTAAAACAAAACATTACTTTAAGATCATAATTCACATCTTCAATAACTGTATTTGCTAATTTAAATAAATCAGCAATTAAATCTCGATTATACATTGATTCAGTTGCAATACCTGTTGCCTAAAAAAATCGAAAAACTCAAAAACATTTTCCTTTCAAAAACAAACTTCTGCTGTTGATAGATAACGACAATAAGATTTTCGTTTCTCTTCCATTTCAAGAAATCGTTCAGTTAAATAAAATTTAACACGATCAAGTGTATCACATGTTTGAAAAAGAAGATCACGTTCAGTTTCAAATCGTTTTAATGCTCGAATCTAAATAATAATATCATAAATTACAAAACAAAAATTTGATTATTTCTATTTCAAACCATAGCAAAATCAATTTGATTATTTCGATTATAATAAATAGGATTTTCTAATCCATTAGAACTTCGATAAGCAATCGGAATTTTTCGTTCAATTTTTTTTGCTTTAGGACTAATAGCTAATACACTTGTTGAACGATTTAATGGACGTGTTGCTTTTGGAATTAGGATCGGTGGCGGTGGTGGTGGTGGTGGATGTTTTGTACATAATAATGATCGTTTAATAACATTAATAAGTAAATTAAATGTTATTAAATTGTTATTAGATTTTGATTCGATTTCAAGTTCATTTAAAAAATCTAATGTTGATGATGTACAATCAAAATAACGTTTGAATAAATTGAATGGTACATAACCAGAATTAGTTTTATCAAGTATAGAAAATAATTGACGTAATGATGAAATAAATGTTTCAGGAAGACAAGATGAAATTTCTAGATTATCAATTGAAGATGATGGCGGTGGTGGAGGAGGTGCTCGATATTTGGCTGAATATGAACGTTGATTTTGTTGTTCATTCATTGTTTGATTGATCTAAAAAATTTTTCCTACCAATCAAAATGTTAATCTTGATTTCATATTTATCTAAAAATGACTTGCAAGGTTTTTAATTATATAGAACAGAAAGAAATATGAACTACTCGTATAATAAAAAAGAGAAGAAAAAAAAAAGTTCATTAATAATCGTTCTTCTATTTACAAAAGAAACCAATATCAAATTGTGAATATTATAAGACATAACACGCTGATGTCTATGCGTTTTTTCTTGTCGAGTAATGAACTGTGTATTGACCAGTGAATAACAATAACAAGAAAGGTCACGAGTCGATATATGTCTGTCTATTCCAAGAAATATATGCATAGAAGACCAACAACTAATTCTAATTAACTAAATTCAGTTATTCTTTAATAAAGAAAAAAATGACTAAACTATACTTACATATATATAAAGATTAGAAATCTTATTTTCTTTACCTGTCTTATTATTCTTTTCTTTTTTTATGAATACTAAAGTACACTTAAAATTTCACAAGGCATCGACAAACACTCAAATGACAAGCTTTTGTCGATAATGATGATGCAAAACAGTATAGATCATTGTCTTGTGTAACGAATTGAACTTATACATGTGTATACACTTTTCATCGTCGTTGATATATATATGCATATCGATTGAAGAAAGAAAAGAATGAACAACTTCTTTGTATTTATATGAAATATGAATATATGTGTCTGAGTCGAGAGGAGTATTTTATTCGTATCATTATTGTTAATAAATGCCTTTCATTCGATTTGATATTAAAACTGAACTATAAGTAAAAATTAATCGAAAAAAAAAAAAAAAAACTTCAAAATAAAGAAATAAATTTAAAAGGAAAA
>Ga0116226_10006298_pt1 | contig 10661 bp, 7 predicted proteins | sample S1TSphfallax_FD_89692 | JGI IMG/M metagenome (GOLD analysis project Ga0116226, IMG submission 89692) | Host-associated microbial communities from peat moss isolated from Minnesota, USA - S1T2_Fa - Sphagnum fallax MG | ecosystem: Host-associated > Plants > Peat moss > Unclassified | place: USA...
AACTGTCGTATCAATTTCTTGCAAAAACAAAACACATAAGTACCTTGATGATTCTTCGAAGATACTGAGGTAGAACAGAATTGCTGCGGTAGCCAGCCGATGGCCGGCTCCTGTTCACAGTAGGCAACATCCTTTCCAAGCTCTTGATTTTCTCCCAAAACTCAAAACCCTAAAAAAAAAACCCCCCCTTGCCCTCACTGCAAACTTCTCCACGCAATCATCCTCAATTCGAAGCCACCATTTTTCGGAACACTACACCGGAAGCCAGAAACTAAGATCATGATCTTTGTTCTCCCCCACCACCCATTCTTCAAACTTCAAGCTTACGAACACTCCATCTTCTTCCAAGCTCTGAAACCATCACCTGTTTGCAAGCAAATAGCAGGCACCAAAACCCATCAAAACCAAAGGAACAAATCATTTGAAGTCCTAACGCCCGAAGATCCGAATTCCTTCCACAGATCAGAGCTCGGAAATCACGTACCCACAACACGAAAATGCGATTTTAGACGAGGGATTCGGTGCCGCTGTTCTCGCGAGCGAGAGGGAGAGTGATTGCGACAGGAGCACGCACTAGGGTTGGGAGTGGAGAGGGCGATGGACGAATTTCCGGGCGAGGGTGGAGGGGTGACCCGCTATTTAACCGGGCCGCTCCACCTCATTGAAATAATATAACAAATACTATCATTAATTACTATTATACATATCAATAAGCGTTTTTTTTCTTCGAAAATTCGAAAAAATGAGGAAAATCAAAATGAAAAGGGAATCTTGACAGACAGAATTTATTTATTTTCTGAAAAAAATTGCCAATTTGTTTTTTAATGGAAATGTTTTTGCCACATTTTTGGACTATAATTTTAATTTGGTAAAATTGTTTTGACTAGTTTTTTTTTACTATTTAGAAATGTTCTCAAAACATGTTGTTGTCTAATGTTAAATTCTTATTGGGATGTTTGCCAATGACACAACATCAAAATTTTGAAAAGAATATTACCGCTATTTATGAGCCTTTTTTTTATTGAAATTTCACAAATTTTTTAATTAAATTTTTGACATTTAAGTGATTTTTTTCAATTGCCAAAAATTTTGATACTTGGATTTCAACGTGCCACCAAAATATAGAACAATGATTAAAATTTTCATATTCCATATTCGGTTTATAGCCAACTTTTTCAACATCTTCCTAAATTCCTATGGATGATAGCTATTTTGGCTACAAACAAAAATTCCTTTGAAAAACATTGTTATCAACCTACCAACCTACCAAGATGGGAAACTCTTTTTATATTTTCAATTGAAATAAAAATCAAACCATGCAATATGTAAAATATCTCAACTCAAAAAATATATAACTATCATTTTTTTCTCCTTTTAATCATGTACTTAGTTGAAAGTGTAATAGAAATTCAAATGTTTGAATTTAATGAATAATTAATCCAAAAGACAACATTTTTTATTCAAATATTTTAGCCAAAAAAAATTCAATGAGATTTAATGATTCCAATGACAACAATTCATTTGAGTTGGTTTAAACAAGATAACTTTAAATTCCATAAATTGTAGTTCATAGGTTGTCATTTGGACAATTCCAAGCTAGAATGTAACTAAGTCATTCTAAGGTAAATAGCCATGAAAATGTGTCTTTTCATATATGTGTGTTTTTTTTTTAAATGTTTTTTACAAGTAGGTTTTTAATACCTTTCCACCAATATGCATCCCATTTTTTCAAATGAATTTGAATTCAATTCAATTGAATCTTAATCCAATTGTTGAATTTAATTGACTTTACTTCAAATCAAATCAAATTCAATATGAATTCAAGTTGAATGTAATGTTATGCAATATTTCCATTCAAATGGAATGTCATTCCATAAAAATCAATTCACATTCTTCATCAATTGATTAGTTGATCATATTGGTACTATCAAACAATGTGGAGTGTAAATGTGTTGAATAATACAATATTTATGTTACATTGGATTACGGGATCAATGATTTCAATTATGTTCTTATTGTCATGTTTTCAGATCAATGATTTCAATTATGTTCTTATTGTCATGTTTTCAAGTTGTCATTTATTTATATATTGTAAGGTAAAATCCTAGGACCAATCTTTACACCCTTAAGGTACCTTATTTCCATAAAGCCCTAATCCATGGGTTTTACATAACATAAAAACCATTAGTTTTTTTTTCAAAGTTAATGTGATACCCAAGAAGTATCCCCTAGGTACCTACTAGGTATTTGGTAAACAAAAATTAAGCTAATGCGTTTTTTATAAACAAAACACCCACCTTACATGGGCATTAAGCTTTTGAAAAGTTTATTGATTTTTCACTTTATAAATTCTCCTTTTGATACATTAGAAAAAAATAAGTACTAAGATTCTAGGTACATCAAAAAATGAAATTGACAATCATAAAGCACCATCATTTTCTTTCATTGAATTTTTTATTTCTTTAAATAAATTTTTCAAGTTCTAAAAAATAATTGAAAAAAATCAATATTCAAAACAATAATGAAAAATTGAATTCCAATATTCTTAAAAATGGTTAAAATTACATAACACTACTACAAAATGTGGGTGCAGTTCACTAGTCCATGTTCATTAAACTGGTGAATTCATTCAAAATTCAGTGAAATCATTTGACATACAAAAATAAGTTTTATTGTAGTGTAATTACATAAACTCCAAGGTCAAAAAATCAAAAACGAATATTGTTGATTTTTTCATTAATCTTAAGCTTGCACATAAAAGATTCATATGAAAAAATTATGGATTATAACATTAATGTTCTATTTGTTTAGATTCCACTCCACATAATCCCAAAAACCCAAACCCCCCCCCCTCCCCATTGATTATAAATCATGTCCAAACCAATGTTCCTAAAAAACCATCACCCAAAGCAATGCTCTCAAACAACCTCTCAAAAAACCATCACCCAAGCCCAATGCTATCAAAAAACATCCTGAAAACCATCACCAAAAACATGTTCATGAAGATCCAAACTTTGAATTCAAGTTCTCATTCTATCCGCATTTTCCTTTAGTTACATTTATGTAAGTGTTCTAAGAACCAAAAACAAAAAATATTCAAAAGATGTTTTCAAATCAAATGAATATTATTTTTTAAAACTATTGCTACTTATTAACTATGTCTATTGGTAATAATCTAGGGATAGATTGTGGATCATCCACATAATTAATTGTAAAATAGTCTAAAGATGGTTAAATACGTGACTGGATATTTTTTGTTGATGTTGGTAATTTTGAACAAAGGGTGAAAATGAATTGTTTATAATTTGTCCTTGTACTTTGACAACTCCATTTCAAACAAGCCATTCTAAAAACAAATGTCAAGGACAATGTCAAAACCACGCAATTCAAGTGTGTGTATGATGTGTTTTTTCAATTTGTGAAAACAACAACAGAAAAATTGCGGTCCTCAAATTATTTCAATTAATAAAAACATCAACAAAAGTAACACATTAAAAAGAACACCACCTTCAACACCACCAATTGCATAAATATCTTGAGATGACAAGATAACATTGGCAAACCCATCATAAACATTCAAATGGAACCAAAAATGCCACAACAACAATAACATATTTTACAACATCAAAACTCTGCAATAGAAACCTTCAATCATTAAAAAGAAAGAAAAACAAACCTACAAAAATTGAAAAACACATACATAACAATGTAAATAAAATTATCTTGGTTTTTTCAAATGCAATCTTTTTTTCATTTAATGATTCCTTATACTAGAACAAATGATTGTTCTTTAATTCCCCACTTACAATCCATTGTATTTACCTATCATGTAGATGTTTATTGATATGGTTATACATACACATATAACAATTAGAAACAATGGTTCAAATTTCAAAAAGCCAGAGGTAAATTAGCAAATCAAAACAACCAAAACACACACACACACACACACACACACACACACACAAAGCAAATCAAAACATGATAGAAACATTCAAACAAAACAACCAACAATTCAAAAAAAATTAAATATAAAATTGGTTTGTATTAACTTCCCATATGAGACTAGATCCCTATGACCCATATACTCCATACCATGCTTTTGAAGAACTAGAAACTCCTCCATACAAGTGATGTCAACCTTTTTACTTGTCTTGTTAGACATGCAAGACATTCTCCTTCAATTTCAAAACATCAACAACAAGAGTATCCATAATGAATCATAATTGATTACGACCAATTATAGATGTCAAACACCATACTTAATTTGATGTTCTTCACTTAAGCTTGGCATGTAAAAATAGTGGATGCAACCTTGACTTGTCAGTACATGACTTAGTAAGATGACACCAAATTAACCTTTTATAAATAACATTTTTTATAAGATAATCAATTGTTGCACAGTGGTGATTTGCAAAAATCTATTGATGTCTATGTGCTAGTTCTTTGAAACTCCTTGACCAATCCTAATGACAACACCAATAGGTAATGACATGAAGCAATTTTTTCAAAATCAACACGATGAAATTCAAAACACTCCATGATGAAAAAATTATGAATGCAAAATATATAATGAAGTAGGTTGACAAATTGTTTATGCCAACATTTTTCATTCTTGATCAATAATCAACATTTCATATTTCTTCCTTTATCCAAATGATGACAATTGAATGGTTATTTCATCATTAGCAACTTTAACAAGCAATGGTACCTTGATCAAGGAAAATGTTTAAAAGAACCGCCAATGCCTTACCAAATTCAACCACATGTTGTTTTTGCTTTCATCATATTAGTTTTTCAATGCCTCTAATTAAGGATTAAACACTACAAAAAAAATGACCAAAAAAAAAATAACAAACATGTTGTGAACAATAAATACCATAAACATTAATTGATAATAGTTGAAACATAAACCTTAATTGAAGACAATGGGAACCTTAAACCGTAGTTGGAAAATAACAAATGTGTTAAACCCTAAAAACTCTTTGTGAACAACAAAAGCCCAAAAACCTAAATCATTTTTGCGGACAACAAAGAACAAAATAGGATTCAATCATTTGAAAAGAAAACATACATTGTTGGAGGGTACATGTTGCCATATTTTTTCACAACTCACAATATAAATGAAGAAAGAACGTTGACCAAATCTTTAACATAATTTCTAGTTTTAAACATATCTACAATGGATTTTATGTGTTAATATTAAACCATAAAACACATGCCACTCATCAAACACATTCTTGGCCCATAGTTCAACATGTTTGCTTATTTTTCAAACTTATTTGTTCACATTGTCCAACTTTTTTATCAAGATCTAGAGATTGAGATATTGTCATTAACCCTTTAACAAGTTATTCACATTTAACCTTTTCAACAACCTTAGACATGTAGAAGTAATAGGTTCACTACTATTATGATCACCATAACCAAGACTAACAATAACTTCATGACAATTAGAATCATCAAAAGAATAAAATGCAAAAGGAGCAAAATTGCCATCAAAATCTCCAAGACTCAAAAGGACAAGGTAAAAAAAATGCATAAATGCATATGCTTACATTTTACGATTCAACTTAAAAAAATTAAAAGGAAATTTGATAGCAAATTCATGCAAGTAACCACTAACTACAAATAAATTTTAGTTCCATCGCCGAGCCACAACATATGATCATCACCAAGAATAGTGGTGAAGGTTGGTGTAAGTAGTTTAACAAGACGAGACCCAAAAGGCTTAAGGTTGAATGACTAACTAAGTGGGGTAACTAATGTAGTTAATATGTCTTTCAACATTTCACGAACACGATCTACAAAACTTTCATTACAAGGTTTTTTGCGAATAAGTCATTGTAAAGATTTGAAAACAAAGATAATTAAAAATAAAAAATAAAATCACAAAAGACCTTTAAAAAAACAAACACACGAACATTAACAAACAAACCAAATTCATGATTATCGTTTACAACTATTTTTCAATTGCACATATCCATCACCATATATATCTCAATCACTTTTGCAACTACATAACAATTAATTGTGCGATTAGTTTGATAACAAATCACGTGCTACCACATAGCAACACATTTGTCATCTTGCCAACTTATGATTGTGCACACCAGAAAATGCCATGTGCATCAATGATCATCATTTATAGGTTGTGCCGCATGGCACCTATGTTTAGTTTATACCATGTTGCACATAAATTAATCTTAGGCTTAGGCTATGTGACACCTAGGTTAAGCCTAAACTCAAGTGCTGTTAATTAAGATAATTATATTTCTTGATTTTGGGTTTAGCCTTTAAAGTTGAACCATTTTGATTGGTTCATTCAAATGGTGATTTCATTTTATTTTATTTTGAATTTCTTTCAATGTTTTTAATGCACTTCTTTATATACTTTTAAATATTGAAATGAAATACAAAGAATATTGGAAAATAATCTTGATTGTAACCAAGTTGCAACTACTACTTACTACCTATGGGTTAATATCTAACCTAACTTACTATCTATCAACTAACTTACTACCTATTAATTAATTATTATTTTTAATTACTACATAACTTAACCTACTACCTAAATCAACTTAATTTATCTCAAATAATTATCTTAGCTTGTTAGGGAGGACATATCTACTAGGTATATATGTACTTATTAATGTTTGTTTGGTATATAAAATTAAAGATCAATATCAATATTGGTATGAACATTGGTATCAAATATTAAATTAACATATTGTGATTTAAGTTTAATACTATCTTAATACTAATATAAACTAATAGGGAATTTAAGTAATATTAATTTCATACCTATCTATATATCAAACATATATTTGCCATATACCAACCCAACATCAATATTGAGTCCAATACCAATAATGGTTAGTATCAAAATAAATTGATATCAAACCAACGGTAATATTTATTAAATGACTAATTACCTACTAAGTGTATATTTTAATAGAATTAATACATAGTAGGCAAGTATTTAGTAATTTCAATTATGGTAGTTAGCTAATTTTAACTTATAGGTTTACACATACTAGGTATTTACCTACCTACCTACTTATTATATATAGCTAAGTTTTAAGCTTATAATAAGTATTTAATAATTAGGTAAATATTCAATGTTACATATTATTAAATACATACAATATAATATGTATAATATTTATTTTATATACTAATAATAAATAATAAATAATTCAAATATATTGAATATCAATTTTATATTATTTATATGGATATTATTAATATATAACCATATAAAAATATAAGAATATAAACTAGTTGTCTGGATTTTTTATTTTCATTATATATAAATAACTATGATTAATAATCAAATTTAGATTTGTATATTTAATTTTTAAAACTATTCTAAGATAAAATTATAAAATAAATTATTCCAATCATTAAGGAATACAATGTGTATTAATATCAAATCAATATTATATTATAATTATATACTATTTAAAAAATTTCAAATAAACTATTTTCACCATATGCAATTTTTATTTTTAATTTTTAATATTTTTATAACAAAGATATTATGTTATTATTTATGAAAGTAATGTTATTAATATGTATAATAATAATTATAAATATATACCTATTACATACAAAATATTAATAGGTACTTAAATAGTTAATACATAGGTAGGCATGTGTTTAATAAATACATATATATGTAGGTAGTAGGTAATTACACATCACCCATTAGGTATGACATTAAATTTTACAACTAACCATAAAAACATGGCCATATATACATATATGAAATTGCATAAAATTGTCCATTTTGAAGGATGAAAATGTCTTTGATCACACTTTAGTCACAAAGTCAACCAACAATTATCCAAATTTGAATTATAGTGGCACCTATAACAAATTATAATTATAAGCAACAATTGGTTATAGGTGCCACTATAATTAATCTCTTTGATTCCATATATGTTTTATTTACTGAAAAAAAAAATTTCATCTTTTCAAGTGAGGCAAAATAGTATTGGCACATTCAAGTATTTGTTTATTATTAATGACAAAGAAAGCCTCACAATATCACATTCACGAACTAAATTTTTAAAAATTATTTGATTTGTATCAAAATATAGTCACAAATGAACATCAATGTGACAAAGTTGGCTTAAAATGTTTCAAGGGAGGTTTGTCGCAGAGATTTCATTGTAATTTTTTGAATACTAGTTGAATATTTGCAAAGGCCAATTTATGTTTGGAATAAAATATCAAAATGCATAAGGTCTCAATGTGAAATGGATTTTCAATTTATCCCCTTACATATAGTTTATAACTTTCAACATTTTGAACCAATTGAATTTTTCAATGGTGTATTTAAATCTTTTCATTATTTTCAACAAATGATCCCAAAGTGATCATAAAGTTGGATGAATTTCCATCTATTTCGAAATCAACAATGCAACAACCTTTTATGCAATTTTCAAAGTCAATGCCCATTTTATTGAAATGAAAATTTTGATTATGCATTTGTGGAATATTCACCATTCAAGTATATTGTTGTTTCATTGTTCAACATCTTTTGCAATACTCATATTACCCAAATAAAATAAAGTGAAAATGTGCCCAAAACAATGAAAAATTACAACTATTCCTATGGATGAAATTTTGTTTAGCCCATCACTAGTAATTTCCATTACAAAAGTTGATTTTTTTTCCTAATATTCAAATGGAACATTCTTGTCTAATCATTGATCCTAGTTGAAAATTTGTGGGATCCTCTCATTGAGGTTTAACACACATTACATGCTAGAGGATGAAATCTCTTAAATAAAATAAAAGACTTTCAATTTATTCACATAGTATAATTGATAGAAACTAGTTGTGTCACATGTGCAAGATATTGTGATTATAAAACATCTTTATTTCAAAAACTTAGGATAAAAACGCATTCTTTTTTTGGTTTATTTAAATTTGTTTCTTCATCACAAAATTCCAAAATCATGATAAAAAAACATGATTGTAAACTTTTATGGATCACAAATGCACCTATATACAGTGCACATAAATGAAAATAATAATAATTCTAATAAATATGTATATCTTTTGCAATGTATCATTCTTACCAAATCCATCGCAAAATGTCCAACAACATCAACATACATGTACATGTTAAAAAAAACCCATGTTGTTTGTAGATTTCATTACCCATTGCATCCCATGCATAAAGCAAAAATCCTACATATTTTTGAAATGAACATGACTTGACCATTTTCAAAACAATGCATATACATGCACAAGTAAACATGTCAATATTTGAAAATAAAATTAAAAATGGAAAATAAATAATTTTCAGGATTTTTGGATTTTAAAAACTCAATGAAAATACATATATATTAAGTTTGAGGAACAAATTAACAAAATTCCACATTTAAAAAAAATGAACTCCAATAAACATAAAAACTAATGCATCTAATATATATGTTACCTATTTGTGGTTGCAAATACATATATTCAATTTATTTAAAACCCATATGCAATTGCAATGTATATTACACATCATATATGACAAAATAAATAAATAACATCAAAATTACATTCTATTATACAAAAATGCATCAAAAATAAAATATATGCAAATATATGAATTGAAAAATTGGGCGATGTTTTTTTAAATGTTTGACAAATGGTTGTTCAAATTTTTTACCTTGTATTTTTTTTACCATTATATTGTTCATCTTGAACATTTCAATTCAACAATACTTTTATTTACGAAAAATCTCTTTGTGTTAAAACAACAAGTTGTTGCATTAAATCAATTGGAACCATATTCCACTAATACAATGTGTTCATTGATAATAAACAAATGCATTAATCATTATGAATCATTATCATTATTAAAGTTTTTTTATGACATAAAAATAAATAAAATTCAAATTTCACAAGCCTAAAGTTATTAGTTTTGTAAATTATAATCAATTTTAAAATAGTGAAAATTGGTCAAGAGAACAACTTATATCATATTCACCATTTATAAACTCAAAAATTTCACAACTTGGAGTTAATTTCACATGGCATGATGCACACTATTAACAACATTATGGAAATTTAAAAATTAAATCATTAAAAGAAAAATGGTTTTTTACAATTAATATATGTAACTATTTTTTAATTGTTTGCATCATATGCAACTAAAAATCCCCTAGTTGTTTTGGACAAGTTGCATACATCCTTAGTTCGAGACAATAAGTGAATTCAAAATCAACATATATGGTTTCATCCATATGCAAAACATATGGTTTATATCACTACTATGCAATCAACATGTGATTAAATTGGTTGAACCTTAACCTAACCTATTTCCTTGCCTAGGACTAGGCTAAAAAGTAGGTTTTTAAATGTTATTTCATTTCAAATTTAGCCTTTGAAGTTCAAGCCTATTTGATTCGTTCATCCCAAATGGCACTTAGTTTTTAATGTTTTTTGTGTATTTACTTATATACACTTGAAAGAAAAGACAAAAGACATGGGAAAATTTCCAATGACATGTCGCACACCACCTGCACGCAAGGAAATTGGACGAATTCCCGACTTTTAGTGCTCAGAAGTCAAATTGCCAATTTGCCTCTCGACCTTTCTTTTAGCCATAACTTGTGTTTCAAATGTCCAAATGGGTCATGCGAACCCATTTTAGA